>WFLX010208081.1_pt1 | contig 13207 bp, 11 predicted proteins | sample 4967041 | NCBI WGS metagenome assembly WFLX01 (sample SAMN12857096, study PRJNA449069) | gut metagenome | isolation source: stool from male and female vole | host: Microtus ochrogaster | place: USA:Florida | collected 2017
AGGGGAGAACCCTGCACCGCAAGAAGAAACGGAAGAACAAGCGGAAAACAGCGAAAGGGAGGGCGAGGACAAATGAACGTATTTTTAAGCTTCGTATCCGCCGCGCTCCTCGCGGTCTTTGTCCAGAACTCGGTTCTGGAGCGCGCTCTCGGCGTCAACGTCCTTTTATACGCCTCGCGGAAAAAGGAACACCTCCCCGGCTTCTTCTTCGCGATCACCTATGTCACGACGATCTCCTCCGCGATCGTCTGCGGGCTTGACAGGCTTCTGAGCGGGTGGGAATATTACGCCGCCGTTATGCCGATTCTATATATAACGGTCGTAAGCATGGTCTATATCCTGACGCTCGTGGTGATCTGGTGGTTTTTCCCCCGTCTCTTCCGCTCGCTCAAAAAATACGTTCATCTTTCGGTTTTCAACTGCTCGGTCATCGGCGCGCTCTTTCTGGGCGGACAGCTCGGCGGCGATCTCCCCTCCTATCTCGGCTACGGCTTCGGGACGGGGGTCGGCTTTCTCGTCGCGGCGTATCTTCTCTATATCGCGCGCGACCGCCTTTACTCGCCGCTTGTGCCCGCGGCGTTCCGCGGATTTCCGATCATGACGGTCTATGTCGGGATCCTTTCCCTCGCACTGTACGCGTTTACGGGGTATTCGACGGCGGCGAGGTGACCAATACTATTTCACTTCCAATGTGTAGACAAAAATTCTGCACAAAATCCATTTATCCAAGATTTTGTTTGAATTTTTGTACACATTTAGGTCGTGAAATAGTCAACTTCCTTTTGCGAAACGAAAACTTTTTTGCAGGGTATTTTCGTTCCCTTTCTCTATGCTTCTTCGTTTTAAATAAGGTTTGTGCATTTTTTGTTCCTTTGGCTGACCAAAGGAACCGAAAGTTCACCTCGGCAAAAGCTTTGCTTGCGCCGCGTCCGTGCGGCGCCTTGGGCTTTTGCCTGCAAGCCTCCTGCTTGCCCTCTGCGCTGTTCTCAACCCGTTTGTACAAAGAAGAAAGGTAAGAGAAAAGAACAAGGCTCGTTTCTTTTTAAATCCTATCTTAATTTCTCCAAGCTTCCCCCATTGTACAATCAAGTTTGAACTGTGCAGTCCTCAATTGTACTGCACAAAGACACAGAACACCCCCCTTGCAGTCAATCAAGAGCGACGGAGGTATTCGGTTCCGGCAGAGATCGGTAAAAAATAACAGGAAATTGCCGCTGTACGGATTTTCTTCCCCGGGTTTATTATAACTCCTCTCGGCGCTTACTCTGACCGCTTTTTTCGTCCCGCAAGTTTAAAAGATGAAAAAAGAGTTGAGGAGAAGCGACGAGAGGCGACTTTCCGCCGCTTTGGTCGGTCAAAGCGGCAAAAATAAACAAGCTTTCGCTTCCTTTCGCCGCCGAAAGGAGGCAGGGGTGTGGGGACGGCGTCCCCACAATAAAATAATTTTTCTCTTATTATCTCTCTTATTTCCCACAAAAAGAAGGTGAATCCCATGAAAAACCGCAGGCGCTACGGACGGAAGATCAAGCGCAGCAAGACCAATCTCTACAAGCGAAAGAAAACGCCGGCGCAGAAGGCGTTCGGTACCGTGCTGCTCATTATCGGGGTCTGCGCGGCGGTTTTTCTCGGCTACTGTCTCGGGAAGCCGCTTCTCGAATTCCTTGAGAAAGCCGCTGAAAGGGAACAGCCGGAATGGACGCCGCCCGTGACGTCCACGACCCCCGCGGAGACCGAGCCGGACGGAACCGACGCGCCGGACGCAGCCGAAACGGAGGAAACGAAGCCTGCGGCGGAAGAAAAAACCAAAGCGATCACCGCCCCGAGCACCGCGCTTTTAAACTCCTCGTCTCTCTCGGCGTTCGCGGTGCGGGCGAAAAACGACGGCTACAACACCGTGCTTTTCGAGCTGAAGGACGAAGGCGGCTGCCTGCATTACGCTTCGCCGACCGCCGCCGCGATGAGCGAGGAGCTGATCCTCTCGCCGCTTACCGCCGCGGAAATTTCCGAAACCGTCCTGAACGCGGGACTGACGCCGATCGCCGCCGTTTCCGTACTCTCGGACGACGCGGGCTGCCGCGCGAACCCCGATCTGAGCTATAAGATCGTGGGCGAGAACGTTTCCTGGCTCGATTACAGCGGCGATATGCCCATTCGCCACGTCAACCCCGAAAGCAAGGCGGCCGCGGAGTATCTGAACGCGATCGTCGGCGAGCTGAACGACGCGGGGATCACGGTTCTCCTGAAAGACCTCGCTTTCCCCGATTTTCAGCCGTATGACCGCAGATATATCGCGGAAAAATATTTTGAGGAGAGCCGAAGCGCCCTTCTCGCCGCGCTCGTCCCCGAGAATGTTCCCGTCGAAATGCTTGCGGAGGACGTTTTAGCGGAAAATTACGGACGGACGGCGGAGCTTCTGCGCGAGCGAAGCTTTACCAGCCGTGAAAACGCAAGTATCGCGGTACGGATCCGCCGCGAAAGCTTCCCGACCTCCGAAGGCTATCCCGCCGACGCGGCGGGGCTGATCGAGGATCTTCTCGCGCGGATCCGCTTAAAAACCGGCGCGGTCACGGTCATTCCCGTGATCGAAAGCGGCGGCTTCTCGGCGGCGGAGCTTTCCTCGATCCAGAAGCTTCTGACGGATCGGAGCTATATTATCGCATAAATTTAATTTTCGGAAATATTCCGAGATCTTTCGACAAGCTGTCACCGGAGAAACAGAAAAACCGCTTGATTTTTTCCGGAAAATATAGTATACTAAGAACATGTCTTCACAAGAGAATTGCACATCTTTTCGGAAAAATTGCCGCAGACTTTGTCAAATTTCCTTGAAATCCGAAAGGATTCCCGCAAAAATTTTCCGCGTCTGCAACAATTTTTCTCCGAAAATCCGCACAATCCTCTTATGAAGACAAGTTCCAAGACGATCTCATATCCAGAGATTTTTCGGGCGGCACGCCTGCCCTAAAAATAAAACCCGAAGAAAGGAGTAATGATTCATGATGAAAATGCGATTGCGGCGGTGCGGGAGGACTGCGCCGGTTAATCCCGCGTTCCTCCCGAAGAATGAAGAAAAAACCGCTTCATTTCAGGAGGAAACATGAAAAATCAAAATGATTACGGAAACAGGCGGCTGAATCTGCCCTTTTCCTGTAAAAACTGCGGTTATCCCGTAACGCCCGAGGGGGCGGGAAGCGGACACCGCAACCACTGTCCGAACTGTCTGTACAGCCTTCATCTCGACGAGCTTCCCGGCGACCGCGCTTCCGACTGCGGCGGGCTGATGGAGCCGATCACGGTGTGGGTAAGGAAAGGCGGCGAATGGGCGATTCTGCACCGCTGCAAGCGCTGCGGAAGGATCGTCTCGAACCGGATCGCGGCGGACGACAGCCCGGTAAAGCTGATGAGCATCGCGCTGAAGCCCCTTTGCGAACCGCCGTTCCCGATCGAACGGATCCGGGAACTGACCGAAACGGAGGACACGTCCGAAACAGACAAAATCACAAAAACCGAAGAACATACGCGCCCGACAGGCGCAAAAGAAAGGAACAAGACATGACCGAAGCAATGACATTTTTAGCGGCAACCGCAGAGGATTCGACCGCGGCGGCAAGCGGCACCTCCATGCTGATGACCTTTATCCCGCTTGTGCTGATGCTGGTAGTTTTTTATTTCCTGCTGATCCGTCCCGAGAAAAAGCGGGCGAAGAAGATGAAGGAAATGCTCGATAATTTACAGGTCGCGGACGAGGTCGTGACGACGGGCGGCATTATCGGACGGGTTCTGAGCGTAAAGGACGATACCGTCCTGATCGAGACGGGCGGCGACCGTACCCGGATCCGGATCCTCAGAAGCTCGATCGCCGAGAACCGCACTACGCATGACGATGTGGAATCGGTAACGATTAAGAAGTAACCCCCGAAGAACAATCGGGGAGCGGTAAAAAACCGCACGGAAGCCTGCGCGGTTTTTCCTTTTTTCGTTATCTCCTTCCAAAGATTTTTAAGCACAAAGGGGCTGTCTATGACTGTTGATGATCTGCAAATCGTGAATTACTGCCACCATAGCTGTACTCCGCTGCTGAATATTATGCGTCTGCCGAAAAAGGAAGCCTTTGCGCTCGCGCGTGAAATGGCAGTACAAAACAAGGAAACTACCGCGTTTTACAGATTTGCCGATTTTGAAAATTATTATCCCGAACGCCTGAAAACGGACAGGCTGTTATACGACCGCTTTATAAAGCTCGGAGGGAAGCCTTTACAGGAGCACCCGCTTTCGTTTGTGCTGCAGGGAAGTGATTTTCTGAACGGCTGGTTTGACCGCGGAATCGTCACAACAATACCATTGAACCGTATTGATTCAGATTATATCAGCTTTACCTATGGAGACAGCATGACTACACTCAAAATAAACGGTGAATTTACGATGCTTACCAAAGATATGCTTTTAAAGGCAATATCTGATTATGACGGCACGCCGGAGGATTTTTTGACGAATGCTGATCATCAGTACCGTTATATAGAAGCGCAAGTTTGGAACGACGATTGTTTGAAAGTATAATCGGGCAGTGATAGCATGAACGATCTGATTTTGACAATTCCCGCAAAGGAGCACGAGGCGCAAGTAATGGCATTTCGCGAGGAAATGCAAAGAAACCGAGAGGGCTTTTACGGGTGTTCCGGGCTGAATAATACGTCCAATTATGATGATTGGCTTGATTTTGAAGGACGATTTATGCGCTTTGGCTGGACACCGTCAACGACATATCTCGGCATTCGTGTCTCTGACGGTCTGCTTATCGGAATGATTGACCTCAGACATGAACTCTCCGGTTTTTTGCTAAAATATAACGGTCAAATCGGATATAGCGTTCGACCCTCGGAGCGTGGAAAGGGGTACGCCGCTCTTATGCTGTCGCTTGTACTCAAAGAAGCAGAAAGTTTTGGATATAAAAGAGTTCTTGTATGCTGCAACAAGGCAAATTCCCGATCTGCCAGAGTGATACAAAAGTGCGGCGGCATACTTGAAAATGAAGTTATTCACGAGTACAGTCCTGTGGATAGACCTGATATTATCCAAAGATACTGGATTGACATAGACAGCGGTCGGAAAACGAATATTGTTCCGGAAAAAATTGAATGATAAAAACCGTCATATATTGGACGGAATGAAATTAGAAAACAACCCCCGAAGCACAAGCTTCGGGGGTTTCACTATTGCAATTCAAATCAATACTTTCGGAAGCTCTGCACCAACAGCACGGGCAGAATCCAGAAAAGCTGATACGCCATGATGACCGTCGGGGAAAAGACAAGCGTTTTCGTCGAAATCGCGAAGATCACGCCGAGTACCGCGGCGAGGAATACCCCCGCAAGCATGACCGTCTGGGAAAGATTTACGTCACGGATCAGCTTTTTCGCCGCGCAGATCGCCCGCGCGAAGCCGCCGAAGCTCCCGTTTCCGGAAAACGCGCCGCAGCCGCTCGAGGTATACCGGGTGCACTCGTTAAAGTGCTCGTGGAGATTGCTTCCGATGATCTTGATGGATTCCGGCTCAAGATCGAACAGGTCGGCGATCTTTCCGACCGTAATGATCGAATCGACCGATTTCAGCACGAGCGAAACGCCCTGTCCCGTAAGCTCTCGAAGGCTCGCGCGGATCGACTCGTTCGCCGTCAGGCGGATAAAGAAGATGATCGTAAGCTCGCCGCCGACCGCGAGATAAACCGCGTCCGAGCCGTTCCGGCAGTATTTCGCGATCGCGCTCAGCTCGGGGACCTTGATCCCGTGGTGCTTCATTTGTTCGCGGTTCCCCATGATGAGCCGCTTATTTCCGTACCAGCCGAGCACGCCCATATTGTCCTCACAGACGCAGCCCTCGATCTCCTCGAGAAGCTCCTCCTTCCCGCCGATCATCTCGAAAAACAGGCGGGAGAAGATCGAGCCGGTCTTGATCGAAAGGCTCGCGGCGAGAATGATCGCCTGATCGAGCGAGATGTTATTGACGGAATTTTGCAGGCGGCAGGGCTTCAGGTTCGTACATTCCACGCTCGAAGCGGGGAAGATGGACGAAACGTCCGTCATGACCGCGTTCGTGTGACTGAATTCCTCCGCCGTCCCATAGCCGAGAATGGTGCTCCCGCTTTTTAAAAGCGACTTTGTCGCGCGGCTCAGCGGGCGGTTTACGATCAGCATGATCGAGAGGGGGGAGAAAATGCACAAAAAGGCGTTCAATACCGTAACTGTCCAATAAATGTTGTTCTGCATTCCTTCGTCCGCGTTCGGGATCAGGAATACGAGCAGCGAGGTGATCACCCCAAGCACCAGCGAGAGGAACACCAGCACACGGGAGATCCGATCCGCCTTATCCTCGCCGTAGCTTTTTTTCAGGAAATCGGTTAAGTACTCGGTCTTCCGCATGACCGCCAGGACGGGAAGCTCGCTCACCACGCCCTTTGTAAACGCGCCGACCGCCGTTTCATCTTCACAGAGCTCGGCGTAATACCGGCTCCCCTCCGCGCAGGTAAACCGGAAATTTTTCCGCGCGCGGGAGATCATTTCAAGCTTTCCCAAGGTGTTAAAGAGCAAGCCGAGCAATGCGGCGGGGATCATAAGATAGGCGCGGCTTCGCTGGAGATAATCGGTATTGACGAGGTTCAGAACGCCCGCCAGCAGGGAGACCGTCGAGGCGACCGCGCAAAGGCTGTCGCAGTCCGCTTTTTTCTTGAAAAGCTTTACGATCCCGCTCCGAACCGCCGCCGCGCAAAGGAGAATCCCGAGCACGCCGCCGATCAGGTTGAAATAAATAAATCCGTCGGTGTTATACCGCTTATCGAGAAAGTCGATCTCGGTACCGAAAAGGTTAAAGACGAGCGTCGCGCCAAGCTCCTGCGCGACCGTCACGCCGCAAACGATCACCGAGAGGATCAGGAGTAGGATAAACCGCGTCCGGAGGCTTTTCTGCGTTTCCTCCAGGTCATAGCGGATCTGCTCGCTGTTCTCGTCCTCTTCCTCCGGCTCCGTGTCGTCGTCGAAATCGTAATCGTCGGAATCGTCGTCGCCGATGTCCTCAAGGACGAAATCGGAAATTTTCCGCTTTCGCTTCGACGAAAGGTATTTCATTTTCTGCTCCGAGATCACGGGGTTTTCGGTCGGGATCTCGCCCGTCTGCGGCATTGCCGCGAGGGACGGGTCAAATCCGACGGGCGCGGTCGTCGGCTGCACCTGTTCAAGCTGCGCCGTGACCGAAACGGGAGACTGAGTCTGACGGTCGTCGAGCCGTTTCCGCTCGATCGTTTTATTGATGGATTCGACGATCGGGTCGGGACGAACTGCCCCGCCCAACTCGACCGTGCTTTTTTCAAAGACCGAATCCTTTAAGACAAAGGTTTTTTCGAGGTCGACCGAGGGCCGCTCGCGAAGCGCCGTCCCCGGCATGATTACGGTTTCCCCGCTGATGATCTGGGTGACGGACTGATCCGAAGCTTTCGCGTTTTCCCGCGCGATCCGCTTCAGATCCGTCCCCGCGACCCCGACGGTATCTCCCGAAAGCTGCTGTGCCGGGATCGTGTCAATGATCTGTGAAAGATCACGCACCCCGTCGTCGTAGGGATTGATCGCCGCGAGAAAATCGTCGGGATCCTCCATTACGCTTTCCCGCTCGAGAAGCTTCTGCGCGTTCTCCCGCACCTTCCGATCCCGGATCGAACGCTCCAGCTCGAGTTCCGCCGTCGTCGGCGGGGCGGGCTTTTTCTCCGCCGGCTCCTCGATCTTCGGAAGCTCGATCGGAACCTCCTCAAATACGATGTTCTTCGTCGCGAACTGCCGCTCGGATTCCTCCTCCTGCTTCTGCTTTTCCGCCGCTTCCTTTTCAAGCGCCGCGCGCTCCTCCTCGTCGGACGCGGCAATCTTTGCCGCTTCCTCCTCCTTGCGCTGCCGCGCTTCTTCCTCGAGGCGCTTCCGCTCGGCTTCAAGCTCTTCCTCACGGCGGCGCTTCGTTTCGGCGCGGCGCTCCTTCTCGGCGATCAGCTCCCGCCGCGCGCGCTCCTGTTCCTCGAGGAATTTCTGCCGCTGCTCGCGTTTTTCGCGTTCCGCCTGTTCTTGCTTCAGGCGCCGCGCTTCCTCGCGCTTGCGCTCCTCTTCCGCCATGCGTTTCCGCTCTTCCTCGATGCGCTTCTGCTCCGCGGCGGCTTCGAGCCGCTTTTTCTCGGCAAGATCGGCGCGCTCCTTTTCCTTTTGAGACTTCGCGCGGTCTTTCGGCTCTGCTTTTTTTATTTTGTCACGCGGCGGGAGGATCCCCGCCTCGCTTAAAATCTCGTCTACGCTTAAAGTCCGCGTGTTGCCCGTGCTTTTTTTCGGCGGACCGCCCGCGGTGTTTNTCTGCTTTTCTTCCAGCTCGGCGAGAATATCGTCTAAGTCAAATTCCGGCATATTACCGACCTTTCCTTACCCGCAAGGGCTTTGCTTTCTTCTGTGGCGTACGATCTCGTACATCAAGATCCCGGCGCTGACCGAAGCGTTCAGGGAGTTGATCCTCCCGTACATATCAATGGAGAGGATCGCGTCACAGCTTTCCCGGACGAGCCGCCCGAGCCCGTTCCCCTCCGAGCCGATCACGAGCGCGATCGGGCCGCTCAGCTCCGCTTCGTAAAAGGGCGTTCCGTCCGCCTCCGCGCCGTAGACCCAGACCCCGCGCTTTTTCAGCATTTTGATCGTATCGGTGAGGTTCGCGACCCGCGCGACCCTGATCCAGCTTGCCGCGCCGGCGGAAGTCTTGAATACCGCCGCCGTCAGTCCCGCGCTCCGCCGCTTCGGGATAATGACGCCGTGCGCGCCCGCCGCTTCGGCGGTGCGGAGGATCGCGCCGAGGTTATGGGGATCCTGTATTTCGTCGGCGAGGATCAGGAACGGAGGTTCGCCGCGCTCCTCGGCGATCCGGAACAGCTCCTCCGGCTCGACATATTCCGCGGCGCATAGGACCGCCGCCACGCCGCCGTGCTTTTCCGTCCCCGTAAGGGTACGGAGCTTTTCCTCGCCCGTATCCTTCACGACCGCGCCGTTTTCCTTCGCGAGCGCGGCGATCCCGCCGAGCTTCGCGCCCTTTAAGAGATAGACGGTGTCGGCCGCTTTCCCCGCGCGGAGCGCTTCGGTCACGGCGTTCCGCCCGTAAATGATCTGTTCTTCCATATTGCTCACCTAAGTAAATCCTGAATTTTTTGCTTGCCCCTTTGCCGAAATACTGCGTCATAAAACCTTGAAATATGCGCATATTCCTACGGTTTTATTCCTTGTCTTTCAACAAAGGCTCTGCGCAAAATTCTTCAAGATTTACTTAGGAGAGCAATAAATTCCTCTGAAAAATTCATTCTAAAATTCATTATACCATATTTCGGGGGTAAATTACAATAGTTTTGAAAAATTTCCCTGATTTTGGCAGGGGGCGGGTTTTCCGCGTCCACTCCCTTTTGCGGGAAAGATGTTATTAGCTTGACAAATAGAATAAATCCTGTTATAATGAATTCGGCGCAGCACAAGAAAAGAGAGGGCGGTCTTATGATAAAAAGGAAATAAATACTCATCGTCACGTTATGGGCGATCGGAATCGCGATCATAGCAACGATAACCGCTTTTTACTGCTCGGTAACCAATCAGCCCGCGGAGCCGATTGAAACGATTTCTGCCCGAAGCAAGGCCGCTGCCTATATCAAGGAAAAATACGGCGACAGCCCCTTTATTCTGTCCGCCGATCCGGTGTATTCGGGCGGCTTTCTGTTTGACAGGGGGAGACTCCTCGGCGCGGTCGTTCACTTTAACGGCTTTGACGCGCTAGTCGCCGAGGATCAGATCACCGACAACCGACAGTACGGCGAGATCGTCGCCGCCTTCACCGAAAAATACCTCTCCGGAAACGAGATATACTCCGAGGTTACGGAATGTACCGTATCGTTCGACTTCGGCGTAAGAGCCTCCTCCATGAATTACAACGATTTCAACAGCCGTTATTTTGACAGCGATATTTCGGAATTTCTCGGCTTAACGAATCCCAAGCTCATCGTCACGCTTGAAGGGCGGGGATTTCACGAAAAGAGAGCGGAAACGCCCGCGCTGCTTTATGAAACGCTTGAACGGATCTATCGCTCAACGGGGGGAGAGATCCGCGTTTACGCATATGTTTACGACCCGGAGGCAGACCTGCCCGATATGCTGCTGGAATATAACCCGAACAGCGCTCTGCGGTATCCCCCGAAAAGATACGATGATTATATGGAGCTGATCGCGGCGGGAAGCATCGACAGACACGAGCTGACCGACGAGATCGTCGTGCAGCGGCCGTCGTTTTACGAGATTGACGCGTTTACCGCGATCTCGGACAACGACATTACCTCACACATTACCTCGGAGCAGGATTTTTTCTTTGCCCCCGCGGATTTTTCCGAGAACACGACGGTTTACCGCGGAAGATACAAATATGACGACCACGCCGAGGAGAACGTGCTCACCATAAGGGAAAACGGACTTTACTGCGGGATCAACACAAGACTGCACGATTTTATTCTTCGCCTTGACAGAGAGCATTATGACATAACAGACAATACGATCGCCCTCAGAGTAACTTCTCCCGCAACAGCCGAAAAATGGGTTGGAAAACGACTGTATATATCCTTTGGTTACGACGGCTACGACAGCGACGAATACCATTGGTACTATATGGACGACAAATACCTCTACCTCTATGTGCCGTATCTCTGTCCGGACCTCTCTGAGTTTAACGACGGGCGCGGGGTGTATATTGCCTTTGCGGAGATTGACGAATGAAACGCCGCCCCCTGCACCTTTGGGAAAAACGAAAAGGCGGATCTGCCGCGCAAAATCGAAAAATGCCACGCAAAGCAGCAAAATTCTCCGAAATGCCACGGCTGCTTTCTTGTAAAGTAAGGCTCGGTTTGCTATAATGAAGCCATCAAAGGAAGAAGGCGCACACTTCCCGCGGGAAGCGAAGTCCTCCTTTAAGAAAGGAAAGGTGGCAAATATGACATTTGCAGAAAAATTAAAAAATATCCGCAAGCATGCGGGAATCTCACAGGAGCAATTGGCCGAAAAGATCGGCGTGTCGAGACAGGCGGTCACAAAATGGGAAACGGGAACGGGGATCCCGGACATTGAAAATATCATGGCGACCTCCGCGCTGTTTGACGTGTCGATCGACGCGCTTCTTTCCAATGAAAAAACACAAAAGGAGCAGGCGGATTTCCTGTTCGAGAGCATTACGGAATATGACATTGACGAGCCGAAGCGCTATGATATGAAGTTCGGCGGCGCAAGCCGGCTTGTGATCCGGGGATATGACGGAGAAAAGCTCCGTGTGCGTCTTGCCTCGAATACCCTGTCCACCGTTCAGAATGACTTTAAGGTCAAGATCGACGACGTACGGAATCGGATCGATGTGGACGTGATCCGCAAAAACGACGTGACGGAAGCGGCGGCAAAGGAGGCTGTCACGATTTTTGTCAGCCTGCCGAGCCCCTACCTCGGAAAGATCGAGGCGGCGGTCAACGCCGAAACCGTTGAGATCGGTTCGCTGGAATGCGAGAGCATTGAGCTGGACGCAAAGATCGGGCACCTGATTTTAGACGGCGTGGTCGGTACGGTCGAAATAAACTGCAATCTGGATATGAATATCGAATGCCGCACCCTCAGCGGCGCGGTGGAGGTCAACCAGCTTTCGGCGACCTCAAGAATCTCCGTGCCAGAGGACGCCGCCTTTACCGCGCTTGTCAAAGGGGTCGGCACCAGCATTTCTTACGAGAGAAACGGAAAGTCCGCCGAGCCCTTCTGTACGCCCGATGCGGACAATGTGATCGAGCTGAACGGAATGAAAAGCGAGCTGATCATCTGTACGGATCGGAAATAAGCGCCGCTGTCTTCCCGACAGGGAACGCGGCGTATTACCGCGATCCTGCTTCATCGTCAAATTCGACCGTCCGCACCCATTCGCCGCCGATCTTTTCGATCGTATACCGCGCGCCGATCTCCGAGTTTTCAAAAATAAGATTGCCGACCTGTGTTTTGAATTCCAGCCTGTCGGGCGATTCGGAAACAAGATACACGGGATAAAATTGATACCAGTCATCATGGCGAAGCGGTATTGTGATTTCCTCGCCTTCATACTCAATATTGGATTCACGCTCAATATCGATCAGCAGTTCAAGGTCAATGCCGTAATCCCGCGACATTTCATAAAGCTTATAAATGCTTAGGAAATTCTCTTCGGGCTCGTTCGGCGGAGCGTCGGTTTTTGTAAGAACGGGGGTTTCGTGGTTTTTACGATCACCCGCATATAACAGCCCGTTCGTACTCCCCACCAGCCATTCCGCATACATTTGATCGGGATCGTTGATATCCAGCCAAAAAAGCTCTGCTCCGGCCTGCCCGCTTATCTTGAAAGCAAGCACGTTTTCGCTGACTCTGTAAAACCCGGTGAACCGCCAATTCGCGTCATTCATCAGAAACGCTTTTTCCGAATCGTCTATAATAAACAGAGGAAAGCTTCCTCCGAAAATAGCTTCACCGTCCCATGTCCCGAAAAAATATTCTCTGAAAAGGTCAAAATCATCGGATTCCTGCCATTGATCCATATCGACGCAAATTTCCCCGTCGTCAATTTGATAACCGATCAGTTCAAGCGCCGAGAAATCCGTTTCTTCGGAGGGTTCCGCCATGGTGTCCGCCGCGGTGGTCGTTGTGACAGGCGGTTCGTCCGCCGATGTTGACGGAGAAGTTTCCGCCGCCGCGGTCGTTGTGACAGGCTGCTCGTCCGCCGATATTGACGAAGAGGTGTCGATCGTGGTTGTTTGTTCCGTGCTGTCATTGCTGCCGCAGGCGGCAACGGAAAAAAGCATGGCTATGGCAGTCAGAAGCACAGGAAATCGTTTCACGGCAAGCTCCTTTGATATATGTGCAAATTTCTAAAACCCGAACGGTGCGGACGTACCTCCATAAACGGAACGCCCGCCGAACCTCGCGGGTTTTTCCGTTATTCCGCGTCGGCGGACTTCACCGCCTGCACCAAAATAAAGTCGATCTGCCCCGCCGAAACGTCCGCCCTCACGCACTTTACACGCACCCGATCGCCGACCGTGTAGACGGTATTCGAGAGCGTTTCCGCAAGCATGACCCCGCCGCGAAGCTCATATGCCCCCGCGGGGAGCGAG
>WFLX010002703.1_pt1 | contig 13205 bp, 8 predicted proteins | sample 4967041 | NCBI WGS metagenome assembly WFLX01 (sample SAMN12857096, study PRJNA449069) | gut metagenome | isolation source: stool from male and female vole | host: Microtus ochrogaster | place: USA:Florida | collected 2017
TGGCGGGTGTTGTTAATGTACTATGAAAACCATTATCAATACTCCAGTACCTGATTTTACCGTCGAGGCATACACCGACGGTCAATTTAAAACAATTTCACGCGCCGACACTCTCGGCAAGTGGGCCGTTTATTTCTTCTACCCTGCCGACTTCACTTTCGTGTGCCCGACAGAGCTTGAGGATATGGCCGAGGCCTACGACCGATTCCGTGAGCTCGGTGTGGAGGTATATGCCGTATCGACCGACTCGCAGTTCTCCCACAAGGCATGGCATGACTCGTCGGCCGCTATCTCCAAAGTGAAATTCCCCATGCTTGCCGATAAGACAGGCTATCTGTCGGAGGCTTTCGGAGTCCTTGACCCCGCCTCGTTCATGGCCTATCGCGGCACTTTCGTGGCCAATCCCGATGGCCAGATCAAGATCGCCGATATCAACGACAATGGCATCGGCCGTAATGCCGACGAGCTTCTCCGACGCATCGAAGCCGCTCAGTTCGTTGCCGAACATGGCGACCAGGTTTGTCCTGCGCGTTGGCGTCCCGGCAAGTCGACCCTGAAGCCCGGTATCGATCTCGTGGGCAAGATCTGATCCCCGGCATCACGATCATCAGTTCTAATTTTCTATTTGCATCGGCGGAGACTCCCCATAGTCGCCGCCTTTTTATTATCTTTGCGGGGCGGGGCCATAAGGGTCCTGCCCCGATATTATTATGAATGATCTCAAGAAACAGATACTGGAGGCCGTAGAGGCCTTTACTTCCAACGATCTTGCGTGTACCGATTCGGCTCTGATTGTGATTGATCCCGCCGAAAAGACTGCCCGTCTGTTTGATCCGTCGGAAGAGGACGATATCGACGCCATCATCGAGAATGATCCGGCCCACGACTATGTCGATGTTATGGATCTCGTGGAGGCCGACACGGCCAATCCCGGCCAGTGGATTGCCGACGTAGAGGCCATCGGCGAGCTCGCGGCTCAGTATTAAGGCTTGCCGGTTACGACGGCCAAGGCTATCAGGGCGGTACCGTCGTCGTAGGGAGCCCATGCCACCTGCATCGGGGTGTGGGCAGCCTTGACGTTGCCGTCGCGCCCCACTGTTATGTCGGTCAGGCTCAGTCCGGGCTGGCCTGCGGCTTTGTATGCCGCTTCTTTGGCCGTCCAGAGGTGGAGGAGCGACAGCGCGGCGGTGTCATCGGCCTGCGCCACGAAGCGACGGCGCACACGTTCGAGCTGGTGGGCCCGGTCGGCGCTTTCGATGTCGACGCCTATTCTGCACCCACCGGGCTGCCCTACGGCGAGCAGGGCGGTAGTGGCGCTATGGCTGATCGAAATGGGCAGCTCCGGACTGTCAACGGCGTAGGGCGAACCGTCGGGGTGGTGACCTATCGCCGAATGGAGAATTTCACGGCCAAGCGCCTCAACGGCTGCACGCTCTGCCGCCCGCCCGGCTCCATTCATGGGGCAGATATACAGGTCTATGCCGGCAAGGAGAGGAGTGTGGCGGATAATGGTCATCTGAGATGCGTGACGAGGTGAATTATGTCGCGCTCCACGGCGCGGAGTGTCGGAGCAAGGGAATCAGCCGAAGCCGGGACGCGGTCGAGNGTGAAGGCTCCGCTGACGATGCGCCGCTTGCCGGTTGCAACGAACTGAACNGGGGTGAGGCTGCCCGTAGGGGTGGTGAGAATCAAGGCATCGTAGCCTGCGGGGGTAAGAAACTCGGTTTTCTCCGACTGGCGTCCGCCCGAGTTGAGCGCCATGCGCTCCATGCGGTTGCTGCGCGCGGCGGCGGTGTTTTCGTCCGATGACATTTCCATATCTGAGAGATAGAGAGTTGCGTGATAGGCCGGATATGAGATNTCGACCCACCGGTAGCCGTCGGGAGTGGTGCGCNGGGNGGTAGTGAGCCCCTCCACGACTTCAAGATCCGAGCCTGGGGCAGCGGGNATGTAGACTTCGGGATAGACTGCCGTGCGGGGCCATACCCTGGGCAGGGGCACCGGCTGTGATGTTTCGTTGTCGGTTGTCCCGGAGCCGCAGGCCATAGCGACAAGGGCTGTAAGGGTGGTGGCCACTGCCACGCTCGCTTTCATCGGCGGCTGGACGAGGAGTTATCGGTAGCGGAAGGTGCCGTGGAGTCCTGTACTTCGGGCATCACCTTAACGCGCACGCTGGCTATGCGGTGGCCTGTTATGTCAAGCACCATGAAGCGGCATCGTCCGTAGGCAATGCTCTCTTTCTCTTTGGGGAAATCACCCTTTATGGCGAGCAACATTCCGGCGAGTGTCTCGCAGTCTTCGGTCACCTCCTCATAGTCGGCTTCGTCGAGGCCCGTGATCCTGAAGAAGTCGCCCAGAATGGTCTTGCCCTCAAAGATATATGTGTCGTCGCGCAGGCGGCGGTAGGTGACCTCCTCNTCGTCATATTCGTCGCTTATGTCGCCCACGATCTCTTCGAGCACATCCTCGAGGGTCACGAGTCCCTGGGTGCCTCCGAACTCGTCTACCACGATGGCCAGATGTATGCGGCGGCGCCGGAAGTCTTCGAGCAGATCGTCGAGCATACGGCTTTCGGGCACATAATATGCCTCGCGCGCCAGGGTCTGCCACTTGAAGTCGGGATCTTTCCGGTCAACGTAGGGCAGCAGGTCGCGGGCATAGAGGATGCCGCGTATGTCATCTTGCGAGTCACCGAACACCGGCAGGCGCGAATAGCCGCTCTCGAGCACTATGGCCATCACCTCGTCAAAGGTCATGTCCATCTCCACGCCTGTGATGTCTACTCGCGGGGTCATGATCTCGTCGGCCGTGGTGTCGCCGAACTTGAGGATGCCTTCGAGCATCTCCTTGTCGTCGCCTGCCTCCACGTCGGTTATCTCGAGGGCTTTGCTCAGATCGTCGGGGGTAAGGTCGGTCTCCTTTTTCGTCACCACGCGCTTCACTATCACCGAACTGCTCATGAGCAGGGCTGAGACGGGTCTCAGGATAGCCGACAGGAATGTAAGGCCGCCGGCCGCCATGCGGAGCCAGCGCATATTGTTGCTGTTTGCAATCAGCTTGGGCAGGATCTCGCCGAAGAGCAGGATAAGGAAGGTGAGGATCACCGACTGCAGAATGAAGCTGACGATCTCGCTCATGCCCGCGAATATGGGTCCGAGGGCAAAATTGCACAGGATGACAATCGTTACATTGACCAGATTGTTGGCAATCAGAATAGTGGCGAGGAGGCGTTCGGGCTGGTCGAGGAGGCGGATGATGCGCGATCCGCTGGGTGAGTCCTCAAGCTCTTCCTTCTGGGAGGGGGTGATGGAGAAGCAGGCAATCTCGCTTCCGCTGACAAATCCCGACACAAACAGGGCGAGAATGGCGAGAAGGAGGGCTATGATCTGGGACGTGCTCATCGGAGGGAGCTGGAGCACAGGCAGATGGGCCATACACGGTGCTAAGATGCCGTTTATGGCCGGAAGAGGGTCTAAGTCCAAGTTTTCAGGCAGTTGGTTAAACATCGCTGCAAAGTTAGCGAATTTCTCCGACATTTGACGGCTTGCAATGATATTTGATCGGTAATAAAAATAATCAGCGTCAGGGGAATATGCGCGGCGGTGGTTTGGGCGGGTGAAAGTTTTTGTGTATCTTCGCGCAACCGCTTAAAACAAAAGCATGATATCATGAAAATATACCATCTTGTTGCTGCGCTTCCGCTGCTTGTGGCCGCTTGCTCACATGGCGGNGATGCTACCGTTCAGTCAGANNATTACACCGACTTCGTCGACATGAAAATAGGCACCGGGGGCCACGGCCATGTGTTTGTCGGCGCCAANGTGCCTTTCGGCATGGTTCAGCTCGGCCCGACGAGCATCCCTCAGTCGTGGGACTGGGTGTCGGGCTACCATGATTCCGACTCGACTGTGGTCGGATTCTCTCATACTCATTTCTCCGGCACCGGCATAGGCGATCTGTTTGACATCACCGTGATGCCCGTAACCGGCAGCGATCTGACCTATGCCCGCGGCTCGGAGGAGGATCAGGCGAGCGGACTGTGGTCGTATGCCGACCGCTCGAAAGAGATTGCCCGGCCCGGCTATTATGCCGTGCCCCTCACCCGCTACGGCATCGACGCTGAGCTCACCGCCACCAACCGCGTCGGGCTCCACCGCTACACCTTCCCCCAATCCGACTCCGCCGCCATTGTTTTCGATCTCGAGAACGGCGGATGCTGGGACAAGACAACGCAGACCAAGATCGAGGCTCTCAACGACTCTACCATCGCCGGCTACCGCTTCTCCAAGGGGTGGGCTCCCGACCAGAAGGTCTATTTCGTGGCCCGCACCTCGAAGCCTTTCAGTTCGCTTGAGCTGAAGGGCAAAGACGATATGTATGGCCGCCTCAACTTCGCTACAGCTCCCGGCGAACAGATCATGGTCAAGGTGGCTCTGTCGCCCGTATCGATCGATGGCGCAATGGCCAATATGGAAGCCGAGATGCCTGGCTGGGACTTCGAGGGCACACGCGCGGCTGCTTCCGACGCCTGGAACAGCGAGCTCGCCCGCGTGAGAGTAGCCACTACCGACAGCATCGAACGCACTAAGTTCTATACCAGTCTGTTCCACACCATGATCGCTCCCTCCACCTATCAGGATGGCGACGGCAAATATTACGGTGCCGACGGTCAGATCCACGAGGGCAATGGCCACACCAACTACACTACCTTCTCGCTCTGGGACACCTATCGCGCCGCAATGCCCCTTATGAGCATCATCAACCCGGAGAGAAATGGCGATATGATCAACACCATGCTCAATATATATGAGCAGCAGGGACGCCTGCCTGTATGGCACTTCTGGGGCAACGAGACCGACTGCATGGTGGGCAATCCCGGTATCATTCCGGTGGCCGATGCCATAGTGAAGAATCAGCCCGGCATAGACCGCGATCTGGCCTACAGGGCTCTGCTCGCCACGGCTGCCGACACTGCCCGCGGAGGCGCCCTGAGAGAGCAATATGGATTCATCCCTTCAGATCTGATGACCGAGTCGGTGGCCTACGATATGGAATATGCCATTGCCGACGGCGCCATTGCCCGCGCAGCCGAGGCGATGGGCGACACTGCCAATATGCGCAAATTTACGGAGCGCAGCCACTCCTACCGCAACTACTTCGATCCCTCCACCGGATTTATCCGCGGACGCATGGCCGACGGCTCGTGGCGCACACCCTTTGATCCACGGTCGTCGAATCACCGCGCCGACGACTACTGCGAGGGCAACGCCTGGCAGTACACCTGGCTCGCGCCGCAGGATCTCGATGGGCTGGAGCAGCTGTTCGGCTCGCGCGAAGCCACCCTCGCCCGTCTCGACTCGCTCTTTACCACCGACTCGGCTCTCACGGGCGAGCTCGTGTCGAGCGACATCAGCGGCCTCATCGGCCAGTATGCCCACGGCAATGAGCCGAGCCACCATGTGATTTATTTCTACACCATGCTCGGCGAGCCCGACAAGGCTGCCGACCGCGTCCGTCAGGTGATCGACGAGATGTATCTCGCCGAGCCCAACGGCCTCTCGGGCAATGAGGATGTGGGTCAGATGTCGGCCTGGTATATCCTCTCGGCGCTCGGTTTCTATCAGGTCGAGCCCGCTTCGGGACGCTACTGGTTTGGCTCGCCGGTGTTCGACTCAGTCGATCTCACCGTGCCCGGCGGCACATTTACCGTCAAGACCGTCAATAACTCGAAGGATAACAAGTATATCCGCTCGGTACGCCTCAACGGCAAGCCCTACGACAAGCCCTATATCATGCACTCCGACATCATGAACGGCGGTGTGCTCGAATTCACGATGGGAGGAGCTGAGTAAGCTCCTCCTCCGGGCTGTCAGATAACTCCCGGCTGCCAGGAGAACTATGTGAGCGATTCAGGCGTTGTAGGGGTAGAAATTGTTTTCCCCCATCACATTCTACTCCTTCAACCCCTATGAACAAAACTCTACTCTGTGGCCTTATCGCCGCCATCACGGGCGCGGGATCTGCCGTTGCCGGGACTCTTACGCCCGATGAAGCTCTTGCCCGTCTCTATGATTCCGGTAACCTGCCTCTCAAGACCCTGGCAAGCCGCGCCGGCGACATGAAACATGAGTCGACCGTCGGCAGCATCTATCTGTTCTCGTCAGATAGCGGATACCTTATCCTGCCCGATGACGACCGTGCGCCCGCCGTGCTGGGTTTCTCCGATTCAGGAACCCTTTCGCCCGAGCTCAACCCGGGGCTCAGATACTGGCTCGAATACTATAACCGCGAGCTTGCCTACCTGAAGGCTTCAGGAGCCGGGGCAGCCGACGGGAGCTGGCGCATACAGAGAGAGGAGATCGCCCCNCTGATCCAGACGGAGTGGAATCAGGAGTGGCCCTACAATCTGCTGTGCCCTAAAGTCGACGGCCATGAGACCGTCACCGGATGTGTGGCCACGGCAATGGCTCAGGTGATGAAATATCATAGTTACCCGGTCAATGGCAAGGGCACATATTCCTACTACTGGGAGCCCGGCAAGGAGGAGCTCACCTTTGACTACGCCAACACTCCCTTCCGGTGGGCCGAGATGACCGACCGGTATGACGACAAGAGCACCGAGACGGCCAAGGAAGCCGTGGCCGAGCTGATGCTCGGTTGCGGAATAAGCGTCAATATGCACTACGAGCCCGGCGGAAGCGGCGCGGCCACAACCCGCATGGGCGAGGCGCTGATCGACATCTTCGGCTATTCGCCGTCGCTCTGGATGCCCAACCGCGCCTATTACGGCTATGATGAGTGGGAAGAGATGGTCTACAACGATCTGGCCCAGGGATTGCCGGTGCTCTATAGCGGCGCCGGCACNGATGGCGGCCATCAGTTTATCTGCGACGGCTACCGGGCCGACGGCTATTTCCACTTCAACTGGGGCTGGGGAGGCATAAGCAACGGCTACTTCCTGCTCACCGCACTCAACCCCGACGATCTCGGTGTGGGTGGCGGAGCCGGCGGTTTCAACACCACTCAGATAGCCACTCTCGGTGTCCGTCCTGCCAAGGAGGGCGACAAGCCCACATATATCATGTATAATTCGGGCGGTTTCATCCCCGAGGTCAAGGAGGTCAAGGCCGGGGAGGTGTTCCGCTGCAATGGCCCGTACTTCAACTACAGCCTTGCCACGCTGCCCGACGATGCCCATATCGGCATGAAATTCGTTGCCGCCGGCAGCGGTGAGGTGAAGTTTGTTGAGGGTGTAGGCGTAGGAGGTCTGCATCTGTATGATGGTCGCGACAACGACCAGATAGTATTTCCCGAGCTCCCCGACGGTAAATATACCGTCACTCCCGTGTTTCATGTCGATGGCAAGTGGATCGCCGTGAGGATGCCTGTGGGCTATCCGTCTGAGTTCACTGCCACCGTTAAGGATAATGTGGCTAAGATTGAGGGCGAGGCTGCCGCTAAGATCACCATACGCGACATCGACCTCCCGGCCACGATTTATCGCGACCATGAGTTTCCGATGCCTTTCACAGCCGAGAATGGCAGCGGACTCGAGTTTTACAGCACCGTCACTCCAACTCTCTATGATTCTGAAGGCAACGAGGTTGCGAAATCAAAATTCCGTCCGCTCGATGTGGAAGCCGGAACCTCGGAGCGCATCACCGACTATGTGGCCGATTTCTCGGCCGTCAAGGACGCCGAGTTCCCTGCCGGCGACTATATTCTCGTCTTCCTCGACGAAGCCGGCAACGAGGTCAGTGCCCCGGTCACCGTCACTGTTGCCGTAGTGGAGGATAAGACCGAGATTAAGATAGAAGGGTTTGCCCTCGATCCTGACCAAACGGTTGCTGATCCCTCGGCAGTGAAATTCTCCTTTAAGCTGACCTGCATATCCGGTGTGTTTTACGGCAAGGTGCGCGTCGACATCTTCCCCGGCGATGGTGGCTATGATCTCTACAGCACCTCATCCAATCCCGTCTATCTCGAAGCCGGTCAGGATAAACACCTCACTATCACCGCCAATCTGGGCAATCTCGCCGACGGCCACTATCAGGCCATACTGTATAGCGGCGATGAGATGATGACCAAGGGACTGCACTTCACGATCGACCGCCAGTTGTCGGGAATCACCGGAGTTGAGGGAGATGCAGCCCTACCGACCCGCAAGACTGTCTACAGCCTCGATGGGCGTGCCATGAAGGAGCCGCTTGCTCCCGGCCTATACATCATCGACGGCAAGAAAACCTACCTCCGCTAAAAGACGATCCCCTTATAGCATAATTGGGCCAGTTAGTCGAATTAGACTAATTGGCCTGATTTACAAAGAGTTGCTGCGGTATTTCCTATTGGCAGTTCTGATACCCGCTGATCCGGCGCCCCGCAGCACAGGTCTCTTCGTGAGGTAGTTGCGACCTGCTTGAGCAGGTCATCGGATAGTAGCGTGGTGGTCGAGCAGGGCGAGACCACACGAAAGGCTCCACCCCTATTATAGACCCGCAGCGCGGGTCGCATGACAGAAGAAACGGGAGAGCCGTGAGCAATTGACAAAAATCAAGGATTATATTTGTCGGATCGACAAATAGTTGCTATTTTTGTCGTGCAGATCGACCTTCAGAAGCCCGATCGTGGGATAAGAGGGTGGGTCGCCGACATAATGATAAGCGTTTACTCGACGCTCTTTCTTGGCTNNNNGAAACCTGGAAAATTTCGATCTCAGTCAGGAATGAAGCAGACGGTAGATGCCTTTGTGGATGTGTATATTCCGCCTGATGCAGCACGCGAGTGTTGTGTCATGGCGTGCATTATTTCATCTCCGCGTGAGGCTTCTGCACGTTTGCTCGTCCTACTGAGATGGGCAGTTCCAGGGCCTCTGATAGCGGGATGGGCAGCAAGTACAGGTTCTCACGCTTTTCGTTTATATGATCCACTGTCTATCAATAGTTTAACCCTGTCGACGAGGAGAGCCCCGAAGCACACAAAGCCTATCCCCTATGGCAAAACATCTACCACCCCGAGGGTCAGCGCTCCCGCCGTGGCGAGCCTCCCTCCTCCCGGCCCTGATGTGGCTTATCCTCCTCACCGTCTTCCCGAATAGCCTATTGGCTCAGAACTTCGAGTACACCTATCAGGGAAAAACTGTAAAATATTTTGGTGATCCCGAAACAAAGACATGTTATGTGTCGGGAGAACAGAATGTCTCGGGTGACCTTATTCTCCCGGCCCATCCGGTATATGACTCGACAGAATATACCTTGACAGAAATCAATGGAGAATTTGATAAATGCTCCAACCTCACATCTCTTACAATTCCGAATACAGTAACGAGCTTAGGTGGTTATTTTGTAGGATGTGCAAACCTGAAAAGTGTCGTAGTTCCGAATTCCGTAACCTCAATTACAGGAACTTTTCGCGACTGCACCGGCCTTACATCTATCAACATTCCGAACTCCGTAACGACAATCGGTACTCAGATCTTTGAGAACTGTANTAGTCTGANTTCGGTGACTATTCCAAGTTCTGTTACAAATTTTGGTACTGCCGTCTTCCTCCACTGTACCGGACTCACTTCTGCCGTGATAGAGGCTGGCATATCTGAACTTGGGTATGGGACATTCATGTATTGCAATAATCTTGAGAAAGTTACACTTCCCAATACTCTAACCTCCATTGGCCGATCCGCTTTCAGTCAATGTAAGAAACTAACATCTGTCAATATCCCGGCGTCCGTAACTGAAATTGGCGAAGATGCCTTTAGGAACTGTGAAAGTCTATCTTCGATCTCCTTACCGAATGTAACTTCCATCCCCTCCCTTGCATTTCAAGAGTGTACCAATCTAAAATCTATCATTCTTGGAAACGCGCTTACATCAATAGATCAGGAGGCATTTTACAGATGTGAAAATCTGGAATCAATCACACTGCCTAATTCGTTAACAACAATCGGCGAATGTGCATTTCAACATTGTTCCAGTCTTAAAGATCTCACCATACCTGAATCTATAACCTCAATTGGTGACCAGGCCTTCCATAATTGCTCATCACTCACATCAATATCTTTTCCTGACACCCCCATCGAAATTGGTAGTGCTGCGTTCATGGGCTGTAGCAGCTTGACACAGTTAGTTATACCCGACTCTTGGACAAGCATCGGGGCAAATATGTTTGCCGATTGTACATCTTTGTTGACTATAGAGATACCACAATCCATCGCCACAATTGAAAATGAGGCTTTCAGAAATTGCCACAATCTTCCTGCAGTAATAATTCCCCAGTCCGTTAATACCCTTAGCTCAAATGCTTTCAGTGACTGCACAAGTTTGAAAAAAATTGCAGTGCCTGTTGCCTTCTCTGCTGAAACGTACTCTAATGCAACCACAATTGGATATGAGTCAGACTGTGAGGTAACCAGTGATGGTTGGATCTACGGTGCTGGTAGAAAATCAATATTGTTTGCCCCTGTATCTCTTGCAGGAGAATATTCAATACCGGAATCCGTAACTTCGATTGGACAAGCCGCATTCGCAGATTGTAAGAATCTTACTGCTATTACCATTCCGGCCTCAATTAATGAAATCGGTGATAAGGCATTTACTTCATGCAGTCTGTTGACTTCTATAACCTATGATACAGTCGAGCCTATCACTGCCAGTGATAATATTTTTGACAGTTCTACGTATCAGTCCGCAACACTTAATATGCCTCAGACTACAGAGGACCAAGTGAAATCTCATCAACCTTGGAATAATTTTACTACCATTGTTGCCAAAGTCCCGTCTGCCGACGATATCAAGGTAAATTATCCGGAGTTTGAGGTCCCAACCTATGGATATGTGTGGCTCAACGATCTGATTAAGAATGGTGTTGTAGAAGGTGTGCCAGGCGAAAACACCGATTATACCATAACATCATCAGAGACTTCGGGAGTTTATGTTAACAATAACTACGGGTACTTCTACTTCTCATCTCCCTCTACAGCCACAATTTCATTTACCAACAAGGAATACCCCGGGATTTCATTCTCGTTCGATGTTACTGCAAAATATGGCCCTGCAAAATATGTAGATGAAAGTCTTGGTACCATATATATTGGTGAGACCAAGACTTTGATCATCCCCGATGACTATCTACCTGTGAGCTATTTCACTGTTACAAGTGAGCCCTATTCCGGCACAGACGATCCAGATGGTGAATTTGAGTTAAAAGTAAATGGTAATGAATTAACCATAACAGGAATTAGTGTTGGAGTAGCACGCTTGGAGTTCAAAAACAAGTTCTGCGGCTCTGTTGCAAACATTACCATTGCTGAGAAGCCATCTGCCGACGATATAAAGGTCAATGAGGAGAGTATCGTCGTTCCAGCCGGGATGGCCATCTATCTCAGTACACTTATTCGTAGTGGAGTTGTTGAGGGCGTGTCAGGTGATGACACCGACTATTCCATTACGTCCTCCGTTACTTCGGGCGTTACGATATATGATAATTACGGATGGATCCGCTTCAATTCGCCCTGCATATCAACGGTGACATATACCAACAAGGAGTTTCCTGAGATTTCGTTCTCCATCGAGATGAAAGTCGAGAATAGTCCGGCAAGCTATATCAGCCAGAATATAGGTACGGTATATATAGGCGGGACAAAGACATTGACAATTCCCGACGGCTATATGCCTTTGAGCGACTTCTCGCTCTCTAAGAAGAAAAATCCNGCNTATCCGGATGCTGATTTCGATTTTGAAGTGAATGGCAATGAGCTCACTTTAACCGGTATATCTGAAGGTGAGGAATACCTGTATATTGATCATAGGTTCGGAACAGTTATAGTTCGGGTTCCGATCGCCGAGAAGCCTGAGGCCGATAATATCAGGGTGAATGTATCGGAAATAACGTATCCTTTGGGGGCTTTCTTCTATCTCAGTTATCTGATCGATAATAAGATTGTAGAAGGATTGACAGGTTCGAACNCCGACTACACCGTAACAGCTGCCGATCCGGACATGATAGGACAAAGCGGAAGCGCAATCTACTTTGCCTCACCTGGCACAACAACNCTAACCTACACCAATAAGGATTTGCCGGAAATAAAGTTCTCGATTAAGGTAAATGCAATGTATAATCCGGGGACGTATATTTCGAATTATTTCTCAAATGCCCGCCCGGTATATGTAGGAGAGTCGAAATCCATTGTGCTGCCGGATGATTATATTCCATTCAGCAATTTCGACATCGTGAAGTCCATTGCTACCGAGGGANCGGATTTTGAATATACGATTGAAGGCAACACCCTCACCGTAACCGGTATAGGTGAGGGCCGAGGTCAATTGATACTCACCGACAAAGTGCTCAGGACAGTACGGTTTGGCGGCACGATCTACATCAAGACACGAGAGGTCGCCGTTGAGGTGAGCGATGAGGGTGAGGCTATTGCCGGATCACAGGTTGGCGTGCCCGTAACCGTCACGCTGCCCCCCGACATTGACGTCACTCCTACCGAGGGAACTCAGATTGTATGGGAGACCGAGGACGACGGTATAGTCAAGGTCAACGCAGAAACCGGCGAAATCACACCCCTCAAACCCGGTAAGACAACCATTACCGTAAAACGTGTTNCGGCAACTCCGANTCCCGCTTTGATGTCGCGCGCAGGAGNGCAGGAGGAAACCCTCGTCACTATCGAGTTCTGGGTNACNGAGCTCGAGCTTGCCGAGGAGATGACCCTCACCGCAGGAAGNAGNGAGCAGCTGATCTANACCATCTATGCGGGCGAGGACCNATATCCAGAGNANAGAGTCAATCCCGTATGGTCGTCGTCNAATACTGCGGTGGCCACTGTCGACTCCGACGGTAATGTGACAGCCCTGAGCGAGGGCACAGCNGTNATCACCCTCACCACCGGCATCGGCACCAGGCAGACCATCGTAACTGTCGAGCCTGACGACACACCCGCCGGNAAGCTCACGATCAATCCNNNTCATGTGNCNCTNACCGTTGGTGGCCGTATCGGCCTCAGCACTGAAGGCAGCGGCGGCAAGACNGTCAAATGGACNACCAGCAACTCGTTTGCGGCAACCGTTAGCGAGACCGGCGTTGTGACCGCTGTTGGGGTCGGCAGCGCCGTGATCACCGCCACGGTCGAGGGCACATCGCTCAAGGCCTCGGCAAATGTGACCGTCTTTGAGCGCACCACCGGCATTGAAGCTGCCGAGGCA
>WFLX010006422.1_pt1 | contig 13203 bp, 13 predicted proteins | sample 4967041 | NCBI WGS metagenome assembly WFLX01 (sample SAMN12857096, study PRJNA449069) | gut metagenome | isolation source: stool from male and female vole | host: Microtus ochrogaster | place: USA:Florida | collected 2017
GGGAGGCAGCCATATTGGATTATGGCATTGGTGGGCAGGGCTTCTGATGATTGCTTTCGGGTTAGGCCATCTTATTAAACGCTGGAAAACACTTAAACTCGGATATGCAAGATTGAAGAAATAGGCTTTTGTTTAGGGCGCAAAAAGAGAATACTATTGAACTTACCACTTATGAAGGCAGGTCGCGCACCTGCCTTCTGTATTTATAGTGGATTCATTCACTATTATCAGTATTGGGGTGCGTATTGGATAAAAATGATTATCTTTGCAGTCTAATACGATACGACATGAAGAATATAATCAGCTTAAACTGAAAGAACAGATGGCTTTTGATTTCAAAAAAGAATACAAGGAATATTATATGCCCAAGAACAAACCTGCGATTGTGGATGTACCTAAAGCTAACTATATTGCTGTTAGAGGGAAAGGCAATCCTAACGAAGAAGGTGGAGAATATCAACAGGCTATCAGTGTACTGTATGCGGTGGCTTATACTCTAAGAATGAGTTATAAGACTGACTATAAAATTAATGGGTTCTTTGAATATGTAGTTCCTCCTTTGGAGGGCTTTTGGTGGCAGGAGGGTACAGATAGCGTAGATTATAACAATAAATCGACATTCAATTGGATTTCCGTCATTCGATTGCCAGACTTTATAACAAAGCAAGATTTTGATTGGGCTGTTGCCACCGCTTCCGATAAGAAAGGATTTGACTGCTCTTCCGCTAATTTTTTAACGTTAAATGAAGGTTTGTGTGTGCAAATCATGCACTTGGGTTCATATGATAACGAACCGGAAACAGTTGCCCGCATGGAGCGATATCTGTTGCAGAACGGTTATGTTAAAGACTTGAACTTAGACAGATTACATCATGAAATATATCTTTCTGACCCCAGAAAATGTGATTCGGGAAAATTGAAAACTGTAATAAGAATCCCTATAAGAAAAGTAAGACAGCCATATGCTGAAAGGATACATAACTGAATTAAACTATATCAAAATTGAGGTCAGGTAGTTAGTCAGCCAAATTAAAAAGTTTCTTAAAATAGAGTAAAATCCAAATTAGAATGCTGTATTTGTAATAAATTTACAAATACGCTTCTTAAAATGGTATTAGAAATCGCTCTTGCAAACTTCTTCTCAATAAATGAGAAAGTAACTCTGGATATGCAGGCTGCCAATATCCAGACAAAGGAAGCCCGTGCTCTTGAAGTCAACACTTTCGGTATCGGTAACGAGCGACTGCTTAAAGCGGTTGCCATCTACGGAGCAAATGCTTCGGGCAAGAGTAACATANTCAAAGCGATTAAAGCAGCTGTGGATATGATACTCGATTCCCACAATTACCGCCGGGTTACGCCACCCTACGCGGATCACTCAGATACAATTTCAGAGGCGAGAGAGTAAATTTCTCGCCTCTGTTGTATTAATATATGAAATTATGGAAAATAGTAAAACTCAATAATGGCGTAGAAATGCCNATACTCGTATATGGCGTCTATCAGGTTGANCCTNCCAAGTGCGAAAGATGCGTAAGCGATGCGCTTAGGGTAGGTTACAGAATGATTGATACCGCGTGTAGACCTATTCATTACCACTAAATTATGGGGCGGACGCGGTTACTTAGATACGGTCAATAGGTGTGGCATATTTCTTAGACAGCACTTACATTGACTTGGTTAATAACTGTAAGATTGTCCCAATGGTCAATCAAATTGAAACGCATCCATAACACTCAGATACAGTGCGCACAGTCGAATAAATGCACATTTTTTGATATTCTGATTAAAGACTTTTTANGAATTTTTTGTAATTTTGTAGCGCCGTTCACAAAGAGCGGTGAATAAATGATNNTAACANATATAGCGATAAANGCTACNAGAGCGTATATACAAAACTACGCTTTCAAGGAAAACTGGAAGAGTACGGCAGGCTATAGCCGCGCTTAAAATCTGATCTGATTTCAGAACAGTTGCATACCGTCGGGAAATTGACGGATGGCAACTCCATATTTATTATTCACATATTATCCTCGATTTTATGAACAATCAACGATTGCTCACAGGACTGCTCAGCGCGGTTTTGTTGAGCGCAGGGGTGTGTGCTTTCGGTCAGAATCTATCAGTAATAACCCTTGAACAGTTATTTGAGAGTGCTGAAAGGAACAGTACGCAATTACGCCCCTCTTTTTCCGCTGAGGATGAAGCCAATCAAGAAATAAGAGTAGCTCGTGCCGGCCGGTTGCCCGACATCAATGCCTCCCTTTCATTCAGCTATTTAGGCGATGGCTTTACTACTAAACGGAATTTCTCCGATTATCAGAAAGCCCCGATACCACATTACGGCAACACCTTTTCGTTCAGTGTGAACCAGCCAGTCTATACCGGTGGGGCCATCACCTCAGGCATACAACTTGCCGAACTCAAGCTGACCGCATCCAGATATGCCACAGAACTGCAACGCGACAACGTTCGCTTCCAGCTTACCGGCTTTTACCTTGATATTTACAAGTATACCAATTTACGAGTTGTGGTGGAGAATAACATCTCACAAGCCAAGAAAGTGCTTGACGAGATGAGAGCCCGGTATGAACAGGGCGTGGCATTGCAGAACGACATAACCCGCTATGAACTGCTTGTGTCAAATCTCGAGTTGCAACTTGTGAAAATCAACAACACAATCGACATTCTCAATAACAATCTTGTCACTATCGCAGGATTGCCGAATGGTACTGTCATTGCACCCGATTCTGCAATTCTTGAAAAGTCGCTCCCATCACAAAGCGAGTCGTCATGGCAGACTGAGGCATCAGTCAATTCGCCCATACTGAAGCTGGCACAGTCAAAGGTTGACATATCGCGGAAATCGGAAGACCTGACTAAATCGGAGTGTCTTCCCAAAATAGGATTGCAAGCAGGGTGGAGTATCGACGGTCCTATTTTAGTGGAAGTGCCACCGATAAACCGCAATCTCAGTTATTGGTACGTCGGTGTTGGTGTAAGCTACAATATCTCATCACTATTTAAGACCAACAAATCTCTATCTCGGAGCCGTGCGGCAACTGTACACGCCAATGACGAACTTGCCGTGGCACGGGAGAATACAGAACTTTCCGTCAGGGCTGACTATATCCGCTATCTTGAGTCTTATGAGGAACTCAACACACAGCAGAAAAGTGTTGAACTTGCTGAGAGAAACTATAACACCGTTTTTACCCGCTATTCGGCAGACATGGCTCTCATAACTGATATGCTTGATGCGGCAAATTCAAAACTTGACGCAGAACAGCAGCTTGTCAATGCCCGTATCAACATAATCTATTATTATTACAAACTATTGTTTACATCAGGAAAAATATGAAACACCGTACAAAAAAGATACTGTCCTATATCATCACTCTCGCAGTCATAATAGCCGCCGGTATCTGGGTGGCTTCCAAGTTCATCCACTTCGGCAATGTGGAATTTACAGACAATGCGCAAGTACAGCGTCAGATTGTGCCTGTCAACAGCCGTGTGCAGGGTTACATCAAGGAAATTCGCTTCAAGGAATATGAACAGGTGAAAAAGGGTGATACCCTTGTTATTATTGATGATGCTGATATGCGCTTGCGTGTGGCACAGGCAAACGCNGATTATCAGNATGCCCTTGCCGGACGCACAGTTGCTGACCGCAGTGTCGGTGTAGCTTCCGCGAATGTGGCTGTGAGTGAGGCTTCAATCGCCGAGGCAAAGGTACTGATGGAAAATGCAGCCGTTGACCTTGAACGCTATCGCAAACTATTGGAAAAAGATGCCGTAACACGTCAGCAATATGATGGTGTGGAAACTGACTATAAGGCCAAGAAAGCCCGCTATGAGATGCTTGCGCGTCAACGCTCGGCAACAACTTCAGTAGTTGCCGAAACCCGGCAGCGCATCGCCCAGAATGATGCNGGAATTGAACTTGCGAAAGCATTGCTTGAAANTGCNGAACTGAATCTGTCATACACNGTAATAACAGCACCTTGCGACGGCTACGCCTCACGCAAGGAGATACAGATAGGCCAGCTTGTACAACCGGGTCAGACCCTTCTCGATATTGTAGATGACTCGGAGGTTTGGATCACCGCAAACTACAAGGAGACCCAGTTGGAGCATATTCATCCCGGAAGCGAGGTTGAAATCAAGGTTGATGCCATTCCTGACAAAAGTTTTACAGGTAAGGTCGTTTCATTATCCACAGCGACAGGAGCCGCCCTGTCTTTGCTGCCGCAGGACAATTCAGCGGGAAATTTTGTAAAGGTGCGTCAACGCATACCCGTTAGAATTGAATTGATAGATANCGCCGACCTCAANCTTCTGCGTGCCGGTATGAATGTGGAATGTGAGGTAAAATACTGATATGGGAGATTGGCACGGACCTCAGGGTCCATTCGATATACCTGACGTTCCGGACTATGTGCCACGCAAGTTAAAGCCGTGGCTCTTTATCTTCTTTGTGCTGATAGTGCAGTTCTCAGGCGGCATCTATCTTGCCGCCGCCACCGATATGGTTGGCTCCACCGCACTGATGCAGGAAGATATATTGATGGCCGGATATGCGTCGCTGGTCGGAATGTCNATAAATTTTGCCGTGATGTTCCGGTTGAAGTTCCGTTTCTCCAACCGGATAGGACTGCTCGTGTGCGGAGCGGTGCTTATTGCGGCTAATTTCATTTGTGCTAATACGACAAATGTTCCNTTGCTCGTCGCCACCTGCTTTGTCGCGGGTTGGTTNCGTATGTGGGCAACATTTGTGTGCAATTCNACAATCCAGCTCTGGNTCACACCGGTGCGTGATATGGCAATATTTTTCTGCTANGTCTATCTTGTCGTTGACGGAGTGATTCAGCTGAGCGGTATCGCANCCATTTACACNGCATTTTTCTCTCAATGGGANTATATGCACTGGATTATGAGNGGCTTNCTTGTGTTGATGATGGTAATGGTTCTGATACTTGTCAAGTCCGTGAAAGGTCCCATGCAGATACCGCTGTTGGGTATCGACTGGATAGGTGCCTTATTNTGGAGCGTCTTCATGTTGAGTTTCACATTTATATGTGTGTACGGAACCTTCTACGATTGGTGGGAAGCAGAGGAAATCGTCGGAGCGACAATCTTAGGCGTGGTCTGCCTTGTTATTAATCTCTGGCGGGCAACTTTCCTCCATCATCCCTACATATCTTTTCAGGCTTTGAAAAACCGCAATGTCATTCGGGCTACTTTGATATATCTGGTTTTCTTCACTCTTATGGCAACCGAACATGTGTTTGAACACAGTTATGCAGCTGTAATTCTCGGTTTTGACGAAACCAATCTTATCGACCTCAACTGGTATGTATTTGCCGGTATCGTCATCGGATGTGCTTTTACTTATTTCACTTTTGCCTTACATAAGTGGAGATACAAGACTATGGCTGCTATAGCATTTGCTTTTGCAGTCATATATCTCGGATGGTTCTATTTTATGATAGATTATGGCGTTGAAAAGGAAATGCTTTTCTTTCCGCTCTTCATTCGTGGCTTTGCATCAGTGATCATATCCATTGTGTTCCTGACCTCAATAGTTCAGAGCGGACTGCATTTCTTTGTATTCCCTCAGGCCTTGACAATCAACGGCTTCACGGGAGCGGTTATGGGTGCCACACTCGGTCCCGCTCTTATCGGAGAGTTTTTGCGTCATACAATGGCAAAAAATACTTCCCTCATCTCAGCGCGTCTGACAGACGTCAATAACGGCATCATCCATATTCCCCTCAGTGAAATGTACGGCATAGTCCAGCAACACGCACTTGTGGTCTCAATGAAAGAAATATATGGTTGGCTGCTTATTGCCGCGATCTTGTCATTAATCATAATTGCCCTGAGTTATGGACCGATACGTCCTTCCGCCATATTTCCCAAGTGGCGCACAATCCGTAAGATATTCCGAAAGGAAGCCCGACTGCAATTAAAAGAGCAATCACTCAATAACATTTATTAGTCAGTCATGCCCATGTTTGATTCCGGTCATGGGCATGGCTATATTACTGATAAGTGTTAATCTCACGATTTTTTTTAATTTTTAGCTTTCGTTCTGTCAAGAAGTATTTCGTGGAAGTGGTCTTTTGCCCATTGGATAAGGCTGTCNATGATTGGAAACAATGAGTGGGCGCGTTCAGTAAGAGCATACTCGACTCTGGGGGGTACTTCGGCATATACTTTTCTTTCTACAAGACCGTCTGATTCAAGGGTACGCAAAGTCAGCACAAGCATCTTCTGCGAAATGTCAGGTATCTCTGCGTAAAGGTCGCGGAAGCGTATCGAATCGTGTTTGTTGAGGGTATATAGAACTAACAGCGTCCACTTATCGCTTATGCGGTTGAGGATATTTCGGATTGGACAATCCGGGTCAAGTTCATCACGCACAAAGTTTCTTTCCATAGTAGTTACGGTATTGATATTCTGTATTTCTCTACAAAGGTAAGCAATTTTCTTTAAGTGTGCAATAGAAGATTTATCAGGCGTTAACAAATCTTAAAAAATTGGTATAATCGTTATTCAGACCAAGCTAAAAATCAATAATACTAACATTGAGGTGCATAATGGATGTGGTTATCAACGTACTTTCTGCGATGAACTAAACAGTTTGATTCGACTTTATTTAGGTGTAAATAATCCACTAATAAAACTCTAAAACGAAATAAAATGAGCAAGAAAGTAGCATTAATCGGCGCGAGTGGCTTTGTAGGCTCCGCCATNCTGAATGAACTCCTCAACCGTGGCTATCAGGTTGAGGCNCTTGTNCACAATCCNGANAAAATGAAAATCNAGAATCCGGCACTCTCGGTAAAGAAGGTAGATGTTGCCGATGAAAAAGCACTCGAAAATGATCTACGCGGTTATGAGGATGTGATAAGCGCCTACAATCCCGGATGGGCCAACCCTAATATCTATGAAGAGACCCTTACTAACTACCCCAAGATTGTCGAAGCGGCAAAGAAGGCTGGAGTCAAACGATTGCTTATCGTAGGCGGTGCGGGCACTCTCTTCGTGAAGCCCGGCGTACGCCTCATTGACACCGGCACACTCCCCGAAGCATGGGTTCCCGGGGTGAAGTCGCTCGGAGAGTTCTATCTCAACACCCTGATGAAAGAAAACGATATAGATTGGGTATTCTTCTCGCCCGCGGGAAATCTGGGCGACATGGGTGCCAAAGGTCCCGGCAAGCGTACAGGCGTCTATCGTCTCGGCAAAGACGACATGATTTTCGATAAGGATGGCAACAGCTTCATTTCAGTTGAAGACTATGCTAAGGCAATGGTCGACGAACTTGNTGAGCCGGCACATCATAAAGAACGTTTCACTATCGGATATTAAATATAAGAAAACTATGGACGAGAAACTATTAGAGGTATTCCACAAAAACAAAGAGGTGGCTTTTGCAACTGCTGTTGACGGCAAGCCTCACGTGCGTATCTTTCAGATTATGAAAATAGATGCTGACAACAATTCAATCTACTTTGCCACATCCCCCCATAAAGAAGTGTATGCACAATTGAAGCAGAATCAGAATGTGGCAATTCTTGACTTGAAAGGTGCTGAGTTTGCTCGCATAAATGGTACGATAGATTTTGATGTACCCGATGAGGTGCAACGTGAGATATTCGCTTCAAATCCGGTTCTTCCACATCTTTATAAGACGTATCGAGACCTTGTATATCTGCGTCTGCCGGCCGAATCAGCCGACTATTTCGACCTGCGCACCACTCCTCCCACGCTCATCCATTATGACTTCTGAAAAAGAAAAACTTGATATGCTGCTCAGAGCTCTCCTTCGGGAGCGCCCTGAGTATGCTCGTATCCGGATTCCTGAGACCATTACTGACAAGCGTAATCTGCTTCGCTCGCTAATGAATGTGCGCATGCCTTCACCGTTGTCGGAAGAGTTGGTGAAAATTCAGGACGAGGAGCTTTCAGAGCAGAAACGAGAAAAGGGAGTGGTGTCGCTTGAATCTATACCAGTGTCGCCTGTTGATCCAAGACTCAGGCTATGGCNGGGCGACATAACACGTCTTAAAGTGGATGCTATTGTCAACGCGGCTAATTCGCAGATGCTCGGATGTTTCATTCCCATGCACAAGTGTATCGACAATGCAATTCACTCGTCGGCTGGAATGCAACTGAGAGACGAATGTGCTTCAATAATGCACGCACAAGGACATGAGGAACCAACCGGCAAAGCCAAGATCACCCACGGATATAATCTTCCGGCTAAATGGGTTCTCCATACTGTCGGTCCAATAGTATATGGTGACTACCCGACAGCCGAAGATTGCAGGCTGCTTGCCGACTGTTACCGTAACTGTCTTAAACTTGCAGATGAAAAGAAACTGAAGTCAGTGGCATTCTGCTGCATTTCCACCGGTGAATTTCACTTCCCGCAAGACAAGGCGGCTGAAATAGCCGTAGCGACTGTGCGTGAATATCTTGACAGTAATTCCGACTCAACTTTAGATGCCGTAGTGTTCAATGTATTCAAAGACAGTGATTATTATTTATATAAGGATTTGTTAGGCTATGAATAGTTTTAACGAAAAAATAAAGATTGCTCGTGAAAAGATCAATGAGGCCGACGCCGTGGTTATAGGTGCCGGTGCCGGTCTGTCGGCGGCCGCCGGGCTTGATTACTCAGGACCGAAATTCAAAAAAGAATTTGCCGACTATATCGAGCGTTATCACTTCCCCGACCTCTATTCATCAAGTTTCTATGATTTCCCAACTGAGGAAGAACGTTGGGCGCGTTGGGCACGCCATATTGATTATGCCCGTTTTCGTCCGGAGGCATTCCCGCTTTACCGCGAATTGCTTGAGTTGGTAGTTGACCGTAACTACTTTGTGATTACAACAAATGTCGATGCCCAGTTCAGAAAAGCAGGCTTCGACCCGTCGAAAATCTTTGAGGTTCAAGGCGACTATGGTCTTATGCAATGTGCTGTCGGTTGTCATCCGAAAGTATATTCCGATAAAGAGACTGTAGACGAAATCATCAAGCACTTCCATGATTTGACCGTAGATCCGCAATATGTTCCGGTGTGCCCGGTGTGCGGAGGCAACATGGATGTCCATGTGCGTAAAAATCAGTTTTTTGTTCAGGATGAACATTGGGCTAAAGCAGCTGAAAATTACGANAATTTCATGACACGATATGCTGAGAAGGGGAAAGTAGTATTGCTTGAGCTTGGAATAGGTTTTAATACCCCGGCGATTATCCGTTACCCTTTTGAACAGATCACTTANCGTAATCCGGNAGCAACTCTTATCCGTCTCAACTCAGAGTATCCTCACGGGCCGCGTGAAACAGCAGCCCGCACCATTTCATTTACAGAGAATATGGCAANCGTGATTTCTGCTTTAATATGATAAGATTATAATATAAACAGACAAATATGAAAGACTTAAAAGAAGCGGCCTTAGCCTATCATCAATTTCCCCAACCCGGGAAAGTGGAAGTTTTGCCAAGTAAACCTTATTCAACCCCTGAGGATTTGTCACTTGCATATTCACCGGGAGTAGCATACCCTTGTCTGGCAATCAAGGACAATGCGGTTAAGTCATTTGACTATACTAACCGAGGAAATCTCGTGGCGGTAATCTCAAATGGTACGGCAGTGCTTGGTTTGGGAAATATTGGAGCAGAGGCTTCAAAACCGGTTATGGAAGGCAAGGCTTTTCTTTTCAAAATATTTGCCGGTATCAATGCTTACGATTTAGAAATTGACCAAACAGATGTTGATAAATTCGTTGATGCAGTTGCATGGCTTGCACCTACATTCGGAGGAATCAATCTTGAAGACATTAAGGCTCCGGAATGCTTTGAGATAGAAGAAAAATTACGTCAACGCTGCAATATACCTGTANTGCACGATGACCAGCATGGGACAGCCATTATTTCAGCGGCAGGTTTGATAAATGCCCTCGAGATTCAAGGCAAGAAGATAGATGAGATTATACTGGTGGTGAATGGCGCCGGTGCAGCTGCTATGGCTTGCACTAAGCTTTACATTTCTATGGGTGTGAAGAAAGAGAATGTGGTAATGTGTGATAGCAAAGGCGTAATCAGTAAGTCACGTAAAGACCTAAATAAGTATAAAGAGTATTTTGCAACTGAACGCACCGACATCTTGACATTGGCTGATGCTATGAAAGATGCAGATGTCTTTCTTGGTCTTTCGGTAGCCGATGTAATCACTCCCGATATGCTTCTCTCGATGGCGCCACGTCCGATAGTGTTTGCTTTGGCTAATCCCAATCCCGAGATTGCCTATGATACGGCGAAGGCTACCCGTAAAGACCTCATATTCGCTACCGGACGGTCGGACTATCCCAACCAAATAAACAATGTGCTCGGTTTCCCCTATATATTTCGTGGAGCCCTTGATTGCCGTGCTACAACTATAAATGAGGAAATGAAGATTGCAGCTGCACAAGCTATTGCCCAACTTGCTCATTTACCCGTTCCTGCCAGTGTGTCAAAAACATATGGTGAGACTCTTGTTTTTGGACCGTATTACATTCTCCCTAAACCATTTGACCACCGTTTGCTCACACATGTTGCACCGGCAATCGTCAAAGCAGCTCAGGATTCGGGAGTTGCAAGACACCATATTGATGACTTAGAGACTTACGCAGAAAGTATGAAAGAAATCATCTGCAACAACGATGCAATCATGAAATATCTGGCCCACGCCAAAGAAACATGTGAATATCACCCGGAATAATATCTGACTATTAAGAGAAAAGATGGATTATATCATTGATCTGCTCCGAGAAAATCCAATCATACCGATTTTCTTAACATTAGGAGTGATGGTAGCGTTAAGCTGTGCAACTAAAATTATGGGCTATGACACCGGAGAGGCACTCGGATTATATGCCGGAGCCGAGACGGCTTTAGCCTCGTTGGGTGTCATCGGCGAGACCGTCAAAGGGCTTGATATTGTCGATACACAAAAAGAAGCCTTGTATAATATTACTATTAAAAGATATGAAAAAGAAGTTATTATTGGTAGCCATCATAGCAACTACGGCCTCATTGACAGTTGCGGCTAAAACTGACGGCCTGCGCTTTGACCCGTCAAAGTACACTACTCAGCAACTGACCATACCTGATGGTCAACAAGTGACCTACAAAGCCTATGAAGGTATATTTTACGTGAAAAATGTCGAAGACTCGACATATCAGACACTTAATATATATGTGCCTGACAAACTTGCCGACCTGCCTAATGTGCCGATACTGTTACGCACTTATGTAGGAGGCTACGCTGCGTCAACGGCCAAGACTCCTTCGTCTGCAGATGCCACAGGAAGAGCATTAAAAGAGGGATATATAGTTTGTATACCCGGCTCCAGAGGCAACAACTCGACAATAACACGTAACGGTAAAACCATCTATACCGGCATAGCTCCGAACGGTTTGCTCGACTTGAAAGCTGCCGTGCGCTATCTCCGATACAATGATGACCTTATTCCCGGCAGCTCTGAACTTATCTTCACAGACGGAACCAGTGCCGGAGGTGCTATGTCATCGTTGTTGGGAGCAACCGGCAATGCTCCGGAATATGAACCATATCTCAAAAAGATGGGAGCGGCTGATGTGAGAGATGATGTATATGCGGCAATATGCTATTGCCCGATTACCGATCTCAACCATGCAGATATGGAATATGAATGGCTCTATGGCTGCACAAATACCGGAGTCCGCAATCTGGATGCTGCGCAGATCAAAATATCTGATGAGCTTGCCGCACTATGCCCCGACTATATCAATTCGCTTGGATTGAAAGAAGCCGACGGAACCCCTCTCACTGCCGATAATTACAAAGATTACATCAAGAGTTTTCTGATGAAGTCGGCTCACCGTGCTTTGGAAGAAGGATGTGAAATAGCTGACACTATTGGATTTACGTTCTATCAGGATAAAAGGGGACCGATGGACGTTAACCCCGGCAACGGTCCGCGAGGAGGTATGAGACCAATGGGGGAGGATGGTCGTGGTGCACCATCTTTCGGCCCGGGTAATGCCCCTCGCTTCAACAAAACATCGGACTTTGTTACCGGACTTGATCTTGACAAATATCTTAGCTATGTGGCTATGGTCACTCCATTGAAGACTCCGCCTGCATTTGATCAGATGGGAGTGCTTATACCAACGCCTTCACCTGAAAACAAGGTTTTTGCCAATGAAAACGGAGAGGCTGCCAACTTTACTGAGTTTAGTCTTAAACATCGCCTTGACAATCCGTCAGCCAAATTGTCAAAAGAGATGGACAAGAGAGTTTATCTCATGAACCCGATGAATTTCATCGGTAACAATAACTCAACCGTCGCACACAATTGGTACATACGTCACGGGGCAAAAGACCGTGATACCTCATTCCTCGTACCGATCAATCTTGCCACTAAGCTGATGAACTCAGGTAAAAATGTTGATTTCTTTCTCCCTTGGAATCGACCGCATTCAGGAGATTACAATCTTGATGACTTATTCAAATGGATTGCAACCACGTTGAAATAAAGTGGATAAATGAGATATAATCAATTTCAAAAGCCGAAAAATGATATATAGATATAGTCATTTTCGGCTTTTCAATATGTATGCCAAATAAAGGCATGAGATACGTAATAAATATGTTTAGCGTTAAAATAGTAGTATATATCAAATTTGGGAGAATGTGTGAACCGCAATAATACCTTCTTCTAATTATATTTTTCAAAATAAAGAGATATGGTCAATACAAAAGAGATCTTTGGTAAGAGATACCTGATATTTCTATTAATCTTTCTCGGAATGTTGTCTGCTTTCGGTCCATTTGTCACCGACATGTATCTTCCTGTTCTGCCCGGAATGGCAAAAATTTTCAACTGCTCAGCATCAACAGCTCAATTAGGGTTGACAATGAGTCTCATCGGGCTTGCTGTCGGACAACTTTTTTTCGGTCCGTTGAGCGATAAGTACGGGCGGAAATCAGTGCTCATATCCTCCATGATACTTTTCATAGTTTCAACAATAGTCATTATATTTTCACCGACAATGCAGTGGTTTAACATTTGTCGTCTTTTTCAAGGCATAGGTGGTGCCGGAGGCATTGTCTTGTCACGTCCGATAGCTCCAGACTATTATTCGGGACGAGCACTCGC
>WFLX010065186.1_pt1 | contig 13194 bp, 7 predicted proteins | sample 4967041 | NCBI WGS metagenome assembly WFLX01 (sample SAMN12857096, study PRJNA449069) | gut metagenome | isolation source: stool from male and female vole | host: Microtus ochrogaster | place: USA:Florida | collected 2017
TCGCTGACGGTGCGTGTGAAGGCCACGATGTCGTGGCGTGTCTGAAGTTCGATTTCCTTGATTCGGTCGATATTGAATGTGGCGTTGGCGTTGAGCTTCTCCACATCTTCCGCGGGAACCACCCCGAGCTCTTTCCANGCCTCGGCGGCNAGGAGCTCNACCTTGAGATAGGCACGGAATTTATTTTCTTCGGTCCAGACGTCGCGCATGACGTCTCTTCCATATCTTTCGATCATGATGCAATGCTTTTAATATAAACGTTTATTGCAGCTTTTTATTGCGGCTTCGGGATCACCCCTTCTTCTCCATCTTGCGGATGAAACATTCGAGGGTGTTTTCCATGAGGCAGGCGCGGGTCATGGGGCCTACGCCGCCNGGCACGGGAGTGATTACCGANGCCTTTTCGGCAACGGCGTCATAGTCGACGTCGCCGCAGAGTTTGCCCGTCTCCGGGTCGCGGTTGACGCCNACGTCGATCACGGCNGCGCCCTGGCCCACCATGTCGGCCGTGACAAACTTCGGNCNNCCGATAGCCACCACGAGAATGTCGGCCTCAGAAGCCACCTTGGGGAGGTCTTTCGTGCGGCTGTGGGCAATGGTGACTGTGGCGTTGCGGTCGAGCAGCAGTTTGGCGGCNGGAAGCCCCACGATNTTGCTGCGGCCTATCACCACNGCCTTCTTCCCTTCGATCTGCACTCCGGCCTTGTCGAGCAGCTTGATGATGCCCTTCGGGGTGCAGGGGAGAGTGCAAGGGAGCTTCTGCCAGAGAGCGGCCACGTTGGCGGGGTGGAAACCGTCGACATCTTTCTCCTTTGCGATAGCCTCGATCACCTTATCCTCGTCGATATGCTTCGGGAGGGGGAGCTGCACGAGCAGGCCGTCGACGGTGTCGTCGGCATTGAGCTCGGCTATCATGTCGAGAAGCTCCTTCTCGGTGATGTCGGCCGGGCGACGGATGGTGGTGCTCTTGAAGCCCACCTCCTCGGCGTCGCGACCCTTACCCTTCACGTAAGACTGGCTGGCGGGATCCTCGCCTACGAGGATCACCACCAGATGAGGGGCGCGACCATATTTCTCTTTCACTTCTACAACACGCTTTGCAACGTCTTGCTTGAGTTCTTTAGCTAATTGAGTTCCGCTGATTACCATTTCGTTTCGTTTTCTTTTTGAAGGGAAGCTTTGATTCAGAGGGAAGCCTTGCCGATGTCGGTGCGATGAAAGAGCGAGGGGCANTCNATCTTGGCTATCTCGGCCTTTGCGGCTTCGTTGGCCTCGGCGAGAGTCTTCCCCTTGCCCACCACCATGAGCACGCGGCCACCTGCCGTGAGAATCTTGCGGCCGTCGGCTTTCGTGCCCATATGATANACTTCGCCATCTACATTCTCNAGNCCCTTGATCTCGGCTCCCTTGGCATATTTGCCGGGGTAGCCTTCGCTGGCGAGCACGATGCCGAGGTAGGCGTCGTCGCTCCATTTCGTCTCGCAATCCTTGCCATCTACGGCAGCCTCCACGAGCTCGTAGAAGTCGCTCACGAGGCGGGGGAGCACAACCTCCGTCTCAGGGTCGCCGAAACGGGCGTTGAATTCGATCACCTTCGGGCCATCTTTCGTGAGGATGAGGCCGCCGTAGAGCACGCCCTTGAAAGGCACACCCTCCTTCACGAGGCCGTCGGCCGTGCGNTGTATGATTTCGCGCAGGGCTATGTCGCGAATCTCGTCGGTGACGAAAGGCACGGGTGAATATGCGCCCATGCCGCCCGTGTTGGGGCCCTTGTCGCCGTCGTAGGCGCGCTTGTGATCCTGGGCCATGGCGAGAGGATANACCTTATTGCCCGACACGACACACATGAAGGAGAATTCAGGGCCGTCGAGGAAATCCTCAACCACCACGCGCCCCTTGCCGAAGCTCGAATCGAGCAGCATATCGCGCAGGGCGGCTTCGGCCTCCTCATACGTGAGGGCCACCACCACACCTTTGCCGGCTGCGAGNCCGTCGTATTTNATCACGGCAGGGAGAGGNCGATTNTTCACATACTCCCAGGCCTTGTCGAAATCATCGAAGGCCTCGTAGGCGGCTGTAGGCACGCCATACTTCTCCATGATCTGCTTGGCGAATTCCTTGCTGCTCTCTATGCGGGCAGCCGCTTTAGTGGGGCCGAACGCCTTGAGACCTTCGGCCTCGAGAGCGTCGACTACACCCTTGGCCAGGGCCGCTTCGGGCCCGACCACGGTCATATCAATAGCGTTCTCTTTCGCGAAGCTCACGAGGGCATCTACGTCTTCTACGCCGATGGCCACACACTCGGCGTCGGCCGCTATTCCGGCGTTGCCCGGGGCGCAGTAGATCTTCTCCACCTGCGGAGAGCGCTTGAGAGCCTTCACGATGGCGTGGCAGCGTCCGCCGCTGCCCACCACGAGCACTTTCTTATTCTTTTCCATCTGTAAGCGGGAAGGGGTAGATTAATGTTTGAAGTGGCGCATTCCGGTGAAGAGCATGGTGATGCCCTTCTCGTTGGCCACACGGATCGACTCCTCGTCGCGGATGCTTCCGCCGGGCTGCACGATAGCCGTGACGCCATACTTCGAAGCCAATTCGACGGTGTCGCCGAAGGGGAGGAAGCCGTCGGAGGCGAGCACGAGTCCCTCGGTCAGGCCGAGAGCCTTGGCCTCGTTGAGAGCGATCTCGGCAGAGCCTACACGGTTCATCTGTCCGGCTCCCACGCCGGCTGTGGCGCCATCTTTCACAACGACGATAGCGTTGCTCTTCACATGCTTCACGATCTTCCAGCCGAAGTCCATCTCACGGAGCTCCTTCTCGGTGGGTTTGCGCTCGGTGACGCACATATCGGCCGTGACATCCTTGCACTCCACGTCGGCATCCTGCACGAGCAGGCCGCCGTTGACGCCCACATACTGCTTCTGGGGCTCCTTCACATTATCCATCTTCACTTCGAGCAGACGGAGATTCTTCTTCGANGCGAGCACTTCGAGNGCTTCNGGCTCGAAAGCGGGGGCCATGACGATCTCAAGGAAGATAGGCTTCATGAGAGCGGCCACTTCGGCTGTGAGCGGACGGTTCATAGCCACGATGCCGCCGTAGATGCTCACCTTGTCGGCCTCGTAGGCGCGTGTCCAGGCCTCGCGGAGGTCTTTGCCGATNCCGGCTCCGCAGGGGTTCATATGCTTGAGGGCGCAGCAGAAAGGCTCCGAAAACTCGCGCACGATCTGGAGAGCCGCGTTGGCATCCTGGATATTATTGTAGCTGAGCTCCTTGCCGCCGAGCTGGCGGGCATAAGCCACAGAATAGGACACCTCTTTCGGGTTGCGATAGAAGGTGGCAGCCTGGTGAGGATTCTCGCCATATCGGAGGGTCTGGATGGCGTCGAAGGCAAGGAAGAGTTTCTCGTCGAGGCCGGCNGCCTTACGCATGAAAGTGGCGATGTGGCTGTCGTAGAGCGCGGTGTGGGTGTAAGCCTTGGCAGAGAGCTTGAGGCGGGTTTCGGGCAGAGTGTTGCCATTGGCAGTGATCTCCTCGATCACAGTGGCATAGTCGGCGGGATCGCACACCACCGTTACATCGCGGAAATTCTTGGCCGCACTTCTGAGCATGGAGGGGCCTCCTATGTCGATATTCTCGACGGCATCTTCCATCGTGACGCCCTCTTTGGCGATAGTGGCCTCGAANGGGTAGAGGTTGACGCAGACCATCTCGATGGTCTCGATACCGTTTTCGGCGAGCTGAGCCATATGCTCCTCGCTGTCGCGGCGTCCGAGCAGGCCGCCGTGCACCTTAGGATGAAGTGTTTTTACGCGTCCCTCGCAGATTTCGGGGAAGCCGGTGACATCTTGGATGTCGAGCACCTGGAGGCCAGCGCCACGGAGCACCTTGAGGGTGCCGCCCGTGGCGATAAGCTGCCAGCCGAGGTTGCTCAGGGCAGTGGCGAATTCCACAATGCCCGTTTTGTCGCTTACGCTGATAAGAGCTCTCATATTATATTGCTTGCTGTTGCTGTTCGTTTTAGTGTTGTTGTAGGGGTTCAGATGATCTCGACACCAGGGCGATCTGTGACGCGGCCTATCACGGAGGCCTTCTCGCCAGCATTCTCGAGAATTTCGATCACCTTCGGAGCATCTTCCTCATTTACGGCGAGCACCATGCCGATGCCCATGTTGAAGATGTTGAACATCTCGCGGTGAGGAATCTTGCCATATTTCTCGAGGAGGCGGAACACGGGGAGAATCTCCCAGCTTCCCTCCTTCACCTCGATGCCCTGACCCTCGGAGAGGATGCGGGGAATATTCTCGTCGAAGCCGCCGCCGGTGATGTGGGCGATGCCGTGTACGTCGACCTCCTTGAGCACCTCATGCACCTGCTTCACGTAGATGCGGGTGGGAGTGAGGAGCATTTCGCCGAGAGTCTGGTCGCCCGTCTCCTCATAGCGCTTGTTGAGGTCGAGGGCATTGTCGGCTATCACCTTGCGCACGAGGCTGAAACCGTTGGAGTGGACGCCCGAAGAGGCTATGCCCACGAGCACGTCGCCCGGTTTCACCTTGGAGCAGTCGATCAGACGGTCTTTCTCCACGGCGCCTACGGTGAAGCCCGCGATGTCGTAGTCATCTTCGGCATACATGCCGGGCATTTCGGCCGTTTCGCCCCCTACGAGGGCGCAGCCTGCCTGGCGGCAACCTTCAGCCACACCGGCCACGATAGCCTCGACCACAGCGGGATGGTTTTTGCCCACAGCCACATAGTCGAGGAAGATGAGAGGGGCGGCACCCTGTGCGAGCACGTCGTTGACGCACATTGCCACGGCGTCGATGCCGATAGTGTCGTGCTTATCGAGGGCGAACGCGAGTTTGAGCTTAGTGCCGACACCGTCGGTGCCGCTCACGAGGATGGGGTGCTTATAGCCGAGCGAACCGAGATCGAACATGCCGCCAAACGCGCCGATGTTGCCCATGCAACCAGGGCGGGCGGTAGAGGCCACGTGTTTCTTGATGCGGCTCACCACTTCGTAGCCGGCTTCGAGATTCACGCCGGAGGCTTCATAACTTTTTGCCATTGTTATATATAGTTGTTTTTTGAGGTTGTTACTTTTNGGGTGACGTCTTGCGAAAGTAGGCCACGGCGTTGGCGAAGAGATTCTGGCGTTTGTTGCCGGCGATGTTCTTCATCAGGCCATCTTCGTAGCGCTCGGAGTGGCCCATCTTGCCAAGGATAAGGCCGTCGGGCGAGATGATGCCCTCGATAGCCTCCGTAGAGCCGTTGGGGTTGGCGGGCGACTGCATCGTGGCGTTGCCTTCGGCGTCGGCATACTGGAATGCGATCTGGCCGTTCTTGCGGAGCTCGGCAGCCAAAGCGGCGTCGGCCACAAACTTACCCTCGCCGTGAGAAGCGGCTATGGAGTGGAGGTCGCCGAGGCTGAAGCCCGCGAGCCAGGGAGAGGCCACGGAGCCCACACGGGTAGATACGATCTGCGAGATGTGGCGGTTGATGTCGTTGTGGAAGAGCGTAGGCGAAGAAGCCGAGAGCTCACCGATCTTGCCGTAGGGGAGCAGACCCGATTTCACGAGAGCCTGGAAGCCGTTGCATATGCCGAGGATGAGGCCGCCGCGTGCGTGGAGACGCTCGATGGCAGCTTTCACCTTGTCGTTCATGATCACCGAGGCGATGAATTTGCCGCTGCCGTCGGGTTCGTCGCCCTCAGAGAATCCGCCCGAGAAAGCGAGAATGTCGCAGGCGTCGATGTGGGCGGCCATGTCGGAGGTAGATTTCTCGATATCCTCCGGGGTGAGGTTGATGAATACCGACGAGGTTACTTTNGCGCCCTCCTTCTCGAAAGAGGCNGTCATGTCGTAGTCGCAGTTNGTGCCCGGGAAGACGGGGAGGTAAACCACAGGCGTCTCCTTGGCTTCGCCAGGATATACGGCCACTTCAGAGCCCGATGTGGCATTCTCCACCTTGCCGCTCACGGCAGTGCGATCGGGGTAGACGGCTGTGAAGCGCTCGCGGTTGGCATCGAACGCCTCCTTGATAGAGATTTCCTCGCCGTTTACTTTGAGAGTCTCCTCGGCTGTTGTCTGGCCGATGAGGTCGAAGCCCGGGATTTCGAGAATCTCCTTGCTCTCTACCACGATAGAGCCGTTGCCATAGTTGAAGAGATCAGCCTCTTTCACAGTGACTTCCGCGCCGATGCGATTGCCGAAGCTCATCTTTGCGAGGGCCTCCGTGAGTCCGCCGAAGCCGAGAGCGTAACCGGCTACGAGAGTGCCCTCCTTGATAAGACGGTTGACCATCTTATAGTTGTGTTTGAGCATCTCAGTGTCGGGCATGAGCGAGGGGAGAGGATTATGGCGCACGATGTAGATAAAGTTGCCGGCCTCCTTGAATTCCGGACTGATCACGTCGCGGCTGTCTACGGGAGCCACGCCGAAAGCNATCAGAGTGGGGGGCACGGAGATNTTGGCGAATGTGCCGCTCATGGAGTCTTTGCCGCCGATGGATGCGAGGCCAAGCTCGGTNTGCATACGCAGGGTGCCGAGCAGGGCAGCGAGCGGTTTGCCCCAGGCGAGGCGCGAATTCATGCGCTCGAAATATTCCTGGTAGGAGAAGCGGAGACGTTCATAGTCGGCTCCGGCAGCCACAGCTTTGCTTACGGCCTCCACTACAGAGTAGGCCGCGCCGTGATAGGGGCTCCAGCTTGTGAGGTAGGGGTTGAAACCGAAGGCCATCATNGAGGCGGTGTCGGTGTGGTGGCTGCCCACGGGGAGCTTCTGCACGGATACCTGAGCCTCGGTGCCCTGGGTCTTGCCGCCGAACGGCATGAGCACGGTAGACTTGCCGATAGAGGAGTCGAAATGCTCGATGAGACCCTTCTGGGAGGTTACGTTGTCGTCGGCCAAAAGGTTGAGCATCTTCTCCTTGAGGTTGTTGCCTTTCACTTCGCGCTCGAATGGGTCGCGCGGCTCGATAGTGCCTACGGTAGCCTCGGCGAAGTGGCGNGCGCCGGCCGAGTCGATAAACTCGCGGCTGAGGTCGGCCACGATCTTGTCGCCGTAGAACATNCGCATACGGCCTGTGGAGGTGACGTCGGCCACGTGGTTCACCTCAAGGTTTTCCTCGTGGCAATAGCGCATGAATTCCTCCATATCTTTCTTCTCTACCACCACCGACATGCGTTCCTGGCTCTCGCTGATGGCGAGTTCGGTGGCGTTGAGACCGGAGTATTTTGTGGGCACGCGGTCGAGATGTATGTCGAGGCCGTCGGTGAGCTCGCCGATAGCCACGCTCACGCCGCCTGCGCCGAAGTCGTTAGATTTCTTGATGAGACGGGTCACTTCAGGGCGACGGAAGAGACGGGCAATCTTGCGCTCCTCGGGGGCGTTGCCCTTCTGCACTTCCGAGCCGCACTCCTCGAGCGAGGAGGTGGTGTGCTCNTTCGACGACCCNGTGGCTCCGCCGATGCCGTCGCGGCCTGTGCGACCGCCGAACATGAGCACCACGTCGCCCTCGGCGGGGCTTTCGCGGCGCACGTCGGAAGCCTTCACGGCTCCCACCACCGCGCCCACTTCAAGACGTTTGGCGACGTAGTCGGGGTGATAGATCTCGCGCACATGTGTCGTGGCCAGACCGATTTGGTTGCCGTAAGATGAGTAGCCGGCGGCTGCACGCAGAGAGATAACTCGCTGAGGGAGTTTGCCTTCGAGCGTGTCGGCCACAGGGCGGTAGATGTCGCCCGCGCCAGTGACGCGCATAGCCTGGTAGACGTAGCTGCGGCCGCTCAACGGGTCGCGGATAGCGCCGCCGAGACANGTGGATGCGCCGCCGAAAGGNTCGATTTCGGTGGGGTGGTTGTGGGTTTCGTTCTTGAACTGGAGGAGCCATTTTTCGATTTTGCCGTCTACGTCAACGTCTACATAGATGCTGCAGGCGTTGTTTTCCTCGCTCTGTTCGAGGTCGTTGAGCAGGCCCTTCTTGCGGAGGTAGCGNGCGCCGATTGTGGCGAGATCCATGAGGCAGAGGGGCTTGTTTTCGCGGCCCAGTTCCTTGCGAATTTTCTCCCATTCGCGGAGGCTCTCCTCGATGTCGGCCGAGGCGAAAGAATCGTCAACCTTGATATCGGTGAGCTCCGTGGTGAAGGTAGTGTGGCGGCAGTGGTCGCTCCAGTATGTGTCGAGGATACGGAGCTCCGTTTCGTTGGGGTCGCGTCCTTCGGCTGTGAAATACTTCACCACCTCCATAAGGTCGTCGCCATTCATGGCNAGGCCCTTTTCGCGACACCATGCCGGGGCCTGCTCGGGGGTGATTTCGCGGAAGCCTTCGAGCACGGCCACNGGTTTNGCGGCGGCTCTTTCNGGGGCAGCGAGAATGGAGAGATCCTTTTCGCGGCTTTCNACGGCGTTGATGGTGTAATGCGCTATCTTTTTGAGATCTTCCTCGCTGACGGAGGGATCGAAAATGAGCAGTTTGGCGCTACGTATCTCGATGTCGGCGTCGGGCTGGATGAGCTTGACGCACTCCTCGGCAGCGGCGGCGCGCTGGTCGAANTGNCCGGGGAGCGATTCGATAGCGAGGTAGGGGTGNCCNGCGAGGTCNNCTTCCTTGCTGACGGTGTCGGTGGCTGGTTCGCCAAACACTTTCATGCTGCTCTTCTNCACGAGNTCGGGNGAGAANCCGAAGAGGTCGTAGACGCAGAGNAGNCGNAGGTCTTTGATATCGAGACCGAGGTTTGAATTCAGTTCATTGCGGAGGCTTTCCGCTTCAACGCGATACGGCTCACGTTTCTCGACAAAAATTCTGTAAGGGGTCATGATTTGGTGAAATGGGTCATGATTTGGTGTAAGGGGTGTGAATCAATCGAGGGTAGAAGCCAAAACCTTTTCGGCCTGCGCCTTACGGAACTGGGCCATTTTGTCGGCGAGGGCCTTGTCGGTGACGGCGAGGATCTCGATTGCGAGGAGGGCGGCGTTTTTAGCGCCGTCGATGGCCACTACGGCCACGGGAATGCCGGAGGGCATCTGCACCATAGAGAGGAGGGAGTCGAGCCCGTCGAGGGTTTTTGCCTTGATGGGGACCCCGATCACTGGGAGAGTTGTGAATGCAGCGACGACACCGGCGAGGTGGGCTGCACCGCCGGCAGCTGCGATTACGGCACCGAAACCGCGGTCGCGCAGGCCGGAGGCCCACTCTTCGAGCTGAGCGGGAGTGCGGTGAGCGCTGAGCACCTTGGTTTCACATTCTACGCCAAACTGAGCGAGAGTCTCAGAGGCGGCTTTCATGACTCCCCAGTCGCTTGAGGAGCCCATAACAACACCTATTTTCACTTTTTTGAATAAGATTAAAAAATGAGTGGGCACCGTGAATTTTCATGGCGTCCACTCATGTTTATATTGTTAAATTTACCTGTCTTGATGTTGAGCCCCGGGCATGCGAAGCGCATAGGCATGATCGCGCACGAGTTCGCGAACGAGCACGTGTCAAGGGTCAGGCGGTAAAATTGATCAGCCTGAGCTGTTATTGACGTTTTGCGCTTTCGTTTTGAAAAGGAGCTATTTCGATACTTCTGCGTCATATGTATGGCTTGCACGTTTCCCGAGTGGGAAAAGTGGGGTTTCATGCGCAAAATTAATAAAAAAATATGACATAACGCCAAAGATAGCGCCAAAAAAACTTCAGCCCCCGCCGCGTGAAGCTCAGCGCTCTGCTACGTTGTTCTCCTCAATTGTGTAAAAATTTTTAAATAATTTGGACATTTCTTGTTTAAAATCGGAGATTTCGTATTATATTTGCACTTGGAAACCCTTAAACCTTACCCTATGAGCGAAGAAATCACAATTTTCATCAATCCGCTTACCGACTTCGGTTTCAAGTATCTTTTCGGCCGCCACGCCGACAAGGAATTCATACTCTCTTTTCTGAACGCACTTAAGATAACTCCTTCACCGATCAAGGATGTGAAGTTTATTGACAAAGAAAAGAAAGGTGAATCGAAAGATGACCGAGCCATCATCTACGACCTGAACTGTGAGCTGGAAGACGGTAGCAAGATGATTGTCGAGATGCAGAACCGCTACCAGACGCATTTCGCTGACAGAGCTCTCTACTATNTNTCGGCCGACGTATATGGNCAGGGAGAGAAAGGNGAGGGNTGGGATTACAAGNTGACACCNGTATACGGTATTTTCCTNATGAATTTCGAGTGGCGNGATAAGGAGGANCAACATATCAGGGAGGATATCTGTTTATACAATATGCAGAAGAAACAGGTCTTTTCTGAAAAGATGAAGATGACGTTTCTGAAGATCCCGATGATGGATAAGGAGGCGGACGACTGCAAGACGACGCTCGAAAGATGGTTGTACATTTTAAAAAATATGGAGAAGATGGAAGCAATACCACAGACTTTTATGACCGAGCCAGTTTTCAGGAGACTGGGCAAGGTGGCAAGATACGCTGCTCTCGACAAGGAGCAGCAAGATGCATACAAGGCCTCGTTGAAGATTTATCGCGATAATTACGCCATAATGAAGACGGAGCGTGATGAGGGCAGAGCCGAGGGCTTGGCCGAAGGAATTGAGCTTGGCAAAGAGGAAGAGCGCATAAAAACCATGCATATGCTGAAAGACTCAGGGTTTTCGATCGAACGGATCGCTGAGTTGTATAAGATACCAGTGACCGATGTAAAAAGGCTCCTCTTCCCTCGGTGAGGACGACGGATGTAATAAAAGCTGAGAACTGGTCAATTATTTTGACCAGTTCAATACGAAACGTTCTTCTGTAAGAGTTAAGAGATTGACTGAGAAGTGATAGCTTCGTCAAATATGAAACTGAAAAGAAGCCGATGAGCGNGTTTGCNTGCTCATCGGCTTCTTTCTATTTCAAATCATTTTCATAGAANGTCATATGCTCCGTATTTTGGTGCCCAATGTATTTATCGTTAGTNTGTTTATGAGTACCTGTCTGCCCACCTGTACCATCATTAAATAAAATCCATTCAGCATCTTCAGGAATATCCGCATACCAATATGTATCAGAGCCAGAGAGGACTCGTATCATTGGTTTACCNGGCCATTCTACTTCTTTTACGGCATTATCTCCAGTTCCATACCACGAATAGATGTATAATTTTTCCCACCACGTTTCCGAGTGAACCAGGAAGATTCTCTTTTTCCTGGAGGGAATTTCAATCTTTCGGTTTAGAGCTTCCCTGATGTCATCCGGAGAGATGCTTGACGGTTTGGTGTAGATGTTAACTTTGGGATTGTTATTTCCAGGTCTACAGAGCCACCAACCACCCAATTTTGTTTTATTTGCAGAGAACAATAAATCCCCATCTGGTAATTCTTCTCCTATAAGATTGGAATTATCATCATCTATTACTTGCCAACCTTGGCAGGTGGTAGGAGTGAGGTCGGTTGTGTATATCGTATTGTCCTCACTATCCTTTGAGTAAGTATGTATTATACCATCTTTATCAATGAAGTTGANGATGACATAAAGATCTTTGNGATCAAAGTNACTTGATTCGAATGAGAANCCGAACCAGTTGCGTNCCTTTTCAGGATCAAATTTACTATCCATTGTGTCGTAGTTGCCGATAACATGGCCAGGNCATGTGGTAGTGGCGATACGTTCACCGTTTACAATGTGGTAGAGGTAGACGTGAGTCGCTCCAGAGACATTGAATGAAGTGCGGTTAAGCTCAGTAGTTTCGGTTACCTTATTGACACATCGTAAGGAGGCTCCATAGGCAAGATCTTCCTTCCCAGTTATAACGACACAACCATTTGTGTAGGATGTGGTGTTGCCTGAGATGGTAAACATCTTGAGCCATCGGCCAATTTCCTCTTTCTCTGTACCAGTCGCTGCAGTACTTGTCCAATAATATCCGTCTCGGGTCTCTCCTAAGTACTCGTCTTTGACACGGAACATCGATTTTGGGAAGTAGATTTTACCGATCCGAGAGTTTCCCGTATTATAATATGAATTGAAATACTCTCCTGCATTTTCGGTATGAAACGATGCTGAGTTACGTATCGCGTCCCAGACATTTTGTTTTGGTACGCAATATCCCGGAGGAGATACCGGTTGAGGGCCATTGTCAAACATTGTGGGATCTACATAAGCATCCGACTTCTCTTGCATGGCTACTTTATAGTAGCCACCAGCAGCGGCAGGATTACCNGTAAGAGTTGTACCNTCTGAATTTCTGACGTACATCTCNGCAGACTTTGCACCNAGATTGCGATCAAGTATATATCTTGTCTTGCCATTTACATTGATGGGAACGACTTCGTAGTATCTCCACTCAGATGCAGTTTTATCGGCATTCAGGAGATAATTACGAACAACTTCCTCACTATCTTTGTGGAAGAATCCAGTATGATAAAGATCAAACGTATACTCATCGATGTCTGTGTCGGAAATCTTGACTTTTACACGAAGTTTACCTACTGCGTATGTATAGTCTTTCTCTCCAGAGCATCCAGGACGTGAGATAGACAAAACTAAGGGATTCTTGGTCTTAATCTCACAGGTTACTATATCTTTAATTCCAGCGTCACCCTCTACCTCTACTTTGACATCCTGAACGCTCTTACCTCCGAAAGCATCAGGTTTAAAGCTGAGCGTGTAAGAATAAGAAGTATATTTTCCGGTCTCACCATACATTATTGGGAAGTGGAAACCTTGATTGCGCGTCTTTCCATTATTTGGTTCTTTCTGAATACCCCATAGTCTGATATCCGATTGTGATGCAACTGGTATCTCAGTGGGATCCATATTTAAATAATCATCGGTACTGGAGAGGAATGTCCAATAGTGATTGATAATTACTTTCTGCATATGGTCTACCGTTAACCCATTATAGTCAATTGTCAGAGAAGCCTCAGTTATATCGGCGCCATTGAAATTACGCTCCCAGGTGACGGGGATTACTCTTTCGAGCCCCATCCATCTTACGGTGATAGTGTTGGTGAGCGTACCGATGAGTTTGTTTGATTTGAACTTGAGTTTGAATTGATAGATTTCTCCAGAGTCGTTCAGATCATCTGTTCTATCATCACCATTAATATCATGATGAGCAGTAACTGGAATAGGATCTGAGAGCTCCAGCCAAGAATCTTCTTCAATGGTGAAGAGTGGAGTGCTTCCGGGAGCGGGATGAATGAGAGCTTTTACTGCCTCCTCTGATTT
>WFLX010100385.1_pt1 | contig 13192 bp, 6 predicted proteins | sample 4967041 | NCBI WGS metagenome assembly WFLX01 (sample SAMN12857096, study PRJNA449069) | gut metagenome | isolation source: stool from male and female vole | host: Microtus ochrogaster | place: USA:Florida | collected 2017
CGGTTTCGGCAAGAAGCGGCTCGCGCCTTAAATAACTTCCCGCCAGCGGCTCCACAATTCCGTCCACAATCCATTTTACAAAGCCTTGCGAGCAAAGCGTAAGTTTGTCCTCGTACTCTTTGGAAATTATTCTCGCCTTTCCAGTTTCAAGGCTGACAGGTTCGCCGCGCTCGTCATAAATCGCGTCGTCAAGATAAACGATGTCTCCCAAATTATTTCGAATCGTCTGAATCATCACGAGCGAATTTTCATAGTTGCCCCGATAAGTCAAACCTTCGCTCGGTTTGGCAAAAAGATTTTCTGTAACAGCGAAATTCCATGGAAGCATTTTTTTCGTGAGTTCCTGAATTTCCGCGAAAGACGCTGTGTAAAATCGTGAAAACGGAATTCCAAGAGGAACGGCGCGCGCCGCATAAGAACTATAAACCACAAAATCAGCATAAGTGGAATTCTTGCTTCCCGAAATTTCATTGGGACGAAACTGCACGAAAACTTCGTTATCGCGCGCAAAATAATATCGAACCAAAAGCGGCTTTGAAGTTTTTTTGTCGCGCACCAAAATCCACGAGCCAGCGGCATCGGCGGAAAAAACTTTTTCGCTCACCAAACGCGAGCCTTGCGAATCGTGGACGTTCACTTTTCCGACCGAAGCGGGCGCGACGATCACCAAAAACACATCGTCCTGCTCTTCAAAGCGCAGTTCGAATTCTATGCCCACGGAATTCGTGTAGATTTCCGTGCCAAACGTGCGCAGCGCGGAAAGCGGACCTTCAAACCATTCGCGGCCGATTTTTTTTCGGATTTCGGAAGAATCGGGAATTCCAAAAGAATTGTATTCGGCAAACAAAAGCGGCACGGCGAAAAAAAACGCCGCGCAAAAAAAGGGGAAAAACTTTTTATAAAACATTCTCATAGCCTTCCTTTTTCAAAAATGAAAAATCCGCGCAAACTTTAACTTCGAGTTTTCTACGCAAACTATTAAATCGCAAATCTCCAATTTGCTTACAAGTTTTTCTTCGCTCACAAAAGCAGAAAAACTCGCACCAACTATTCAATATTCATTATTCACTATTAACTATTAATTATATAATTATCAAGCCGGCGGCATCTCGCTTTGTTCCACAGGCTCTGGGTCTGTCAAAACCGCGCCTTGCGCCAGGCGGATTTGCGGCTCGACTTCGCCATGCGCCGTCCAAATTTTTCCGCTCGGAGTTTCGTCGGGATGCTTTCCTGCCGGCGCGTTCGAAAGCAGCAATTTCAAACGGTTCAACTGATTCACTTCGCTCGAGCCGGGATCGTAGTCAATCGCGCTGATGTTCGTGCCGGGATAACGGCGGCGCAATTCCTTTATCATTCCCTTTCCGGTGACGTGATTCGGCAGGCACGCGAACGGCTGGACGCACGCGATGCTCGGAACGCCCGAATGAATTAGCTCGACCATTTCGGCGGTGAGAAACCAGCCTTCGCCGGTGATGTTTCCCAGCTGAACGATGTCGTCCACGCCTTTCATCAAATCGTAAATCGAACTCGGCGGCTCGAAGCGGCGCGACTTTTTCAAATAGCGTTTCATGTCGCGGCGATACAATTCGAGAAACCAAACGAAAAGTTTCGCGTTGCGCTCGGTCTTTTTCGGAAACGCCAATTGCTCGTGGCGGAAAATTCCCGTGCTGAACGAATAGAAGAAAAAGTCCGCCAAATCAGGCATCACGCATTCCGCGCCTTCGCGCTCGATTGTCTCGACGATTTCGTTGTTCGCCGTGGGATGAAATTTCACGAGGATTTCGCCCACGACTCCGACGCGCGGCTTTTTTATTGGCAGCAAATCAAGCGAATCGAAATCCTTTATGATTTCCTTGAGCAATTTGTGGTAGCCGCGAAGCGAAAGCGACTTGACTTGCATTTGCGCGCGCGCGTTCCATTTTTCATAAATCGCATTCGCGCTGCCAGGAATTTTTTCGTAAGGACGCGTCCGGTAAAGGCATCGCATCAAAACGTCGCCGATCATCACCGACATCAACGCCCGATGCAAAAGCGACAACGTGATTATAAAGCCGGGATTTTTTTCAAAGCCCTGCGCGCTCAAAGAAAGCACGGGAATGTTTCCCCAGCCAGCGTCGTTGAGCGCGCGCCGAATGAAGCCGATGTAATTCGTGGCGCGGCATCCGCCGCCAGTCTGAGTTATAATCAGCGAAGTGTGATTCAAGTCGTACTTGCCGCTTTCGAGCGCGCTTATCATTTGTCCCGCGACCAAAATCGAAGGATAGCACGCGTCGTTGTTCACGTATTTCAAGCCGGTTTCCACCGCGCCCGGATCAAGCGCGTCCAAAATCACGAATTTAAATCCTGAATATTCGAACGCCTTTTGCAAAATCCTAAAATGGATCGGCGACATTTGCGGCCCGATGATCGTGTGCGTGTGCTTCATTTCTTTGGTGAAAACCTGCCGACTGTACGCCGCCGTCTTGATTTGAGGACGAGTGTGATTCCGCTCGTGCGCCTTCACCGCCGCAATCAGCGAACGAATGCGAATTCGCACCGCGCCCAAATTGCTGCCTTCGTCGATTTTTATGAGCGTGTACATCCGCCCTTTCGAACGCATGATTTCGTCCACTTGGTCGGCGGTCACGGCATCCAGCCCGCATCCGAAACTCGTGAGCTGAATCAATTCCAAATTCGGCATTTGCGAGACGAATGCCGCCGCGCGATAAAGCCGGTTGTGGTAAACCCATTGATCGATTATTCGGAGCGGCCGCTCGATCGAGCCGAGATGCGCCACTGAATCTTCGGTCAAAACCGCGATTCCAAGCGAGCAAATCATTTCGGGAATTCCGTGGTTGATTTCGGGATCGAGGTGATACGGCCTTCCCGCGAGCACGATTCCGTTTATTCCGCGCGTGATGATTTCTTCCAAAACTTCTTCGCCTTTGCGCTGAATTTCCGCACGGAATTTTTCCTGCTCGTTCCAAGCCGCGTCAATCGCGCTCATCACCATTTCAAAAGAAATTTCATTGAAATGCGGATGGATTTCCTCGAAAAGCCTGTAGCCCAAACGGTTCTTGTCGTAAATCGGCAAAAACGGATCGAGATACAAAATCGAAGAATCCTGCCGCAGCGCGTCGATGTTGTTGCGCAAGACTTCAGGATAACTCGTGACGATCGGACAATTGTAATGATTGCCCGCGCCGTCATCTTCCTGCTTTTCATAAGGAGCGCACGGATAGAAAATGAATTTCACGCCGGCCTTCAAAAGCGATTCGACATGGCCATGGGAAATTTTTCCGGGATAGCAGACCGATTCCGAAGGAATGCTTTCCAAACCGCGCTCGTAAACCGAACGCGTGGAACGCGGAGAAAGGCGCACGCGAAAACCGAGCTTCGTGAAAAAAGTAAACCAAAGCGGATAATTCTCGTACATGTTCAAGACGCGNGGAATGCCCACTTCGCCAAACGGAGCGTCCTTCAATTCAAGCGGCTTGTAGTCGAAAACGCGATTGTATTTCCATTCGAAAAGATTCGGTATTTTAGATTCGCCTTCGGAATTTTTTTGTGATGCCGCGATGACATTTTCGCCTTCCAATTCCGCTCCGCGCTCGCAGCGATTTCCCGTGATGAAAGTGCGTGTTTGCGCCTCGCCGNCTTTGTCGGTGGTGCTGAATCTGTTTATCGTGAGCTGGCAATTGTTCTGNCATTTTCCGCAGCGACGCAATTCCAAATCCACATGGAAAGATTCGAGTTCCGAAGGAGTGGCGAGATTCGTGCGAACGTCGTGAACCGTGCCTTCAGGCTCGCCGGGCTTCGGCGCCATCAAGTCGCGCCATTGGTCGCTCGCGATCAACGCCGAGCCATACGCGCCCATCAAGCCCGCGACATCGGGACGGAAAACATTCACGCCAGAAATTTTTTCGAAAGCGCGGAGAACNGCATCGTTGTTGAACGTGCCGCCTTGCACGACGACGCGCGTTCCGATTTCGTTCGTATTNCGAAGTTTGATGACTTTGAAAAGCGCGTTTTTTATGACTGAATACGAAAGTCCAGCGGAAATGTCCGCGACGGACGCGCCTTCTTTTTGCGCCTGCTTCACGCGGCTGTTCATGAAAACCGTGCACCGGCTTCCCAAGTCCACGGGCTTTTGCGCCTTGAGCGCGAGCGCGCTGAATTCCTTTACGTCCATTCCCATNGTGTGGGCGAAATTGTCCAAAAAACTTCCGCATCCGCTCGAACACGCTTCGTTGAGCTGAATCGAGACAATCGCGCCGTCCTTCATTCGAAGGCATTTCATATCCTGCCCGCCGATGTCGAGCAAAAATTCCACGCCGGGAACGAAAAAATCCGCCGCGCGATAATGCGTAATCGTCTCGACCTCGCCAGCGTCCACGCCGAGCGCGGCCTGAAACAAAGCCTCGCCGTAGCCAGTGGAAACCGCCCGCGCAATGTAAACGTCTTTCGGAAGCCGCGCGTACAAATCCTTCAAAGTCTGCACGGCGATTTCGACTGGATTTCCGGCGTTCGCCGTATAAAAACTCCAAAGAATCCGNCCTTCCAAATCCGTGAGCACGGCCTTTGTCGTGGTGGAACCCGAATCAAGTCCCAAAAAAACNGGCCCTTTCGTGGAATCCAAGTCGCCCCGCAAAGCCTTTTCGCCGGAATGTCTCGCGCGAAATTCCTGCAATTCCTCGTCATTTTTAAAAAGCGGCTCGAGACGCTGCACTTCCTGAAGTTCCGCGCCGTCCAAATTCGAAAGCGAAGCGCGAAATTCCTTCAAAGTCGGAAATTTGAATTTCNATTCATTTGCGGAATTCTCATTTTGAGGCGATTGGGAATTTTCATTTAAAATCGATTCGGAATCATTCCAAACGATCGAGCGTTCGGCGGAAAAAGCCGCGCCCATCGCGACGAACAATTGCGAATTTTCCGGAACGATGATTTCATCGTCCTTCAGCTTCAGCGTTTCCACAAAACGATTTCGAAGCTGCTCCATAAAATGAAGCGGCCCGCCCAAAAACGCCACTTTTCCGCGAATCGGCTTTCCGCACGCAAGTCCTGAAATCGTCTGCGTCACCACGGCCTGATAAATCGAAGCGGCGATGTCCTCGCGGCGCGCGCCTTCGTTGATGAGCGGCTGAACGTCGGTTTTCGCGAAAACGCCGCAACGCGCCGCAATCGGATAAATCGTGTTCGCATTGGCGGCCAACTTGTTCAAGCCTTCCGCGTCGGTTTCCAAAAGCGCCGCCATCTGGTCGATGAACGCGCCAGTGCCGCCCGCGCAAGTGCCGTTCATGCGCTGCTCCACGCCGCCCGTAAAATATGTTATTTTCGCGTCCTCGCCGCCAAGTTCAATCACGACATCAGTTTGAGGAATGAGTTTTCGCACGGCGGTCGTGGCCGCAATCACTTCCTGAATGAAAGGAACGCCAAGCCACTGCCCCACCGAAAGTCCGCCCGAGCCAGTAACTTTTACGGAAAGCGGATGCTGCTCGCCTTGAGGAAGAATTTTTTCCAGGGCATCCAAAGCCTTGTTCACCACGCTGATTATCGTGGAACGAATGTCGGCGCGATGCCGCTCATACGCGCTATAGAGAAGTTCGTCGTGTTCGCCGAGAGCCGCCACTTTTACCGTGGTCGAGCCAACGTCTATTCCGAAGCGAATCGGAGGATATGCTTGTTTAAAAACCGTGTTTTCTGAAAATTCCATAAAAAATCCCGTTTTAATTNTAACAGAAAATTACAAAATTTTCAATAATCAAGCGAGGAATTTTTTACTATTTTTTCGCGGAAATACGGAACGTGTTCCCGACGGCAATTTTTTCTTTGTCCGCCTCGTCGTCAAGGGCGACAAAATATTTGCCCTCCGCGAAAAGCATAAAGCCCGAAGAAATTTTCGTGCGCCCGCTGAAAATATCGACGCGCGTGCTTCCGTCGCGAGTGACTTGCGGCAAAGCAATTTCCCGTATGAAAACCGGAAGCCCGTATTTTCCCGAAATCGACATGACAAAGCCCGCGGTCTTTTCGTCCACGATGTCGCCGTTCAAAATTGTTTCAAAGCAATCATTTTCCATTCGCTCGGCATCGCGCTGCGCCTCAGTCTCGCGCAGGCGTCGCGAAATGTCCTCGATTTCCGATACGGCGGCCAGCGTCAAGCCGTTCGCCAAATCCACGGAAAGTTTCCGTTCCGCGTTTACGACCGAGCGCATCGTGTTGCGGTTCGGAATCGACGCTGACTGCTTGTAAAGCGTGTCCAAGTTCCCGTAATTTTTTTCAATTTGCTTTAGCGCATCCACAAAAGATTCGCTCAAATTCGCCTCGGGCTCCAAAATCTGCTCAAGGCTGTATTTTTCGCCGACATCCAATTTTCCCGCATCGGAAACGATGCCGAGGATTTTCGCGTCGCTGACAATCGGGTCGTAAAGCGCGATTTCCGCCTCATAGCGATTCGTGATTTCAGTCGTGGCGGCGCGACGCTCCTCAAATTCCTTGAGGCGGGTTTCCTGCAATTCGGCGCGGGAATTTTCCAGCATGTCTTCATAAGTCCGCACAAGNCTCTGCTTTTCAAGCTGGTGAAGCTGCCGCTCGCTGTCAATCTGCTGACGTAGTTTTTCGTCGCGAACCAANCTTTCGCCGTCATAGGCCTTCAACTGTTCCGCATACTGCGCGACTTCGGCATCCGCCACNGCCAGATTTTCGTCCAATTCGCCGTGTGCGTCGGCAATTTCCTTTTCATAATCCGAGAGAATCTGGGCGCGNCGCGCCTGCGCCACCGATTTGGAAAGGCGCGTGTTTTTCAAAAGCTCCAAATCGCTTTCCCTCTTCATCTCAGCCCGTGCAAGCCGCGCGTCAAGGTTGCCTTTCAATTCCACGCGNCGCTTCGTGGCCTCGTCATACTTTTCCTGAATGCGGCTCACTTGGTCGAACAAATTCTGCAAGTTCAGCGTCTCGAACGAAGAAAGGTTCACTTCGACGTTTTCGTTGCTCGCGGAAAGTCCACGCATCGTAAAAACCGTGACGAGGACGACCACGACAAAAGTCAACGCCAGCGCAATCCACACCGACCATAATTTGTTCTTCCGAGTCTTGGAATATTCGGTTTCCAAATCATAGACATCGATGCGCTTCGCCTTGCGCAACAAGCCCAATTCGTCGCCCAAAAAGAGCATCACGTCTNTTTCCAAATTCGATTGCACAGTCTCTATTTTGTCTTCATTTCCCATATTCCGTTCCATCCTTCAGGCGCATTGCCGCGCGCGCCCATCCTGTCCAAAAACACNTCCGCCGCCTCCACGCCGCATTGCNTGAAAAGCTTCCGCGCGTCCTTCCATTCGCCCGAATAATAAAATGCGAGCGCGTTTTCGTAGACTTCGAATTTTTCGGCGAGCGCGACNTGNTCTTCGTTGCGAGTGTCGAGCGGAAAGAAAATCTTTTTGCCCTGCGTCTTGCCTTTGACTTGAATCGTGTCGATTTCGTAGAATTTGTAGCGGTCGGAAAGCGCCTTCACTTCGTCCGCGATGTATTCGGAAACAACGACAGGAAGACGATACACGCGCGTAACGCCTTCAAGCCTGGAAGCGGAATTCACGTTGTCGCCGATAACNGTGTTCGTCATGTGCTCGTCGCTTCCGATGTTTCCGTAGAAAACGTTGCCGCCGTCGATGCCGACTCCGATGTCAATCAAAACCGCCTTGAAGATGCGCTCTTCCGCTTCGGTGAGGCTCCGGACTTCTTCAATTTTCTTTCGCTGGGCAATCATCTTTTTGCGAAGCTCCGCCGTAACGTAAGTGATTTCCCAGCCGGCGTCAATCGCCTCGAGCGACTTTTTCGAGGAATCGTTGTANGTGCCGAAAATCGCCAGAATCGCGTCGCCTATGATCGAGCCGACGACTCCGTTCTGCTCGTGCACGTCGTGAATCACGCTGTTATAGTGAACGTTGAGCAGGTCGATGATTTCGTTGCCCAAAGTTTCCGTGCGGTAAGTGAAGCTTTTTATGTCGCTGAACAAAATCGTGAGCTCGCGCTGCTGTCCTTCCAAATTTATCGTGTGGTCGGCATAGGCTTTGGAAACGACATCCTTCGAAACGAATTTTTGGAACGTGGAAAGCAGATTGTTCACCGAAACNGAAAGCGAGTTGAACGAAGCGGCAAGATAAGTCACGTCGTCGTTCGGCGCGCCGTCGATGTTTATTATGTCCAACTTGGATTTCTGCTGCATGTCGTAAAGGCTTTGCGTAATCCGCGCGATGCTCGAAAAGACTTTTTTGAGCATGAAGATTCCGAGCAGCAAAAAAATCCCCGTCAAGAAAACTATCACTATGGAAATGATGAAAATTATTCCGTGCGTGTACTTCGCGGAATCTTTCCTGGATTCGGCGCGGACAAGATACACATCCCAATCTTCGGAAAATATATACACGCCGTAAAATTCNTCGCCGTCCAGTTTGAAATTTACGCCGCCCTCGCTGATTCCATTTTCAAAATCCTCGTTCAATTTNTTCAGGGCCGCGCCGTCCGAAAATTCAGAAATCTCAAAGCCGCTCGCGCTCGAAAAGAAAAGTATCCTGCCCTCCTCGTCGAAGCCCATCGCGACGCTGTTCGGATTTGAAAATTGCTCGGCGGCAGTGGCGGACATGCTCTCGAGGCATTCGTCGAGATTTTTCTTATAGGAATAAATCTGATATTGGTTGCTCGCGTTTTTGTACATTTCCTTGAGCTGCGAAACCGTGAGGGAATTCGTCAGGTTGATGACTTGCCTTTGCGTGAGCTGGACTGAAATCAAATTTGTCATGAAATTCGACATCAAAACCAACGAAATGAAAATCACAAGAATCTTTAGAGAGATTGGAATTATGGGGACTTTTCCCACGCGCTGGAAAATTTGCTTTTTCGCCATTTTTTCTCCCAAATTTTAAATCTATAGCATTCTAGCATTGCTCACTAAATTTTGCAAGGATTTTTTCAAATCTTATTTACTTTTTTCCGAAAAGTGATTTATAATAGAAAAACTTCGATGAAAAAAAATCTTGTTTCTTCTGGAATAAAACTTTCGTTTCTCACGATGATTTCGCGCGTGCTCGGACTCGTCCGCGAAATGACGAAGGCGCGCTTTTTGGGAACGGGCGCGTTGGCGGACGCTTTCGCAATCGCGTTCCTGATTCCGAATTTGCTGCGAAGGCTTTTCGCCGAAAACAGCATTTCCGTGGCGTTCATTCCCACNTTCAAGGAATATNTGGAAAGCGGCAAAAAGCGCGAGGAAACGCGCGAATTCGTCTGCGCCACGTTCACGCTCGTCTCGTTTTTGACGGCGGTCGTGGTCTGCGTCGGAATGCTCGCCGCGCCCATTTTGGTGCGGATTTTCCTGAAGTCGGAGGAAGGCGCGCTCGTNGCCGAAACNGCGTTTTTGACGCGGATAATGTTCCCGTACCTTTTCGTGATTTCCGTGGCGGCGTGCTTCCAGGGAATTTTGAACGGCGAGAACATTTTCCTTCCGAGCGGATTCACTCCGATTCTTTTCAACCTTTGCGTGATTTTCGGAACNTACATCCTTTCGCCGAAAATGGCGAATCCGGCGCGTGCGATGTCCGTGGGCGTAATCGCGGGCGGCTTCCTTCAGGCGGCGTTCCAATTGCCGTTCTTGTNCAAATGCGGATGGCCAGTCAAATTCATTTCGCTCAAAAAAACTTTTTCCAATCCGGGCACAAAAAAAGTCGTCGCGCTGATCGTGCCCACGATAATCGGGATGGCATCGTACCAACTCAACGACCTGATTTCCACCGCGCTCGCCGGACGCTGCGGGCAAGGCGTGGTTTCAAGCCTGCAATATTCTCTCCGGCTTCAAGAATTGATTTTGGGAGTCTTCGCGGTTTCGATTGGAACCGTGATTTTGCCNGACCTTTCATCGTTCGCAAAGCGCGGGCAATGGGACGAATACAATTCGATGCTGACATGGGCGATAAAAATCATCGCGCTGATTACGATTCCAATCACGTTCTATTCGCTCATNACGGGACGCGAGATAATCCAGCTCGTCTACAAAAGCCGCCGCTTCGACGACGCTTCGGTCGCGCTGACTTTGAGCGCGTTCACGTTCCACATCGCGGGACTGTTTTTCATCGCGCTGAACCGCATCGTCTCGCCGGCATTCTACGCGCAGGGCAACACGAAGCTTCCCACGCTCGCCGGAATAATTTCGATGGCGGCGGACATAATCCTCTCGTTCGCGCTTTCGTTCAAATGGCGCGGGGCGGGAATCGCGTTCGCATTGAGCGCGGCGAGCGGCGCGAACACAATCTTGCTTTTCGCGTTCCTGAAAAAAATGCGCACGATCAACGTGGGCGGCGTGGTAAAATCGAGCGCGGCTTACACGGCGAAAATGGTTTTGATTTCGGCGGCGGCGAGCGCGCCCGCGTTTTTCGCGCACAAATTTTTCGTGCGGAATTTCTCCGCGCTCGGAAGATTTCTCGGAAACGGAATTCCGCTCGCCCTGACGCTGGCGGTTTTCGCCGCGACCGGGATTTTGATTTTGGCGACGACGCGCGACGAAACCGTGACGAGAATTTTCAAAAAGAAAAATCCAAATTGACGACTAATTAAGTTCCTCGGAAATTGAAATTTCCTGCGGACTTAATTTTTAGAGAAGGAAATAGGAAAATGAAAAAAAAGACGAAAGACGAAATGCTCGCGATCTATTCGGCGCGGCGGAAAAAGCTCATCGAAGAGATGAAGGCGCAGAAAATCGACGCGGTGATTTTCGAGGACGACGAGTCACAGCGCGACGTGAACTTGCGGTATTTTTGCGGACACGCGAGCGACGCGACTTTGATAGTCAGCGCGGAAGGAAATTCCGTCCTGATTCCGTGGGACGAAAATCTGGCGAGGCAAAACGCGTTCGCGGAAAAAATAATTCCCTCCACGCGCTACGAGCGCAACATGCTTCGCGCGATAAAAGCCGTCTTGGGCACGATGAAATTCCGCTCGCAAAGAATCGAGATTTCGCCCGAAACTTCCTACCCGAAATTTCTGGAATACGTTGACGCGCTCGGCAACTACGACGTTCTTTGCCGCAAAAACGGAATCCACAGTTTCGCAAAAAAGATGCGGCTCATAAAGGACGAATACGAAATCGAATGCATAAAAGAGGCGGCGCGAATCGGCGACCTCATCATCGACGAAATTGAAAGGCAGATTCAAAGCGGAAAAATCAAAACCGAAACGGACGTGGCGCTTTTGATCGAGCGCGAATGCAGAGCGCACGGATGCGAGCGCACGGGATTCGACACGCTCGCCGCAGGACCTTCGCGGAGCTTCGCGATCCACGCCTTCCCGAACTACACGGCTTCGGAATGGCCGGGCAAGGGACTTTCGATTTTGGATTTCGGCGTGGTCTACGAAGGCTACACGAGCGACACGACTTTGACGGTGGCGAAAGGAAAGCTAAAAAGCGCGCAGTCCGAATTGATTTCGCTCGTGAAAAGCGCGGCCTCGGAATGCCTTGAATTCTACAAGAAGGACGTTCCCGTGAAAATGGCGGCCGCCAAAGCCGACGAGATTTTCGCGAAGGCGCACCGCGCGATGCCGCACGGNCTGGGACACGGAATCGGGCTTGAAATCCACGAAGGGCCTTTCGTCCGACAACGCGCCGACTCAGAAACTGTCTTCCGCCCCGGCATGGTCGTGACGCTCGAGCCGGGCCTGTACGACGCGGAACTCGGCGGCGTACGGCTTGAAAACGACGTTCTCGTCACCGAAAGCGGCAACGAAGTGATTACGCACTCGCGCATCATCGAAGTGTGATTTCTTTGAAGGACATTTAAAGAGGGGGAAGCCTACGTCTTGCTACCGAGTTTTCGTGGGCTTTGGACGGTGATTTCGGCAGGCTCAATCACCGTTCCGCCTTTGCGTATGCGCACTAGAACGCATGGACTGCTAGAACAACACGATGATTACTGTGCTTATTGTCAGTGTACTACTTGCCGCTGCTGGAACTCTGTGACCACACATTTTTACCACTGTACTGCGACGATGACCAATGACAGCCGCTTGTATCGTATTTTTCCTTGAGCGCACGCCATAGGGCGGTCTGGCGGGCGATGTATGCATCGGCGTTATCTGGCGTGATGAGTTGACCAAAGTCATCCATACCACCGAAGTCCGCCATATTTTCATCTCTCTTGCCTTCGCCGAACATAATGTCCATCATGCGGTCGCCGACAAAACAGAAGTAGTGACCGCCATTCACGAAGTTGTAGGGATTCATGTTCACTGCATTTATACCACTAAAGTTCCAAAACGGCTGGACTTCCGCGATGGCGCGGAAGTAGTCCCAAAACTGCGGCGACTTGTACATGAACAACTCGGCGACGAACGTGGGGGCGAACACCACAGTAAGCGCAATGCCGCGCTCGTCGCATTTCGCCTTAATTCGCTTGAGCGCGGCGATGTTTTCGTCGCAGGCGAGAAGACTCTGTTCCGCGTTGAAAAGGTTCGCAATTGCTTCGTCGTAGTTCACCCAATAAGAAAGAACATGTTCTTCGATTTCATCGGAGTTCGCATTGAAGCGTTCCTGCCAATACCTGTCGAATTCAATGCGATTTGTACCGTTACGTGGCTGTGCGCTCGGCATCCAAAGTTCCTTCTTAAAGTCCTTCCGAAATTCCTTGAATGTCCCAATGTTAAAGTAGAAAAGCACAAAACTTTTCACCTTGTAGAAAATCCTTGCGAATGGGTTTTCATGCGTTGCGGATGGCATGAAGCCGTTGCGATTATAATTTTGCGCCTCATGAACTGACAGGTGCAGAATTATCTGCTTGACGCGATTGTTCTTTTTCCGCAAAATGAAGTCAAGAATATGTTCATAGTCATAGAAGTTTCCGGCACTGTTATTATAGCTGTAGAATGTACCGTCGAGAAATTCGTTCAGCAGATCTGGATTGAGCGCAGCAGACTTTGAGCCGCCAAGCACAAACGAATCGAATTCATCAATATGTTCTGAAATGTAATCCGCCTTGCGTTCACGAGCAAGGAGCGGAAACGAATCTGCCTCATCGTCTTTGGGCGTATATGGACTTATTGCTAGCCATGTCACACCGAACGACAACCGGAACGCACATTAATAAGCAACACAGATCAGCACCGACCAACTTTCCGCTTTCATAGCGACTCCTTTAAAAATTCTAAAAATTGAATTACAGGAATGACTAGCCGCTCC
>WFLX010202421.1_pt1 | contig 13187 bp, 14 predicted proteins | sample 4967041 | NCBI WGS metagenome assembly WFLX01 (sample SAMN12857096, study PRJNA449069) | gut metagenome | isolation source: stool from male and female vole | host: Microtus ochrogaster | place: USA:Florida | collected 2017
CCTCCCGTATAGCTTCCCTTTTCCCACTGCATCCTCCGGGAGCTTTTTACCTTCGCCGCAATATCCCTTGCATACATTTCATTTGCCAGATTTTTTAAATTGATTCCCAGCTCGTCTCCCGTTGCAAAAAGACTGTCAAAATTGTCGGTTACGGAAATAAACCTTACCCCCAGAAACGGAAAAATCTTCTGAATATAGTTCCCTGTCTCTATATAATTCCTGCCAAATCTGGAAAAATCCTTAACGATAATACAATCCACCTTCCGCAGCCGCACATCCGCCATTAACCTGTTGAATCCCTCCCTCTCAAAGTTGGTTCCGGACCTTCCCAAATCACTGTAACAGTCAAAGAGCGCCATATCCGGCTGCCGCTCCATAAAACCCTTTGCCATCTCTATCTGTGTTTCTATAGACTCATTCTTTTCGTTACTGCAGTCAACCGACAATCTGGCATAAATACCTACAGAATAACACTTTTTGCTCTTTTCCGTTTCCACGCAATCACATATGGAGATTCGTCCTTGTCCGTTTTCTCTCGGAATCCTTGACATTTATTCCTCCCTCCTTCCGTCCGGTGCTAAAAACATTTTTCTCCCTGTCTTTTAGTCCTTGTGCCGGCATATTCCGACAGCATCACAACCTTGTTAAATTGTTCTTTATTCTTCAGTTCAATGCAAATGCGCTTTCCCTCGTAAACGAGGATTCTCTCCACAAAAGAAAGCAGCACATCACGGGATAATTCCGTAATCTCCAATGCCTCCTTAAAACGTTCCAGACGGATTCCGCAGGCAACGCCTGACTTAAACAGGGAACGGACCAGCTCCTCCTGCCTTCCGATTGCCTCCTGCACCTTTGCATACCGCTCCTCATAAATGCCGCGAAAGCAGTAAAAATCTTCCTGAGTAATCACACCCTCTTTTAAATCTTCATACAAGCCGCTTCGCAGCGCCAAATATTTTTCTTCCTCCCTGCGAAGCCGTAGAATTTCCCTGTCAAACTGTGCCGGTTCTTCAAATCCAACCTCCGTTCCCTCCACATAAGAAGCCACTCTTTCGTCATCTGAAAGAAGGCTTACCTGTGCCTTAAGCCCGTAAAAAACAGCAGCCGCCAATTCTTCCTCCGGGATACTGTGTCTGGTACAGCCTCTTCCTTTATTCCTCGTCTGACAGATAAAGTATACCCGCGTAATACCCTTATAACGACTTACCCTGCGTACCATAGGTTCCATACAATCTCCGCAGAACAGCAGACCGGAAAACAAATGTGCTTTGTTTTGCCCTGCCGAAGCCCTGCTGTCCGTATGCAGAAGCTTCTGTACGGTATCAAAATCTTCTTTTGTTATGATTGCCTCATGAGTATTCTCCACCCGTACCCATTCTTCTTTTGGCTTCTCCCTGCACTTATTTATCTTATAATTAATCTTTTCGCTTTTCCCCTGTACCATGGTTCCGGTGTAAATTTCATTGACCAAAATCCGTTTTACAGCCACCGGCGACCATGCTCCGCTTACATGAGTGGCAAAGCCGGTCGTGAAATTTACTCCTTTCAATCTCTTGTATTCCATGGGAGACAAAATCCCCGTTTCGTTCAATTTCTCGGCTATCGCCAGACTGCTCATGCCCTTCATCCTCCAGTCAAAGATATTCCGCACAATACATGCCGCATAGTCGTCCGGCACCAGTCTGTTTTTGTCTCTTTCATCCTTGCGATAGCCGTAAACGGCAAATGCCCCGATAAATTCTCCTTTTTCCCGCTTGACCCTTTGATGGCTCTTTACCTTCCCCGAAATGTCCCTGCAATAAGAATCATTGACAAAGTTCTTGACCGGCAGCACCAAGGATGTCTCGCTATCATCCGCCGTTAAAGAATCAAAAGAATCCGTAATGGCAATAAAACGCACATGAAAAGCCGGGAAGGTTTTTTGTATCAACCGCCCGGCTTCAATATAATCTCGTCCAAATCTGGATAAGTCTTTTACAACAATGCAATCAACATTTCCCGCCTTTACATCCTCCATCATCCGCTTAAACTCCGGCCTGTCAAAATTTGCTCCCGAATAACCGTCATCCACGTAAATATCATATATCACCATGTCCTGCCTGTTTCGGATAAATGAGCGGCAAAGCTCTCTCTGGGAGCTTATGCTGTTGCTTTCCAATCTGTTTTCTCCCGTTCCCCTGCCGCTTCCGGAAGCAGCGTCATCACGGGATAAGCGAAGATAAATCCCTGCATTGTACAGCTTTTTCTCTTCCATCCGCGTTCCTCCCCATAAAAAATGCCTTTAACACTGAATTTTTGTCAATTTTGAAACATACTCCGCCAAACAGTCATCAATACTCCTTCCGTTGTCCGAATACTTAAACTTCAGCACATATTCCCCCGATCTTATAAAATAAGGATTATGCACCTGTTCCAGATATTTTCTGATTCGGCTGTCAGGTGATTGTTTTTTATCAATCTGTATCTCACTTATATCCTTTAGCTGACTAATGTCAATTTCCCGAATGTCTGTCTCCTTCATTTGTTGTAATTCTTCAATTGTGGGAATCATATTCGCCCGCCCCTTTCTTAGGAACAGTTCCTTACTCATCATATGTAGGCATCGGATTGTCCTATTCCTGAACATGATACCGTTCCTGCCCAGCGTTTCAATGAGCTGATGTCAAATAATTGCAAGACTGATTGTTTCTCTTCCAAAATGGTCTCATTCTTTCGTGAAACAGACTTTTATACGGTCTTTTTTTGCAGGACTGCCTCAGTGAAAATCCTTGATTTTACTGCTTTCCTGCCAACTTAACACTATAATGACACCATCCCCCGAGTCGAGCACCGCTAACAGTACACCTCTTCCATTTAAAAAAGGCTCACGCATAGTAACCTGTGCCACACAGGCTCTATCCGCAGGCCCAATTTGCGAGTAAAAATACCTCTTTGGCTTTTCCACATATTCAATTTGTTCAAAGTCGGATACCTCCTCCACCAGCTGCTGCGGTACCGTCAAAATAGCATAACCGGCAATTAGGTATTCCACCACAATCCCTAAGCTCTCAAGAGGAGCCAGACTGCCGTGATATTTCACAATCAGTTCCCATGTCCTAGTGTTTGTATCAAAACCTACATTTAAATCCTCCGTAAGCTCTCTGGTTTCCTCCGATGTCTCCAACGCCAGATTGAGTAAATTCTCTAATTTTTGATTCATGTATAGCCCAAAACTTATTATTTTCCAAATATATATACGGTCAATTTGATATTTATGCCGAAAAGAATATCTGAAACACCTTAACTCCATAAGCCGTGTCCCTTGTTCCTGCCGTCTCCACTGCGGAATGCATGGCAAGCTGTGGCAGTCCGATATCTACGCTTGAAACAGACACATGAGAGGTAGAAATATTTCCCAAGGTGGAGCCGCCTAAAATATCGGAACGGTTTGCATAAGTCTGACAAGGCACCTGTGCCCGCCTGCACAAGTTCTTCATATAAGCGGCAGAAACTGCATCCGTGGTGTATTTTTGACTGCCATGGTACTTTATTACAATGCCACCGTTCAAATAGGGGCGATTGGTGGGGTCTGCTTTCTCCGGATGATTGGGATGTACTGCATGGGCATTGTCTGCGGAAATCAAAAAGCTGTCCGCCACCCATTGTAAATATCTGCTTCCCTCCTCTGAAAGCCCTCCTGTAATACGACGTAAAATATCTTCCAAAAAGGTGGAATCCGCTCCCTGACCGGTTCCGCTTCCCACCTCCTCATTATCAAAAACCGCACAGACATTGATATAGTCTGTAGGTTTGCTTTCCGTAAAGGCTTTCATAGAGGCATAAACGCACTGCAAATCATCTAATTTGGGCGACAGCACAAACTCACCGTTTTCGCCCAATATTCTGCCCTTTTCCCGCACATACAGGAACAAGTCCTGCCCCAAAATATTCTCTGCTTTCACGCCCGCTGCCTCGGCAATCTTCTTTTGCAGGGAACCCTTGTCATTGCTTTCTCCACAATCCGCATACAAGGGCAGCATATCCGACTGAGGATTATACTCCGCCCCCTTATTTATGTCATGGTTCATGTGGATTGCCACGTTAGGAATCACCAACAAATCCTTATCGATATTGATTAATTTTGTCACTACCCTCTCTTCCTTCTCATCATACATAGCAACGCGCCCTGCCACGGAAAGCGCTCTGTCAAGCCATGTGGAAAGAATCATACCGCCATACCTTTCGGTATTTAATTTGATATATTTTTCCTCCACTCGAATTTCCGGTGTTTCCTTCAGCTTAAAGGTGGGAGAATCGCCGTGGGCTGCCACAATATGGAAGCCTGAAGCCTCTCCCTTTGACGGCAGGCGAAATGCTATCACGGAGGAATCATTGCGGATTACAAAATATCCCTTTCCCCATGAAAGCTCCCACTCCAGATTTTCTTTCAGCTCCAGAAACCCCTCTCCCAGCAGATTCCTTTTTATATTTTCAACTACATGAAAACTGCTGGGGCATTTCTCTATAAATTCCAGCATTTCCTTAGCATATCCGGCATACTCCTTCATACGCTTCCTCCAATACCTCCTAATACATTATTACAAACCACCCGGAAGTAACAAACCTGTATTAACCGCCTGTCACTAACACCCTGTCCACCTGAAAATATTCACAGCGGCACAAAATCTCGCTTGCCGAACCGGGCTAATACCTCATAACCCGCATTTGCCTGCGCGCCAAAGGCTGCTCTTTCATATCAAGCACCTGAACAGCTTGCTTTACATGAAGCGCCCTTTTCTCACCGTTCCTGTCAATTCTGTCATAGTCATAAAGCCGATAGGTCACATTGGAGCATTCCTGAATCTCCGCCAGCAGCACACCGCCGCCAATGGCATGCACCGCTTTTTGGATGGCTCCCAAGCCACTGAGGCTGCTCCCTTAAAACCTCGGCAAGGGTTCTGCCCTGATAGATACCGCTTGCAACCGTGCTGAGTCCATCAGGGTGCGTGGAACATTCCCATGTTTCCGCCAAGGGTTCAAGCGGAATCTCTTTTCCATATTCCTTTGCAAGACGCCTGCCGCCATGGTAATCACATCCCCCGGATATACCACCTGTTCCATGCCGTCCACAATGGTACGCCCCCTGCCGCTCATCACCGTCCAGACCTCATCCCGATGTTCATGGCTGTGATAATGCAATTTGTGTCCGGGCAAAAGCACAATCTTAATAGTCATGCTCTCCTCCTGAACATCTAAAACCGTAAAGCTTCCCCATGACTTCTCCGCATACATCGCCTGCCCTGTCATCTCGTCCACAAAGGGCTTGATGTAGCTGCTCTGTTCCTTGTCCGAAATCAAAATACCGTCGCCGCTTGCGGCAATCACCATATTATTACAGCCCATACACAAAATAGGAATGTTCAGTTCATTGACTACATGAGTATTCTCACAAGTCTCATTGAGAGTAACTCTTCCCAATGTATTAGTATCCATCGCCTCGCAAAAAGTATTCCATGTACCTAAATCCTTCCACTCCCCGTGATAGCACAACACCTGTATCTTGGACTCTTTCTCTACCACTGCATAGTCAAAGCTGATTTTCTTCTGCTCTGCATAGCTATGATATAAATCCCAATAATCCGTGAAATTTATCAGCTCATGCGCTTTTTTCAGCATATATCCTAACCGGAACGCAAAAACGCCTCCGTTCCAAATCGCCCCCTCGCAATATATTTTTGGGCAGTATCCGCATCCGGCTTTTCTTTAAAAGTAGACACCGTGCTTACCGTCTCCGCCGATGCCGGAATAATATAACCGTATTTCTCGCTGGGATAGGTGGGCTCAATCCCCATAAGGGTCAAATTTGATTTCCCCTCTTCCACCAAATATGCAAGCTCCTTAAGCGCTTTAAAATAACTCTCCTGTACAAATGGGTCCACCGGACAAACTACCACGGCCTCATTCTCAGAAACTTTCTTTTCATAGTAAAGATATGCCGCCGACAGACAGACTGCCGGAATGGTATCCCTTCTGTCAGGCTCCACACACATTGACCCGGTCGCTCAACTGATTCTTAATGGCACTGACCTGCTTTTTGCTGGTTGCAATAGTAATCTGCGCCTCACTGTCAACCGCGGTAATCTGACGATATACCCGCATTAACATGGATTCCAGCTCACCCTCTTCATTCTGAAACATTTTTATAAACTGCTTGGAGCGGATATCGTTGGACAAGGGTCACAGTCTCTTTCCGCTTCCGCCTGAAAGTAAAATAATATTCATCCTAACTCCCACCTGCCCGCTAAATCAGGCACTTATAATTAGTGTATTTCCTATTCGCTTTAGCAGACTAAATTTAAACAGCCTCCCGCATATTTTTATCGCTCTGCCCGTATCGGATTATTTAAAAAATCCTCATAGGCAAGCCTGATGCCTTCCTCAAGCTCCGTAGTGTAATGATATCCGAGACTCTCCAGCTTACTCACATCCAAAAGCTTTCTGGGAGTACCGTCAGGTTTTGTGGCATCCCATTTAATTTCTCCCTCAAAGCCTACCGTTTTTGCCACCAGATGCGTCAGCTCCTTTATGGTCAGCTCCTTACCAGTTCCTAAGTTTACCGTCTCGTTACCGCTATAGTTGTTCATCAGATATAGGCAGGCATCCGCCACATCGTCCACATACATAAATTCCCGTAGCGGTGTGCCTGTTCCCCAGCACACAACCTCCTTTGCTCCCGATTCCTTCGCCTCATGAAAACGACGGATCAATGCAGGCAAAACATGACTGTGGGTAGGATGATAATTATCGTTTGGCCCGTACAGATTGGTCGGCATCACACTGATATAATCGGTTCCGTACTGCCGGTTCAAAAATTCACAATATTTTAAACCGGAAATCTTGGCAAGGGCATATGCCTCGTTAGTCTTCTCCAGCTCCGAGGTCAAAAGACAGTCCTCCTTCATGGGTTGAGGCGCCATGCGGGGATAAATGCAGCTGCTTCCCAAAAACAAAAGCTTCTTACAGCCATTCTGCCATGCACTGTGAATTACATTCATCTCCAACATCATATTGTCATACATAAAATCTGCCAGTGACTCGGAATTCGCCATAATGCCGCCCACCTTTGCCGCCGCAAGAAAAACATATTCCGGCTTCTCCTCAACAAAAAAACTCTCCACTGCTTCCTGCCTGCAAAGGTCAAGCTCCCTATGGGTTCTGGTAATTATATTGGTATAACCGTTCTTCTCAAGAACACGGCAAATGGCGCTTCCCACCATCCCTCTATGCCCTGCCACATATATTTTTGCGTTTTTATCCATCATATCGGCATGATTCCCTTTCTTTCCTTATGCCTTGTACTCCTGACAATTTTGGCTCAGACCGCACCTGCTGCGCCCCGTTGTATTGCCGCATCTGCATTTATAGCTGCTTCCCTCATCGCCAACGCCAAATCATGCTCTGCCATCAGCCTGCAAAGCTCCTCATAGCTTGTCTTCTGCGGATTCCAGCCAAGAACTGTCCGTGCCTTGGTGGGGTCGCCCCAAAGATTGACTACATCGGTTGGACGGTAAAATTCCCTGCTCATCTGGACCAACACTCTGCCCGTCTTTTTATCAATTCCCTTCTCCTCCATTCCTTGACCCTGCCAGTCAAGCTCAATTCCCACATAATGGAATGCGAGGGTGGTAAACTCTCTTACCGTATGCTGTACACCTGTTGCAATCACAAAATCCTCCGGCGTATGATGCTGAAGCATCAGCCACATGCATTCCACATAATCCTTTGCATATCCCCAATCACGAAGCGCATTCATGTTTCCCAGATATAATTTATCCTGTAAGCCGCAGGCAATGCGCCCTGCCGCCAGTGTTATCTTCCTTGTGACAAAATTCTCGCCTCGGCGCTCGGATTCATGGTTAAAGAGAATTCCATTCACCGCAAACATACCATAAGCTTCCCTGTATTCCTTAACAATCCAGAAGCCGTACTGTTTTGCCACCGCATAAGGGCTGTACGGGTGAAAGGGCGTTGTCTCCCTCTGAGGAACCTCCTCCACCTTTCCGTAAAGCTCCGATGTGGAAGCCTGATAAACACGACAGGTCTCGGTAAGCCCCAGCATACGCACTGCCTCCAAAATGCGGAGTACCCCCAGAGCGTCCACGTCACCCGCATACTCCGGCGCCTCAAAGCTCACCTGCACATGGCTCTGCGCCGCAAGGTTATAAATTTCATCGGGACGGACCTCACCCACAATCCTTACTATGCTGGAGGAATCCGCCATGTCTCCCCCATGCAGTATTATTTGATTCTTCTGGAGCAAATGATCGATACGAGCTGTGTTACTGATGGACGTACGGCGTATCAAGCCGTGTACCTCATAACCTTTTTCCAACAAAAATTCTGCCAAATAAGATCCGTCCTGACCCGTAATTCCCGTAATAAGTGCTTTCTTCATGTGATTATTCTCCGTTCTATATGCAGCTGCATTTTGGCGGACTGTAAGCCCGTATATTCCATTATCATCATATACTACATCTCATATACAAATTGCTCAGCTGTTTCCGCTGCTTTTTCTTTTCCCACAAACACACGGGAGATTGCCAAGGCAAAATCAAGGGCAGTCCCCATTCCCCTTGAAGTAATCACATTGTCTGAAATCTCCACAGGTCCTGCCGTTACCTGCGCCCCCTCCAAATGGCTCACGAAGGTAGGATAACTGCACGCCTTCCTCCCCTTTAAAATACCCCTGTGCCCAAAAATACTGGGTGCCGCGCAGATTGCCGCAATGTATTTTCCCGATGTATAAAAAGCATCAATCTGTGCCATAAGCCCCTCATGTGCCTCCAATCCCTGCGTTCCCTTCAGCCCGCCGGGAAGTACCAGCATATCGTACTCGTCAAAATTGACCTGTAAAAACGTCTTGTCCGTCTCCACCTTGATATTATGAGAGCCTATCACCTGCTTCTCCTCCGTCACGGACACCATATCAATGTGAATTCCGCATCTGCGGCATACATCCACAACTGCCAAGCCTTCTATCTCCTCAAAGCCTTCCGCAAAAAAAATTGCTATCTTCTTCATCTTTTATCCCTTCCCTTTCCGTATCGATATTTTATCTCCAAGGTCGAAAGATTTTCTTTCAACCTTATCCATACTATAAAGACAGTATACACATTTCCTCTAAATATTTCAATTAATTGTTGAATAGGCTCATGCCAATCGTAACAGTTCAGCCTTCTGCATTCATAAAAGCAGCTGCTTCGCATCTGACGCCGCTTNTGCGGCTCATCTTTTATTTCATTTGAAGGCGCTCCGCTCATGACTTGCACCAAATAGTCTTAGCCGTGCAAGCACGCCACGCCTATTTGATGCAAGTCATAGCTGAACTGTTACTGCCAATCACCACGGTTGTATCCCTGTGAGGTATTATTCCCATAATATACCTTAAAAACACAATCAATNTTGGCANGCTGCTTNCTAAGTCAGCTTTCGTTACTNTANCTTCAGGCGTCTGATGCACGGACGTGTCCGTCCGGAATCNGCATCCTTACCNGAGCGTAACCTTTGGTACGGTTTGAACAATAACAAACAGCAATACATTTGTAACATTTTCCCTCTATATTTCTAGAATTTTTCCTTGAATTGTGATATAATAACTTTATGCAAATGATATGCGTTGTGCAGAAATGAGGATTACTATGGAAATTGAACGTAAATTTACAATAAAATCCCTGCCTGAAAATTTGGAAAGCTATCCCTGTCACCATATTGAACAGGCTTACTTAAACGCTACCCCTGTAGTGCGTGTGCGCAAGGAGAATAACGAATATTATTTAACCTACAAGGGAAGCGGGATGTTGGCAAGAGAGGAAAGCAACCTTGCTTTAAACAAAGAAGCATATTATCATCTACGAGAGAAGGCAGACGGCAATATCATATCCAAAAAACGCTACCTGATTCCCCTGCAAAATCCGGGATTTAAGGAAGGCTTTCCCACTCCTCCCGAAGATTACTGTTTAACCATTGAGCTGGATGTGTTCGACGCCCCTTTTGCCCCTCTGATTATGGCGGAGGTTGAATTCGGCAGCAAAGAGGCTGCTGAAGCATTTGTTCCGCCCGATTGGTTTGACGAGGACGTAACCTACCGCCAAGAATACCACAATTCCTATATGGCGCTTCACCCTGCTTCTGATTTTTTTCACTAAAGTATAGCTATATGTTTTAATACGCAAAAACAGAGACTTTCTCCAATCAGATACTCTCGCGGTATTCGCCAAATATCCCTGCAAGCATTACCGCTCGGTTCATTGCTCGCGGAAAAGAAATGTCTCTGCTTTTGTGTATTGTGTTAAAAATGATTGCTGTAGCACCATACTCTACTTAATTCTGCCAGCCAACTCCCGCTCACATTCAACAAAAGTGCAAATATCTTCGTCAGCCATTCCCCGTTTGAGCATATTCTCAATGATACTTTTTGTTTTCTCCTTTTCGCTTTCGGCGGAAAAGAGAAACACAGCCGGAAAACCTATGCCGCTCGGTCTTTATCCGCCATATTTAATTATTTCATACGGGGGATTACTCGCCGAAACAGCTTAGATTGCTCCCTGATATGTACTTGTATTGTACCAATACTTTTATTGACTGTCAAGTGATAATTCTTATTTGTATAACAATAAAAAATTTTTATTTGTATATCAATAAAAATTGTCAGAATTCATTCTCATACTTCTTGAAAAACTCATAATATGCACGCACACCTGACAATTCCGTCCACCTTTTCACATCAACCGTCTCCTCATCCAAATCATAAATCTTGGCGCTCCTTAAGGATAGGAGAAAAGGCGAGTGGGTAGATATAATAAACTGGCACCCAAAAAACCGTGCCGAGTCCTCCAAAAATTTCAAAAGCTCTTGCTGCCGCAGGGGAGACAAGCTGTTTTCGGGTTCATCCAGAAGATACAAGCCATTCTCTTGTATCTTCTCGGAGAAGTAAAGAAAAGCGCTCTCCCCGTTGGAATGCTCCCGCACATTGTCCATAATATGATTGCGGACATATTTTGACTGGGTCTTACTTCTAGCCATATGAACTTTTTTTAACTGCTCATAATCCTCCAAGGACTTCATCTGAAAATGCGAATACTTGGCTTCCAGATATTCCTCAAATAAGTCTTCACGCTTTTGATTGATTCCGTCATTCAGGCTTCTGAGATTCAGTACAAAATCAAAGACATCGTCGCTGGTGATGATCCTGCTGTTTCTTGGAACATGCTCCCCTGTTTCGTAATTACNCATATCCGTGTAGGATTCAAAAAAATTACTCCTGTTGTATAGAGTATCTCTCCCAATCCCCAATTTTTCGGCAATCACATTCAGGGCGGTTGTCTTTCCCGAGCCGTTCCCTCCATATAGAATGGTAACAGGCTCAAAATCCAGCATTCTCAGGGAATGTTTGGACAATACCTGAAAGGGATAAAAGGTATCGTAGCATGTTCTCTTTTGTTCCATCAAAAAACTATATTCTCTCTCCACATCGGGAAAGGAAAAGTGCTTTAAATAAATCATACAACCCTCTTATGCTCTTCCGTACAGCTTTGCCATGGCACAAATCCGCTCCGCAAGCTCATCGCTCACAGCGTCCTTATCCATGCGCCATTTCCAGTTATTACCTAATGTGGACGGCGTATTGATACGCGCCTCGTTGCCAAGTCCCAAATAATCCTGCATGGGAATAATCGCAGTGTCAGCCACGCTGGATACCGCAAGACGAATAAGCTCCCATGTAAGCTCCTTCCCGCCGGTCCTGTTCAGATACTGTTCCAAAAAACCTCTCTCATGGGGCGGACGGGTCTGTATAAAGCCCCATGTAGTCTCATTGTCGTGGGTTCCCGTGTATACAACGCAGTTCCTCTCATAATTATGGGGAAGATAAATATTATCCGCTCCTCCGTCAAAAGCAAAATGGATAATTTTCATACCCGGATATCCTGTGCGCTTTACCAGCTCTATCACGCTGTCCGTCAAAAAGCCTAAGTCCTCNNCTATCNCTTTTTTCTCTCCCAGCTTCTCCTTCATAGNCNGAAAAAACTCATAGCCCNNTCCNTNTTCCCANTGACCGTGCTCCGCCGNAGGGTCACCGTANNGCACAAACCAATATTCGTCAAATCCCCTGAAATGGTCGATGCGCACCACGTCATACAACTCATAGCAGTGGGCGATACGCNNCATCCACCATGCGNAGCCTGTCTTTTGATNANACTCCCAGCGGTATAAAGGATTTCCCCAAAGCTGCCCCGTAACGGCAAAGGCATCGGGCGGACAGCCTGCCACACCGATAGGCTCTCCCTCCTCGTCCAGCAGAAAAAGCTCCGGGTTTGCCCATGTATCCGCACTGTCAAACGCCACATAGATAGGAATGTCACCCACAATCTCAATACCCGCATTGTTGGCATATTCCTTTAATTCCTTCCACTGCTTCGCAAAAAGATACTGCTGGAATTTATAAAAACGGATTTCTTCGGAAAGCTCCCTGCGATACTTTTCCAACGTCTCCGGCCTGCGCAGTCTGATGTCATCATCCCACTCTAAAAAGCTGCTGCCACCAAATTCCTTCTTCACAGCCATATACAATGCGTAATCCTCCAGCCATCCGCTGTTTTTTTGGACAAATTCCGCATAATCACCACGATTCTCCACTCCGAGCACCTTCGCCCGCTGCCAAGCCGTCCTAAGAACCGCAAAACGAGCCTTGTAAATCTTTTCATAGTCCACATAATGCTCGTTATCCCCAAAGTCATAGGAATCACATTCCTCCTTTGTGAGGTACCCTTCCTCCGTCAGCTTTANCAANTCAATATAATAANGATTCCCCGCAAAGGTAGAAAAAGACTGATAAGGCGAATCACCGTAGCCTGTAGGTCCTAACGGCAGAATCTGCCACAATTTCTGCCCCGATTTCTTCAAAAAATCTACAAATGCATAGCTTTCCCTGCCAAAGGTTCCGATACCGTACTCGGAAGGGATACTGGAAATCGGCAGTAATATACCCTGTTTTCTCATAGCTTCTTCCTCTCAAAATAAGCATAGGCTTTCTACATCAACCTACGCTTATTATATCATTTCCATTCCTCTTTATGCAATATTTACCGTATCAAATACACGAAATATGCCATATAACCCACAAGCAAAATCATACCGCCCACTCTCGTGAG
>WFLX010002539.1_pt1 | contig 13179 bp, 7 predicted proteins | sample 4967041 | NCBI WGS metagenome assembly WFLX01 (sample SAMN12857096, study PRJNA449069) | gut metagenome | isolation source: stool from male and female vole | host: Microtus ochrogaster | place: USA:Florida | collected 2017
TTCTGGATGAGGATACCCTTAGCGTCAGCGTTAACGCGAACACCCATGAGGTTGTAGATAGGAGCGTCTTCGCTTGCAGCAGCTACAGACTCAACACCAGTGTCACCAAGAGAAATAGCTTCAAAAACTACCTCAGGATATGAAGCAGTCACTTCACCAGTCTCTTTGTCTACTGTCTCATATGCGCTGAATACAACGGTAGGATTATCTTCAGTATAAATAAAGCCTGCACCTGCACACTTAGAACCAAGAGCTGAGAAATAATAGGTGTTACCTTCATATACGCTGAAAGTCAAGAATCCAGTGCCTTCACCTGGAGCTTTTTCCATACCTGCTACGAGATAAGGGAACTGAGGCTTGTCCTGACGAGGAGTAATATCCTCCATCACAGCTGCACCCTTCTGTTCCTTGCCGTCAGCATCAGTCCAAACTGGACGTTCACCAGCAACTACATTGCCATCTTTGTCTTTCCAAAGAAGCTGACCAGCTGCATCTACAGACTGCTTCTGAGCTGCGATGAAATACTGACCTGCATTAGGAGCGCTAAAATCGATAAGACCAGCGTCGTCGCCATCTGTATAAGCAGGAGTTGCATAATGGATCTTGTAGTCAGTACCTGCTACACCAAGTGTATAAGCAAGAGCACCAGTCTTTCCTTCAAATACGAGATACTGCTTGTTAGGATTGATGTTGGTAAACACTGTCATGTAACCATCTTTCTTTGCATCAATCTGGAAAACAGCACCAGCTGACATTACACCTTCCTGATAGCTGACAAAAGTAGGATTAGTGTTACCTACTGCACCGCTAAAAGTATTGAGTGCGAGTTCTTCGCTGTCACCTACTTTAACGTTTTTGTAAGTTTTACCAGCGCTTGTTGTGCCCCAGCTGTCTTCGTATGCGAGACCAAATGTGCCTGCCTCATTATCTACGAGAACAGTACCACCAGGGATGACTGCCTTATCCTTAGCAAGGCCTGCTGCTGCTGCGTCGTCAGAAGTAACGAGACCGATTACAGTCTGTGCGCTTGCCACTGTTGCGAAGATGGCAAAAGATGCGAGAAGTAATGATTTCTTCATTGCGTTTTAGATTAGATTGTTAAGTATTAGTTTGTTTAGTGAGTTGTGGCAAGACAGACTTGCCACAACCATTTTATATTTTACTGTTTTGTACCAGTGAAAGAGTATGAGAACTCAACCTCTTTACGTCCGCTTCTGACAATTTTTGTATATGACATTGTGGCTACGCCTTCTGGAGATACTCGACCATTAAAAGTCATTCCAAACGGATTAGCTTTTACCAGATTGTAATATACAAATTCACCTGAGCTGAGACGAGTGATATTGCATACTGAAGTATCAGCATCAACACCAAGATCAATAACCGGGCTGTAAAGAGTCATCACAGAGACATTGTTCCCATATGATTCATCTACAGAGAATGTTATGGATCCTGAGCCAGACTCAACGGCCTCAGTAGAAAGATTAGTTCTTGACCATTCTCCTACGTATGTACCAACTACGAGCTTTTCAGCATTGTCAAGGCCTCCTGTAGGAGCAAGCTCCTCATGCTTGTCATCGCAAGCAGTGAGGCCTAACAATAGAGCCATGCAAAAGAATATCGATTTATAAATAGCTTTCATTTTTCTTTGATTTTAGAATTTTAGTAGCCAGGGTTCTGATCAGCTGAAGTAAGTCCTGTATTATTGTCTATTTCAGACTGTGGAATAGGTCTGTACCACTTGATCTGACCCTGAGCATTACTCATCTTGCTCACATTGTCCATGAAACGGCTGAATTCAAGGTTGTAACGTACCAGCTGTTTTGTGCGGCGAAGATCGAAATAGCGGGTTCTTTCAGCATAACATTCACGAGCACGCTCATCAAGAACAAGGTCAAGAGGAACGAATGTAAAGTTCGCATTAGTGACATACGGAGCTTCGTAGGCAGAATAAGATGCAAGTTCCTTAACTCCAGCTCTCTTTCTGATCGCATTGATTTTCACGAGCGAAGCAGCCTCATCGCCAGCAAGAAGATAAGCCTCGGCAGCGACAAGATACATTTCACTTACATGGAGCAATGGAATGTCACGATAGCATTGGTCTTTGGTAACAGGAGCAGATGTTGGGTCGTCATATTTTGTGACACTAACACCGTTATTACCAGCAGTCTTCATAAATGAAGAGAACTCTTCGGTCTTCTTTGATGGCATTGAGCCATCTTCCTTAAATTCCCACTTTGTGACGGTCTCGCCTGTAAGAATAGCAGCAAATGGTTGGTTGACACCATAAGTGTTTGCTGCAAACTTGACAGCCTGGCCGTTTTCTACCATCTGACGGATATCAGCTTCGGCTTCTGCAACAGTTGTGCCTGGTGCGTAGAATTTGAGTGCGATAGGCATTTTCTCCCTCTTGTCGGCAGCAATATTATACCATGCCATATAGCCCTCTTCCCAAATTGCATTGCCGGGGTTGCCCTTCTCATCCAGCTGACGAGGAGCATTATAGATAGTGGTCATGAAACTACCTTCGAAGCGAGTATCACCCTTTTCGAAAAGGCTTGCTGATTTAGCCGACATCATGTTGGTACCACCACCACCGTTACCTTTGACACCTGTGAGAAGACAGTTGTCAGTAAAGGCAGTGTAGTTATACATCAATGAATGTCCACCGGTAGCCTTATCGCCTGGATATCCATTCTTATCATACTGCACTGAGAAAATCTCCTCTGCATTTCCTTCATTATTCCAAGCCCATTTCTGAGCGAAAGGCATTGTAAGCTGAATACCCATAATTGCTTTTTCAGCCCATGCAGCTGCTTCCTTGAAGCGTGTGGTGCTCTTTACAGTATATGTACCTTTGGCAGCATCAACGAGATCAGTATCCAAGTCCCATGCAGCCGCGAGGGCAATTTTAGCAGCGATAGCGGCTACAGCCTGCTTGCTTGCATTTCCCTTATGATCCTGATCGGGAAGGTCAGAGCTATTATAGAGTTCATTGCAATCAGCCAAGATCACATCATATACCTCCTCAAGTGGAGTGCGAGGGAAATCTCGCTGAGCATTCTGAATGTAGAAATCTACATAAGGAACTGCACCAAACTGCTGAGTAAGATAATAGTAGCCCAACACTCTGAGGAACTTACCTTCGGCAATAAGTGTAGGATCATTAGAATAATGGATCATACAGTTTGCCTTGTTGATACCATCATAGACATTCTTATAGTAACTTGTGACAGTACCATTATCCGGTGTAGTCTGGAACATAGAGAATGTTCCATCATCTGCACCACGAGGATTTATATAAAGGTCGCCTGCTTGATCAAGCAAATCAATCTGAGTTGCAATTGATTTTAACGCAGCATATGCAACCGGACGCACCTGATCCGCGTGCTGAGAGAAATAATCATCAGCATTATCCGGATTGGATAGATTGCGCGAGTCAAGGAAATCTGAGCATCCAGTCGTCATAAGAAGAGCGGTGCCCAAGCCGAAAATTGAATATTTTATATTTTTCATCTTTTACTCCTTGATAGATTAGAATGTAATGTTTGCACCGAACTCATAAGTGATTGTGCTCGGACCGTCGTTACCATTGGATGCATTCGCCCATTCAGGATCAAAGCCTTTGTACTTAGACCATACAAATGGATTTGAAATGTTGACGTAGAGTCGAAGTCTGCTGCAGCCAATCTTCTCGATGATCTCTTTTGAGAACTCGTAGCCAAGAGAAACGTGCTGAACCTTCCAGAAAGAAGCGTCTACAACCTGACGTGCACAGAACTTAGTGTCGGTACCAAGACCGAAGTAAGAACCTGAAGTGCCAAGACCATCATTGTTACCAGAGTTGACGATAGGCCATGATCCATAGTGAGTCTGAGTCTGATATACTGGATTGATGAATGTACCATCAGGACGGACACCATCGGCATCAAGAAGCATACCAGCCGGAATATAGCTATCTACCATTACTTTACCACGGCCACGGTCGTGCAAGTCGAATGAGTCACCACCTACGAATGGAGAAGCAACTTTGTAGCCTTGCTTAGCATAAATAGAGAAGCCAAAGTCGATTGATCCACCTTTCTTTGGAAGGCGATAAGTAAGATTTGAAATGATAGAACCAGTAAATTTAGGATTGCTGTTGAATATCACGCGGTCCTCGTCATTCCACTTGCCATCACCATTTACGTCGCGGATAATTGGTTGGCCTTCAGACTGTCCGTAGCAAGTGTAGTAGAAATCACACTCTCTCATCGTAGTGCCTGGGGTCAAACCCTTTTCTCTTGCTATCTGAGTGTCAGGAACAGTCATATTGCGATCTGAAACGATACCATCCCATGCATATGCATACACATTATTGACAGGACGACCTACGAAGAGACAGCTTGAAGCGTTGCTTCCGATAATCTGGTCTGACACACCATTGATTTGAAGTACCTTGTTGTCATTGTGTGCAATGTTGAAGGTAGTGGTCCATGTCCAGTCGTGAGTGTCAATATTTGTAGTAGTCAATGAGAATTCCACACCGGTATTCTTTACAGAACCTACGTTAGTTGTCATTGTACCACCACCTGACTCAAGAGGCAAGTTCACCTTATAGAGAAGGTCTTTAGATTTCTTAGTATACCATTCCAAAGATCCAGTGATTCTATTGTTGAGGAAACCGAAATCAACACCGATGTTCACCTCATGAGAAGACTCCCAACGGATATCACGGTCTACGATGCCAGAAGGATAGAAACCGTCGACATATGTTCCGCCAAATGGATAGAAGGATGAAGAGTTCACGCCTACTACAGTAGCATAGTTGCCAATACCGGCATTATTACCTGTCACACCATAGCTTGCACGGAGCTTCAAGTTGTTGAGCCACCATTTCTGAAGGAATGCCTCTTCAGCAATATTCCAAGCGACTGCGACTGATGGGAAGCAGCCCCACTTGTTGCCTTGTGCAAACTTAGATGATCCATCCCAACGTACAGTACCAGTGATCATATAGCGGCTCTTCCAAGAATAGTTGGCACGAAGAGCTACTGACTGCATTGTCAACTCTGAGAAACTTGAGCTAACGGTAGATTCACCTTTTGTTCCTGTACCCATATTCCACCATGCAGTAGATTCAATAGGATTGACTGCGATCTGCTTGTAGTCTTCCGAATTATTCTTTTCAGAAGAATAAAGAGCCATAGCATTGATCGAGTGATCGCCGAAAGAACGAACATAGCTCAAGACATTGTCCCATGTCCAACCATAGCTTGTCTTATTCTCTGCAGTAGCCTGACGGGTATCATTGTCAACCCAAGTCTTACNAGTAGCAGGATTAGTGTAACCNNTATACNCTCCATTACGANATGAAGTATATGTCGGANAAATAGNNGACTTGAATGTGAGGNCATTGATAATGTTGAATTGAACGTAAACATTACCAAGCAGACGATAGGTCTTACGTTTTTCAACAGAGTTCTTCATACGATCCAAGGGATTCAAGAATGAAGAGAACTGGTGAGTATCAGTGCCAAGAGTAGTCTTGTCACCAGGATAGTGGTTGGTATTTCCTTCCTCATCATAAGGAATCATGAAAGGATTCACACGATATGCCTGTCCGATTGCATCGCTGTCAGCATAAGTATTGTTGATTTGAGCAATGTTGAAGTTGAAACCTGCATTGATCACCTTATTAATCTTCGCATCTACACTTCCTTTAAATGAATAGTTGCTCTTGCTATCCCCTTTGTAAAGACCCTGAACATTCTCATATCCGAGGCCAAAGTGATAATTGACGGCATCACCAGCACCAGATACTGAGATATAATGGTTTTGCTGGTGACCATCCTGAGTCACGAGACCTGGCCAATCGTATGTGGCATTGTTAGCCAACATCTCTTTCATCACATATGGAGATTGCCAATCAGAACCTACAGTCTGGAGAAGTGNCTGANCGAGACCANGGTCGNAAGGCAACATACCATAGACGGGCNGAGGACAATCNAATGCGCCAGAGCCATTAGCTGGCTGCACAAATTTCATGACACGATAACGATAGAACTGCTCGCCATCCATAAACTGTGGCATACGGGTAGCGTGGCTTATACCATAATAACCGTCGTATGAAATTTTTGCCTTTGTGCCTTTGTTGACGTTTGCACCGCTCTTGGTTGTGATCATCACAACGCCGGCAGTTGCGCGTGAACCGTAGATTGCAGTAGAAGATGCATCCTTAAGGATGTCGACGCGTTCGATATCCTGAGGGTTAAGGAAGGAGATATCGCTTGTCTGTACGCCGTCTACTACATAAAGTGGCTTCACATCAGAGTTGATAGAAGACTTACCACGGATTTCAATATCAATAGAACCGTTAGTACGACCGGTGGCCTTGGTGATATTTACGCCCGGCACTGCACCCTGCATAGCCTCAAGGACTGAAGCAGAACCTTTTGCAGTGATCTGGCCAGCATCTACTACTGATACNGAACCNGTAAGGTCAGCCTTCTTGATCTGGCCGTAGCCGACNACCACGAGTTCNTCGAGGGCNTTGGAGTCCTCGCTCATNGTAATGTTNATCTGAGTGCGTCCCTTNACNTCNACNACNTGCTGAGNGTAGCCGATGTAGGANAAGACGAGCTTCCCTTTTGATGGAACATTCTTAAGGTTGTAATTACCGTCAAAGTCAGTTGCAGTACCGTTGGAGGTGCCTTCAACCATGACTGTAACGCCAATCAGAGGTTCGCCCTGGTCGTCGAGTACCGTACCGGATACGTCGACATTCTGTGCGAACGCAGGAATCGCCATAAGCATGGCGACCAAGGTCAGGAACGTCTTCCGCAAGAAGGACCCGCCCTTTTCTCGTTTCGATGTTAGTTTAAGTAAGTAGGTCATAATACACTTATATGATATTTATTATAATTGTCTATGGTTTAGGTTATTGCACATCGACAAGCGATGCCTGATGTAGGTGATGCTTTAAGATTCTTTGACAAATCTTAAAGGGTACGATAGGTTTAGCACACAAAATTACGGAAACTTCTTAATATTTCCAAAAAATTCTGCAAAAATTTTTGAAAATTTTAACTTTGTAGGCTCACGCAGAGGGCGCAGAGGGGCAGAGGGCGCAGCGGGGATATTTTGGGGCTACGCCGCATACAGGACGGGGATTAAGGCTTTGGAGTTAGTTATATTTTGTTAAAATATGGGAGGACACCTCTTTTATTAGAAAAATTTATATTATCTTTACAAGTTGAATCTGAAACTGACCTGACCCTACATTATGAAAAGCCTCTCGGAAACAATGTCGTCGCTCCCGCTGCCGTTGAAATCGGTGGTGATCACAACTGCGACCCTGCTTTTCTCACATGTGCTGGTCTACGACCTTATGTCGGTGTCGTTCTTCTCTCCTATGGAGAAGGCTTCCGACTTCAGATTCAGTGATTTCTACACGATTGTAGCCGACGACCGCGCAGTGGCAGAACTCGACGAAGACATCGTGATCGTGCCAGTCGATGGCCTTACGCGCCGCGAGATGGCGCGCGTGATCGACGACATCGACTTCTGCGAGCCTGCTGCAGTTGGCCTCGACATAGCCTTTGCTCCCCCTTCCAATCCCGACGACGACCCTCTCGCTGAGTCGCTTGCAGAGTGCGGGAATCTCGTGATGCCGGTAAGGGTGGCAAACGAGGAAGATGGCCATCATACTCAGCATCTTTCTTACTATGACAATATCGTAAGCCCCAAAGGGGGATTCGGCGCCGTCAATATCCAGGGGGATGCCGGCGAAAGAACCACTGTCAGGGAGTTTTCAAGAAGTTTCGCGACGCAAGAAGGCACCGTGGAGTCGCTGCCTGCCGCTCTCATAGCCTTAGCACGCCCGGAGGCAGCTAAGAAATTGGAAGAAAGGCCTCTTCGCGATGAATATATTAAGTTTGCATCACGCAAATTCGACATCATAGACCCGCAAGAGATCGTAGAGAATCCTGACCTCATCAAAGGGAAGATTGTGCTTGTGGGGAAAATGCAAAATGCCGGCGACCTGCACGTCACACCTCTCGACAACTTCACACCCGGCCTGCTGATACATGCCTACACCACTGCCACGATGCTTTCAGGCGACTTCATACGCGAACTAACTCCTTTTGAGTCATATGCCGTGGCTGCCATCACCTGCTTCCTCATAGTGTGGCTCAATATGCGAATGTGGGAAAGTCCGGCGGGGCCGCTGGTGGTCAGAGTGGTGCAGATGGGTATGCTATATGCAATGATCATGGGAGGCACCATGGCCTATATCTACTATGGAATAGACTTAAACTTCGCATTCGCCATCCTGGCTACTTCTTTGGGTGTGGCAGGATGCGATGTCTATATTGGCCTATTTACAAAAGGAGGTTTTTGCGACCGCATCGCGAAACTATTCAAGAAAACAAACACCGACAGAATATGAGGACAATAAGAATCAAACAATTGCTTACCACAGCCCTGCTGATTGCATGCGCAGCGCTGCTTGCCCCGAAGGCAACTGCCGCCCTCCAGATATATAAAACGAAGGGGGATGTCACTGTCAAAAGCAAGAACAAGACCATCAAGGCCCAACGACGAGCTGAGGTAGCCGCCGACGACGACCTTATCATTCCTGCCGGGGGAAGCGTGGAGATCCTCGACACAGAAACCCACCGCATCTACTCCTCCACCAAGACCGGAAAGATGAGCGTGAAGTCGCTTATAAAAAAGGCTGAATCACAAGCCTCAAACATTACCCGCAACATCAACCGCAAGGTGATTTCTGCCGTATCAGACAATGCTGGACAAAAACGCAGCGGCTACGATGCAATGGGAATGGCTATACATGAGACAGATGCAGTGGTGNCGACCCTTATNNATATACCCCCGGATATGAGCTANCNTGCATATCTATTGGGCAATCCTGCAGAGGCAGACTCTGCCCATNAGAGCTTCATAGCCCTTTCACGCCAACCTATCGAAGATANTGACGGCGACTCAGACGGGGCCTTCAATTTTGTGATGCACAATTCAAGGAATAATCCTCTTTATTTCAATATTGTAGCCAAAGATGAAGACAGCGGTGTGCGTCTCTTCTTCCGCCGCAATCCGATAGCCGCTCCAAAAAGCGACACCAGAGTGGAAGAATATACATTCATTCCTTCAGGAGAGGCGCAAAGATATGTGGCAATTGCATCAGAACATAATTTTTCGCTCGATGATGTGAAGCATCTTCTGGACAACGACTATAGCCCAAAAGACAACTACTATCTCACCATCCTGACAACCGACAACTGAAAATCTGTCAACTGACAACTGATAACTAATAACTAAATACATCATGAAGAAAACTTTACTCATGGCAGGAGCGCTTGCGCTCATGACGCCCCTCTTCGCTGAGGAGGCTGTCCCTGCATTCCCGGGCGCTGAAGGCCACGGACGATTCGTCACAGGCGGCCGTGGAGGACAGGTGATCCACGTGACAAATCTCAAAGACGATGGAGAAGAAGGATCTCTCCGTTGGGCTCTGGCTCAAAGCGGACCGAAGACTATCGTATTTGACGTGAGCGGCTACATCGACCTCAAAAGCCAGCTCAACGTCTCTTCCAACACTACCATTGCGGGACAGACGGCTCCGGAAGGTGGCATCACACTCCGCTACTACACACTCTATTTCGGCAATTGCGACAACGTAATCGTACGCTTCATCCGCAGCCGCCGCTCTCAGGTGAAGGACGTCAACGACGGTGCTGACGCCACTTGGGGACGCCGCNNCAAGAANATCATCCTCGACCACTGCTCTTTCTCTTGGAGCATCGACGAGGTGGCTTCTTTCTACGACAATGAGAAGTTTACGATGCAATGGTGCACGATCGGGGAAGGACTCGCCAACCCCGGCCACTCCAAGGGGGCGCACAGCTATGGCGGCATCTGGGGCGGAAAGGAAGCTTCTTTCCACCACAACTACCTGACCCACATCCAGAACCGTGCACCACGCTTCAATGGCGCACGCTATGAATGGACCGGTTGGGATCGCGACCGTTTTGAAAACACTGTAGACGCTGAACGAGTTGACTTCCGCAATAATGTGCTCTACAACTGGGGCAACGGCAACGGCTCATACGGTGGCCCCGGCGGCGGATATATCAATATCGTAAATAATTACTATCAGGCAGGCCCCGGCACTAAGAACAAGACCACAGTGACCGAAGTGTCGGTAGGAAGCGAAGGCAACTCTACCAACGAAGCTCTCCGCCATCTATGTTCACGCTACTTCATCGAAGGCAACTATGTGACAGCCGCTTCCGAACCGGAAAACTACGACTGGCAAGGAGTGAAATACGACAAAGGCCTCAAGGAGGTGGATGGCGAAAAATATATGCCTGACACAAAACACAAGTTTGGTGAGAATGTAGAGTATACTGAATTCGACGGCTACAGCTATCTGCGTGTCAAGCTCGACGAGCCAATAGATGCCGGAATTGTGACTACCCAAAGCGCACAGACAGTATATGACAAAGTGCTCGACTACTGCGGAGCATCGCTCTATCGCGACGCTGTCGATGCCCGCTATATGGAAGAAGCACGCACCGGCACNGTGACTTTCCATGGCAAGGAAGCATACGTAGACAAAAACGGCAAGACCTACCCCACTTCCAACACCGAAGGTATCCTTGACTTCATCAACGACCCCAATGGCGAAGAGAATCCAAACACAGCAAGTTTCCCACCACTTTATAGCACCAACCGCCCGGAGGGATATGACACCGACCGCGACGGCATGCCCGACGAATGGGAGATCGCCAATGGCCTTGACCCCAACTCAGCCGANGATGCCAATGCNTATACNGTTGACACCAAGGGCCTTTATACTAACGTAGAAGTATATCTCAACCAACTCGTGGAAGACATCATGAAGGCTGGAAATGCAGATGCTCTTTCTGAAGTGGATGAATACTATCCGGAGTGCGTACGCATGAGCGGAGTGGAGAGCATCGAAGCTGCAAANGGCGAGGTAGTGGCAGTGGAATACTACGACCTCAACGGCGTGCGTCTTTCTGAACCTGCACAGGGCATNAGCATCCGCCGCATCGTTTTCTCAAACGGAACATCTGAAACAGACAAAGTTATAAAGTAATGAATCTAAAGAAATTAATGATGATGGCGGCTGCATCAGCTGCCATCATTGCCCCTGCTTTTGCAGAGGATGCNNTNCTCCCCTCCTTCCCTGGAGCTGAGGGATTCGGCGCCATCACTACCGGCGGACGTGGCGGCAAAGTGATCCACGTCACCAATCTCAACGACAGTGGGGAAGGCTCTTTCCGCTGGGCATGCAACCAGAGTGGAGCTCGCACCATCGTATTTGACGTAAGCGGCACCATCCACCTCGAATCTGAATTGAAGTTGCGCAATGGCAACCTCACTATCGCTGGACAGACAGCTCCCGGCGACGGAATCTGCGTGGCAGACTATCCTTTCGTGATCAGCGCGCCAAACGTCATCATCCGATTCATGCGTTTCCGTCTCGGCAATGAAGCACTCAAAAGCAACCCCACAGCCCATGAAGGCGACGGACTCGGAGGTATGGATGGACAGAAGATCATGATCGACCACTGCTCCGTAAGCTGGAGCATCGATGAGTGCCTGTCGGTGTATGGATCAAAAAACATAACCGTGCAGTGGTGTATGGTGACTCAAAGCCTCGTGAATTCCGGACATAGCAAGGGCTCACACGGATATGGCGGCAACTGGGGAGGAGCCGGAGCTTCCTACCACCACAATCTGCTTGCCCACCACGGCTCGCGCACTCCTCGCCTTGGCCCGCGTCCCGGCACCCAGCTTGACGAACGCATGGACCTCCGCAACAACGTGATCTACAACTATGCTGGCGAAGGATGCTACGGAGGCGAGGCAATGACCGTAAACATCGTAAACAACTACTACAAACCAGGTCCTGCCACCGCCTCACTCAATGAAGGGAAGCAAAAACGAATGGCGAAGCCAGGTATCCGAACATTCGATTACTGCATCAAGGCAGATCACCTACAGACCACTGCAAAAAACTACAATAAGGTGAAAGGCACTAACCTCACTACCTGCAAACTGACTGTAGACCCATCCGACAAGGGATATCTAACTTTCGAAGGCGACGACAACCAATATGAAATTGACATTGAAAAACTCATTATCATGGTCGACGGCCAAGAAGTGAAGGTGGCAACAAACGACTGGGGNAAGACTCTNCANAANTGGGGCAACTACTACATCGAAGGGAATGTCAATACAAAATATGCCGACGTTTCTGCCGACAACTGGACCCTTGGTCTCTTCAAGCAAGTAGATAGCGGAACGAAGGTAGACTACCATAATGCCACTGAGGATATGCATGCATTCGTGCCAATGGAGTTTGCAGCTGTCACAACTCATTCGGCTGAAGAGGCTTACGACCGTGTGCTACAATATGCCGGCGCATCCCTGAGCCGCGATGAATATGACATGATGATGGTGGCAGACACCCGCGACGGAGTGGCAAGCTGCATCGTGAGCGGAATTGGCAAAGGCCTCATCAATAGCCAAGACGATATCACATACGCTGATGGCTCTACCGGATTCCCGTCTCTCAAATCGCTTGAGGCTCCCGCCGATACCGACGGCGACGGCATGCCCGACGAATGGGAAACTGCCAACGGACTGAATCCCAACGACGCTGAAGATGGACCGGCAACTGCTGAAAACGGATATACCAACCTTGAAAACTACCTCAATAGCCTTGTAGCGCACATAGTAGAAGGTGGCAATGAGGGTGGAGTGCTTCTCGATGGACAGAAGGAGTTTGGCACCGGAGTGGAGACTATCAGCGGCGCAGCTGCTTCCGACGCCCGCACTTTCAACCTCCAAGGCGTAGAAGTGGACGAGGATGCCAAGGGCATCGTAATCCAGAAAGGCAAAAAAGTAGTGCGTAAGTGAAGTCAGCACAATGTGAAGTGGTTAGGCGCAGATCTTTAAGTCAGCNCAAAACTGGAAGATTTTCACAGAATTAATATCTTAGCTACGCAGTGTTTTTGGGGCGCTGATCTTTCAGCACAGAATTGACAGATGAATCTCAGAAGATATAATTGAGAAAAACCGTTAATATTATACCTGAAACAACTGGATGCGTACCAAAATCTCTGATTTGAAACATATAACGTT
>WFLX010004017.1_pt1 | contig 13179 bp, 10 predicted proteins | sample 4967041 | NCBI WGS metagenome assembly WFLX01 (sample SAMN12857096, study PRJNA449069) | gut metagenome | isolation source: stool from male and female vole | host: Microtus ochrogaster | place: USA:Florida | collected 2017
GAAGAAATCCTAAACGACATCAAGAATACCGTGTCTGTGAAAAGCGAAAAACTTTTCTCTTTCGGCATCATGGTAGTCTTCATTGGCGTGATGCTGTCAGTGTTCCAGCAGGCAGTGGGTATCAACGCAGTGCTCTACTATGCTCCGCGAATCTTCGAATCAATGAACATGGGCAACCCAATGGTGCAGACCGTAATCATGGGTATCGTCAACATCGCGTTCACTCTTGTGGCTGTATTTACTGTTGAGAAACTCGGACGCAAGCCTCTTCTCATTTGGGGATCTATCGGTATGGCAATCGGTGCTCTTGGAGTAGCACTCTCCAATGTCACCGAACTTCCTGCCATCTTCCCGGTTGTCAGCATCATGGTCTACTCAGCATCCTTCATGTTCTCTTGGGGACCTATCTGCTGGGTACTTATCTCAGAAATCTTCCCGAATACCATACGTTCACAGGCGACTGCTATCGCAGTGGCATTCCAGTGGATATTCAACTTCATCGTCAGCAGTACTTTCGTGCCTATGTACAATATGAGTGCTGGAGACATGGGTGATCGCTTCGGACATTTCTTCGCCTACGCCCTGTATGGAGTCATCTGTATCATCGCCGCATGGTTTGTAGCGAAGCTCGTACCTGAGACAAAGGGCAAGACTCTCGAAGACATGACCGCCCTCTGGAGAAAGCGCCAAAACAAAGCTTAACTACTTCCCAGCTCGGAGAGCTACCCAAAAGACCTCGGAATACAATACTTCCGAGGCTTTTTACGTTTTAGATAGACATAATACATCCGACAATGAAACAACTTAGATCAATCTGCACAAAACTGCAACACACAGCTGCTATCGCTTTTTTGACTGCGATGTTAATGCCAGCTTTCTATTCTTGTAATACCGAAAAGGATGAGCCTAAGATGCCTACTCCTGATATTCCGACAGAGCCAATTCCAGATGTCACCAAGCCCAATCATTACGAAGGTCTTGAAGCTGTGGCGATCCCATCGGGATTAACTTCGCAAATTAAGGAGTATACTGGGTTTACACTCTCTTTCAATCAGGATAATAGGACTCCAAACTATGTAGTGTGGGAATTACTTGGCTCTGAAGTCAGCAACGAGGTGAGCCGAAGCGATAATTTCTGGCAAGATAAAGATATCGCTGGTTGTACCAAACACAGCGACTATACCGGTTCGGGATATGATCGGGGACATATGTGTCCGGCTGCCGATCAAAAATGGAGTGAAGCAGCTATGAATGACTGCTTCGTGATGGCAAATATGTGCCCTCAACTTCACGACCTTAATGCAGGGGCCTGGGAAACCCTTGAAAGCAAAGAGAGACTTTGGGCAAAGAGAGATTCGGCTGTAATGATTATCGCGGGGCCTATATATATTGAAGGAGAGACATATATCNAGAAGTCACAGNTCAGAGTGCCCGATGCCTTCTTTAAGGTTCTCGTCGCTNCNTATCTTGATGAGCCTCGTGGCATCGCTTTCGTCTATCCACATATGAAATGCCCTGGGAATATGCAGGATTACGCCACTTCAATCGANGAGGTAGAGAAGATCACAGGTTTTGATTTCTTCTCAGCTCTACCGGATGAGTTAGAGAATGCAATCGAATCGACGTATTCGTTTACAGAATGGAATAAATAAAAGTAGAAAGCATGCTCCGCNTGCGTCAACGCGCATGTTAGGTAACTAAAACAAAGACTATGCGTCGGCACTCATAAAGTTAGGGGGTGTCGTGCGATAACGCACCGGGACGGTGCTTACTACTCTAAGCTGTCACAAAAGTAGTAAGCATCGTCCCGATGCATCAAAGCGGGTGTGGTTACAAAGCAACTGAGAGAGCTACAACCGACATTGGGGGAAGAGTGACTTGGAGGCCCTCTTTTGTGATCTTATAGCCTTTAAATGGAGCCACCTTCACCTTATCGGGATTGTCGAAGTCATTGTAATCATTTGGAGTGGATGACGTCAGTATTTCTCCTGCCACAGAATTCTTGCCAAGTTTCTCAAGCGGGATTGTCACTTCTGCTTTCTCCTGCAAGTCAATATTTGTCAGAGTGACATTGAGTTTTCCATCTTTCTGTGAAGCTGTTGCGTTGATTGTTGGCACCTGACGACCATCACGCACATCGCGGATTGAAGTCTCCACCTCAAGAGGCACGAATGTTGCATTCTGATGAGGAGCATACATCTTGAAGACGTGGTAGGTTGGTGTTAGCACCATCTTATCTCCATTAGTAAGCACCATTGACTGAAGCACATTAGCGATCTGAGCAATGTTTGCCATCTTCACGCGATCCGTATGACGGTTGAACACGTTGAGACTGAGGGCTGCCACCATTGCATCGCGCATAGTGTTCTGTTGATAAAGGTGTCCTGGAACAGTACCGGGCTCTTCATCCCACCATGTGCCCCATTCATCAACGAGAAGGGCGACTCTTTTATTAGGGTCGTATACATTCATGATAGAATCATGCTTCATGATGACCGGCTCTATTTCAAGACATTTTCCAAGCGTCCAATAGTAGTCGTCATTATCGAAGTTTGTAGCCGAACCCTTGCTTCCGTTCCATCCCTTTACAGTATAATAGTGAAGAGAAAGACCCTTCATATGGTTTTTTGCCTTCTTCATCAGCACATCGGTCCACTTATAATCATAGTCACTTGCTCCTGAAGCTATCTTATAGAGCTTGTTGCCGCTTATATCGCGGCAATATGTCTGATAGCGACGATATTCTGAAGCATAATCTTCAGGAGTGAAATTGCCACCACAACCCCAGCTTTCGTTGCCGACACCAAGATATTTCAACTTCCAGGGTTTCTCTCTTCCGTTTGCTTTACGTTTCTCTGCCATCGGACCATTTTCAGCTGTAATGTATTCCACCCATTTGGCAAGTTCCTCAACTGTGCCACTACCTACATTACCACTCAGATATGGTTCACATTCAAGAAGTTCACATAGGTTGAAGAATTCATGAGTACCGAAAGAATTATCTTCTACTGTGCCTCCCCAGTTGTTGTTGATCATCACGGGGCGCTGATCCTTCGGGCCGATACCATCCACCCAATGATATTCATCGGCGAAGCAACCTCCTGGCCAACGCATCACGGGGACTTTGAGGTCTTTGAGAGCCTGAAGCACGTCGTTGCGATATCCGTTGGTGTTAGGAATTGGAGAGTCTTCCCCTACCCAAAGTCCACCATAGATGCACGTGCCGAGATGCTCGGCAAACTGTCCATAGATCTCTGCCGGGATTGTCAGTTCGGGATTCACTTTGTCAAGATTTAGCTTGACGGTTGCTTTCTGGTCAGCAAGACTTGGGAAAGCTGTAAATGCGATTGCCGCTCCAGCAGCAAGGGTTACAAATAATCTCATTTCAGTATTATGTTAGATTGTAGTTATATTCTATGGCAAAGTTAATAAAAAATTTGCTATCATGGGAAGATTTCGTTAATTTTGCGATTAGAATTAGTCGCAGATGAATACAGATTGGTCAATCAGGAGATATCGACCTGAAGATGCGGATCTTTGGGATCGTCTTGTCGCAATGTCACGACAAGGCACTATNCTCCATATGCGAGGATATATGGATTATCATTCCGACCGTTTTTGCGACTGCTCACTAATTGCTTTCAAGAAAGGGAAACCAACGGCATTGCTTGCTGCTAATCTACGACAAGATGGCACANTGAGTTCTCACGGAGGCCTGACTTATGGNGGATGGCTTACACCCATTAGCCACTTCGACGGATCGGATATGCTTGAGCTTTTTNATGTCTGGACTGATTGGTGTCGTGAAAATGGAATCAACCATATAATATATAAGGCAGTGCCACATATTTATCATCGAATTCCAGCAGAGGAGGATTTATATGCTTTGTTTCGATTTGGAGCATCTATTGANACAGTGAATCTTTCCTCAGTCGTAGACCTCTGTAATAATCCGGGTTTCAACACTCTTCAGAAACGTCATTTAAAGAAGGCTTCGATGCTTAATCCTTGGATAAAAGAGACTTCAAAAGCTNATGAATTCATGCCTATTCTGGAGGAATGTCTCCGAAGCCGTCACGAGGTCTCACCTATACACTCTGAAGCTGAATTGCAAACTCTAAAAGACCGTTTTCCTGAAGGAATACGTCTTTTCTTAGCAGGGACAGCCAACGATCCGGAGGCTGCTGTCTGCATCTACAATACTAATTCTGTAGCCCACTGCCAATATATCGCTACCTCGGCAAGTGGAAGAGAAAATGGAGTCCTGACTTATCTTATGCATCAGCTNATATATGANGTTTTCTCTNGAAACCGCTATTTNGATTTCGGCACAAGCAATGAAGATGCCGGACGAATACTCAACGCCGGGCTTCTCCACCAAANAACAGGACTTGGTGGTCGAGGAGTCGCNTACCAAATCTTTAAACTCAAAATCTAAGTCTATTTTTATGATACGAAAATTTCTACTTACGTTCACAATTGCAGCGACACTTCAGGTGGCAGCTGAGGAGAAAGGAGCAATCTCTCAAGAGATGCTCAATGGTTTTAAGGCTGGATTTGAAAACAATACTGCCAACAGAGCACGACACAATGCCTTGAATGCTGCCGGAATTGAAAAACTCGCCTATAATGAGAAGGTACGCAATAAATTTGACGACCATTTCTCCCATAAAGTGGAGACTAAAGGGATTACCGACCAAAAATCTTCTGGGCGATGCTGGCTATTTACAGGTCTCAATGTGCTTCGCTCCCAAGCAATGGCACAGAATAACCTTCCGAAACTCACTTTCTCACAAAACTATAATTTCTTCTTCGACCAGCTTGAAAAAGCCAACCTTTTCCTACAAGGAGTTATCGACACATCTGATCTTCCTATGGAGGATCGTCAGGTGGAATGGCTATTCCAAAATCCAATATCTGATGGTGGCACATTCTGTGGGGTTGCAGATATAGTGACCAAATATGGAGTTGTACCGACCGAGGCAATGGCCGAGACAGAAATAACCAACAACACTTCTGCCTTCCGCCGCCATCTTGCTACACGCCTGCGTGAAGATGGCCTTCGTCTCCGTCAAGCTAAGGCAAAGGGTGCCGATGAGAAGTCTTTACAAACCATGAAAACGCAGCAACTTGGCGAAGTATATAGAATGCTCGCACTTGCATTTGGTGAACCTCCGACAGAATTCACCTGGACCAAGCGTGATAGCAAAGGGAATGCAATTGAGACAAAAACATACACTCCCCTGTCTTTCTATAAAGAACTTCTCGGTAATGACCTCAAGAACAACTACGTGATGCTGATGAACGATCCATCACGTGAATATTGGAAAGTCTATCGCATCGATTATGACCGCCATAGCTATGATGGCCAGGATTGGACATATCTGAATGTACCGATGGCTGACCTTAAGGAAGCAGCCATTAAATCTATCAAAGATAGCACTGCAATGTATTTCTCCTGCGACGTAGGCAAGTTTCTTGACCGAGAGCGTGGTGTACTTGACTTGGAAAACTTCGATTATGAAGCACTATTCGACACTAAATTCGGTATGGACAAAGCTGAAAGAATCTCAACATGGGCAAGCGCATCATCTCATGCAATGACTCTTTCCGGCGTTGACCTTGACCCCAAGGGAGAACCGACAAAATGGCTTATCGAAAACAGCTGGGGAAAGACTGGACACGATGGCTACCTTGTTGCAACCGACGACTGGATGGATGAATATCTATTCCGTCTGGTAGTTGACAAGAAATACGTCAGTCCAAAGATACTGAAAGCCCTGAAACAAGATCCCATTACGCTCCCTTCTTGGGATCACCTATATCTGGAAGATTAAAGATAAAAGATCAATTATTAAAGATTAAATGTTCGAATACCTAATGCCATTTAGTCTTTAATCTTTTATATTTAATCTTTATAACCATTTTCCGATGATTGAAAACGCTCCGCGCATCCCAAGCCGAGTCCAATGATAGGCAAAACGGATGAGCGGACGTTTTTCTTTTTGAATCCCCTTGAGTGCTTGATCATACAAAGGCCTGGCGAGTTCCGGATGCCCCTCTTTGGAATAGTGAGCAGCCAAGATAGCACGCCTATAGGTGATGATATTGTGCAGTCTACCCTGATCCTTTCTCTGACTTTGTCGGATTGATTCATCGATCCCATCAAGAGAGAGCTCCCATTTACCATGCTTCCCTGAAAAGCTCTCACCAGTAATACTCTCCTTTTGATGATACACATCAACAAATATATTATCAATGGCTTTTACTTTCGGATCAGACAATAGCACTCTAGCACCGGTCTCAAGATCATTCCAATTTGGGAACTCGCCTCGCCATCCCCCTACATTTCTAAGGAAATCCGTCTTTATTGCATATCCTTGGGTGCGGAGAATAGCATGGATAAGATGGCACTCTAAAAAGCTGTCTTTTGCTGAATGAGTGATTTTTACTTCATCATTCTGATGAATAGCTACCGGCCACGTGATCACATCTAAATCAGGATTTTTCTGCCAAATATCCATAATGTTTGCTACGCAATCCCTCCGCATCTCATCGTCAGAATCAAAAAACATCACCTTATCTGTGCTGACCTCTTGCAACCCGCATTGCCGCGCATAGGCTGCCCCTGTCCTTAGCTCTGACAGTACCTTCATCGTAAAGCCACCATCAGAATTAGCTTCTTTCCATTTCTCAACTTTATAGAGAGTATCATCTTTCGACGCATTGTCGACTACAATAATATGCAAAGGCCTATATGTCTGAGCTTTCAGGCTATCCAGACATCTCACTATGAGTGCAGGCCTATTGAAGACAGGCACTACAATAGTCATGCATTCCTTCTGATAAGCAGTATCTATCATAGTATTTTAACGCCCTGTCATTGCTAAAAATTGAAAATAACTTGCAAAAAATATCGAAATTTGTTAATTTTGTGATATGAAGAAGATATCATTGCTCATACCAGTCTATAACGAAGAGGAATCGCTCGATGCGCTCCACGCAGCCCTGCTTCCTCTTATCACAAACGTCCATCCCAGGCTAATGGGAAGGGCATATGATTGGGAAGTCATACTTATTGATGACGGAAGTAATGACAATTCCTATGCAAAGCTTAAGCAATTAAATTGCCTCGATTCAAGATTCAGATATGTCAGGCTATCGCGTAATTTCGGGAAAGAGAATGCTCTGCTTGCAGGATTTGACCGCATGACAGGGAATGCCATGGTGATTATGGATGCTGATCTTCAGCATCCTGTGGATACGATTCCGGAAATGATAGCTCAATGGGAAAACGGATATGAAGACGTATATAGCAGTCGACTTTCAAGAGGGAAAGAGTCCATATTCAGGAAACTAGTCACAAAGATCTACTACAAACTTCTAAATAAAAGTACACGTGTAGATGTGCTACCTAACGTTGGAGATTTCCGACTGCTTGACAGAAAGGTAGTCGAAGCAATACGGGGTCTCCGAGAGTCACAACGATACACCAAAGGGCTCTACTGCTGGGTAGGATTTCGAAAAACAGGGGTTGATTTCCAAACTGCAGACCGAGCTGCCGGTGAAACACATATGTCGCCAGGACGACTCATGAATCTCGCACTTGAGGGAATAACGAGCTACACTACTGCACCTTTGCGAATAGCAACTGTCTTGGGATTTATAATTTCACTTCTCTCTATATGCTATATGGTATATATAGTATGTAAGACTCTTATCTTTGGAGAACCGATACAAGGTTTTCCGACTCTAATTTGCACTATTCTCTTTCTCGGAGGTTGCCAACTCATTGCACTTGGCATTATCGGAGAATACATCGGGGAAATATATAATGAATCCAAGCTGAGGCCAGCATATATTGTGGCAGAAGAAAGCCCTATAGATGAGAAGGCCGAAATGAAAATCAATATTCAGATGCCATGAAAATACTGATGCTCGGAGATTATTCCAACCTTCATGCATGTCTTGCCAAAGAACTGCGAAAAAGAGGACATGAGGTCACACTTGTGTCAGATCGTGGAGGGTATATGAAGACAGATGCAGATATGGAGCTACGCAGATCATCCGGTCTATTCAGTGGCATTCGGTATTTATATCGAATTCTTGCCTCTCTTCCGTCCTGGTCAGGATATGACGTGGTGCAGCTAATTAATCCTGTATTCTTCAAGCTGAAGCCCAGTAAGCTTCGTATGATATTCGATATACTTAAAAAAAACAATAGATCTGTATTCCTCACACTTTGCGGCAACGATCATTTCTTCGTAAAAGACTGTGTAGATGCTGATCTTTTTCGATTCTCAGAATTCAGGATTGGAAAGGAAAAAGCACCTCTTGCAAAGTGCGACCCTCAAAGAGAAAAAGGTTGGCTAATTCCTGAACATGCAGACTACACAAGACATCTCTACAATAATATAGATGGGGCTATGTCAGTGTTGCCGGAATATGATATGTCGGCACGATTACATATGAATCCGGGAAAACTCCTCTTTACCAATCTACCGATAGAAATAGAAAATCTTGAATTCTCGGAAATGAACACTGATGGTCCGATCAAGATCCTCATAGGAATGCGTGGAAATATGCAGATTCAAAAAGGAACTGCAAGGATGCTTGAGCTTTGCCAGACCCTTGAGAAGGAAATGCCGGGAAAGTTGGAAGTGAAGATGGTGAAAGATCTTTCTCTTTCTGATTATCTTGAAGAGCTTAGAAATAGCCATATCGTCATCGACCAACTATATTCTTATTCCCCTGCCACAAATGCACTGCAGACAATGGCACTCGGTCGGATCACTGCTTCCGGTGCACAACCGGAGTATTATGAATACATTCATGAAGAGTCGCGCCCAATATTCTGTCTTTCCCCCCTTGAAGAGGAAGAGACCATCAAGGAGCGACTGCATAGTCTTATAGAAGACAAGAGTGCCCTACACGTTATGGCGAGAGAAGGACGGCGTTTAGCAGAAAAACACAATGATGTCAGAGAGATTGCCACCCTCTTTGAGTCGCATTGGAGAAATAACATAAAAGGATGAGGGAGAAAGTACGTGAATCAATAGCAAAAGAGATGCCACGGCTTCAAGTGATGATTTGCACATATGGCAAAAATGGCATTGAACGCATTGCTGCAGCAAATCATCCCCATACTGAGGGAGTGGAGTATCTCGTCAGCTGGCAAATGGGGAATGTGGCGGATATTCCGTCAACTCTCTTACGCGATGACTTTAAGATTTTCACTTCTGACACAAAAGGAGTGTCGGTCAATCGCAATATCGCTTTATCAAAAGCTACCGCCCCTATTCTTTTAGTAAGCGATGACGATGTGACTTACACTAAAGAAAATCTGATTTCTGTCATCAACGCTTTCGACAACCACAATGAAGCTGATATAATTGCTTTCCGATATGCATCATTAGGAAGTAATAAATATTATCCTTCGGAGCAAGTGAATCTTGAATGTCCGCCTAAAGGCTACTATATTTCATCTATAGAGTTAGCTTTAAGAAGAGACACTGTGAAGGGTAGTGTATGGTTTAATGAAAACTTTGGGATTGGAGCTTTGTTTCCTTCCGGAGAAGAGGATATATTTATTCGTGACTGTCTTGACAAAGGACTTAAGGGAATATTTCTTCCCATTACTATTGCACGCCACGATCAAGCCACAACTTCAGGACGCAATCTTATGCTTGCTTCCCGTCCGCAGACCAAAGGGGCAGTATTTTTACGATTGCATCCCAAATCATGGCCGCTGCGCATGATAGCCCATGCAATAAGAGAAATACCGCTATGGAGAAAAAGTCTGACACCCTCTCCCCTTTCATACGGCTTAAATTGGATCAAAGGCGTCACTAAAGCAAGGAAGAATAAGGTTTTTCAAAACCCTGACTATTGTAAAATCTATATTAAGAATGACTGAGGCCGAGAAGAAAGAGGAAAACAGTTTCCACAATATATTAAAAGGCACATCTATCTTCGGAGGAGTACAGGTATTCAACATTCTTATCTCTGCAATCAGAATTAAGTTTGTTGCCGTAATTCTCGGCCCTTCAGGTATGGGCATGGCCGGTCTATTCAATACAGCTTCTCTTACCATTCAACAATTTGCCTCATTGGGGCTTAATCTTTCTATTGTAAAGGAGATCAGCCAGAGTAAAGAGAATGAATCACGATTATCAGACATTCTTGCTGCTATTCGACCCCTCATTCTGATGTCAGCCTTCCTGGGGGCCATGGCATGTCTGCTATTTCCAACTCAGCTTTCCACTGTCACTTTCGGAACGCCTGCCTACACTAATGGATTTCTATTGCTTTCCGCCGCCGTATTTTTCACCATTACGGGAGGGGCACTCATGTCAGTGTTACAAGGAATGCACGCTATCAAACGTCTTTCGAAGGCAAGCCTAATTGGATCGCTGGTGGGATTGACAATTGGAGTCCCTCTATATTGGATTTTAGGTACAGATGGCATAGTCCCTGCCATGATTGCTATTGCAATCTCCACTTGTCTGTGGTATTATTTGTCTTTACGAAAGACTCTGGACGTCTCTGCATCGACATGGAATAGAGAGATACATCTACCGATGATTAAGAAAGTGCTGACAATGGGGTTGATATTAATGAGTAATGATCTATTTCGTAATCTTGCAAATTATCTTGTCAATATCTTTATCCGCAGCAAGGGAGGAATGGACGAAGTCGGATTTTTTCAATCCTGCAATACTATGACTTCACAATACTCAGCTATAGTTTTCACAGCAATGGCAATGGATTACTTGCCACGACTATCCTCTGCTTCTGGCGATAATAAAAAGATGTGCAATGTTGTGAACAGACAGATAGAGGTTGTAGGCCTTTTGATTGCCCCGATAGCTTGTGCAGTCATTTTTCTTGCCCCAATTGTAATAGAAATATTCCAGACAAAAAGTTTTCTTGTTGCAACTCCTCTTCTACGTCTTCTTGCGCTTGCAGTCGTAGTCCGAGCATTGATGTATCCATTGGGATACATAGTATTTGCAAAAGACAATCGCAAGCTTTTCTTTTGGATGGAATCCATAGGAGCAAATGTATTGACTTTTTGTCTGACATGTGCAGGATATTATCTATATGGTCTTTCGGGACTTGGTATAGCTGCCATAATAGATTGCTCCATATGCCTCTGTGTCTACATCATTGTCAACAGATATCTATACGGATATAAGCTTTCGCGGAGGGCATCAGGCATNATCCTCTTCTCATTGGCTTCCGGAATCATTATGACAGCACTCTGCTTCTCTCTCCAAAAGAATGTCTTGACAATAACTGCATCTATTTTTCTTGGAATACTATGCCTTGTCTCTGCCAAGCTGCTATGGAATAGAATAAGGCTTAATTCATAAAAAAACTGCCGTAAATTTCTTTACGGCAGCCAAAATTATTTTTTACGACGTCTCACTGATTTTGCAGCACTGGAATTTCCTGCAGATGAGCTTGACGATTTAGGCTGAGAAACTTTCGGNGTACTTGGTTTCTTCTTAGAGGCTGCGGAAGATGACTTCTTGCGGCCTGACCGCTTTGAAGCACGAGTTTTCGTCACAGGNTTGTCTTCATCAGCCACCACTACGGTACGTTCCGGAATAGAGNCNCCATTAGCAGNGGCAAGCTCANNAGCGGCNGCAGCTTCCTCTTCAGCATCCAGCATCGCAAGATACTCATCGCGCGTCGGCACCCAAAGATTCTTGCCAAATTCACGCAGACGGGTATCTATGCTATCCTGAGCTCGCTTCATGTCGTCTTCATCAGGAAACATCTGTGCCATTGATAGATTACGNAGATTCTTGGTCTTATAGATTTCACCTTTGTACATGCCAAGATTAAANTAATCGTCAAGGCTATATTGGGGGAGATTATTATCATCAGTCAAGAATACATATTGTTGTGCCAAATAAGGGCGTAGNTGATCAAACTTCACCCAGAACATAGGATAATTTGCATCGCCACCGAAATCTCCTCCACGTGTCAGCACCGGACAGATTGCTTCCACAAATGTCTTCATCTGATTGCTTCTGCGATCAAACTCCCACTTTTCTATGATATAATATTTCAGCACCTGACCGGTAGGCACATCAGCTTCCTCAATGGTGTAGGTAGCTCGGTCGCCATCACCTTGCTTCTGATAATAGATATCAAAGCGATCAAGCATCTCCCCAACTATCACTTTGTATTGATCGGTAAAGACTTCCCTACCATCAAGATACTCATAAGCAGGAATTTTCCCATCCACCACTAATCCAAGTATGATGCGAAAAAGGTTTTGCTGTCCGTCTACGATGTCTTCTGGAAAATATAGAGGCGTGTTCTCAGGGACATTTTTCAGATCAAGCTGACGGTAGATCTCACGCAGATATGCAAGGTCGGCATCATGAGTCTTAGGACTGTCGAAAAAGCCCTGCATTCTGTCAGTGATTTTTGGTCCGGTGGTCTCCTCTTGCTTTTGTCCTCGCTTAGAGGCACCACTACGGCGCACTACGCCGGTATTATCCTGCGACAAGACAGAAAAAGAAATTGCCGCCAGGGCTGTTATGGTGAATATCCTTTTGAATGGTTTCATATATATCGTCATTATCGGGCTCGGGGTTACTGACCTCCGTTCCATTAGTTAAGCACTACCTGCATAGGCGAGATGGATCGAGTGATCCCATCGGGGCCTTTTGCTTTTACATCAGAAATGAAGAACTGCTGACCATTTTTAAGTCGGCGGAACTGTTCTTTCTGTCTTGCTGAGAATTTAGAGCCATCACTCACTTCAGGGATAGCATTACCCATTGAGTCAAAGAATACGGTCGAGAATGACACCACTGTGTATGCAACATCCAGAATACCATCATCAACCGAAGCAGACAGACCATCACAAGCCATCAGAGCTGCCTTACTGATTCGCTTCGGACCGCCCTTGTAGACTGATGGATTGCCTTGGGCATCCTTCACTGAGATATAAGCTGTAGGATCCGGAAGCTGCCTAATGCGGAAAGTCATACTTCCTACGTTCTGGCTATGACCATCCACAGAAGCTGATACATTTATCACAGCATTTTCACCAACCTTTGTAGGACGTGCTATCCAATGATCACCATTGCGTGTAAGCGAGCCATTGGTCATGGTAGCGGTCAGAGCAGTCATAGGCACACCGGGAACTGAAATAGA
>WFLX010358214.1_pt1 | contig 13173 bp, 11 predicted proteins | sample 4967041 | NCBI WGS metagenome assembly WFLX01 (sample SAMN12857096, study PRJNA449069) | gut metagenome | isolation source: stool from male and female vole | host: Microtus ochrogaster | place: USA:Florida | collected 2017
CTTTCATAGATTTTCATCTGCTGTGCGTATCTGCGATAACATACAGTTAGCCCAAACCCATCACGCACTTTAATAATTTTACACTATTAATTTCCATTTGTCAATGATTTTATACATTTTTTTTCATTTGAAAAAAATTTTGGTTATGAATAAAAAATGCGTAAGGCGGAGCTGTCTTACAACTGTGGCATCGCCAAACGCCTTGAAGAAAAACAGTCTACCTCACGCATGCCTATGCATTAGTAGCGCCCTTTCAGACGCTACTTTACTGAGCAAGCATGAAGCGCTCTTAGACTGCTTTACGTCTTCTGGAAGATTTGGCGATTTTCAGTTGTCGCAGAAGCATCGAACGCATCGAATATTTCTGTCAGAATGGTTCTGACAATGCAAATTTACTGAAATATTTTGGCTATACCAAATATTTCAGTAAAATCTTTTCGAGGTAGACTGTCAACTTTTGTAAGTTTAGCGGTTCATTAGGATGATGTAGCGCTGCATTATTTCTCTGTAACGTTCTCCGTTTTTTATATTTGCCGGGGCATATACAACTTTATCGGCAAATTTCAGAAAGTACGGGTACTCACGGGCTACTGCCTGTCCGGATTCGTAATCGTTAGGGCTGTCCTCCCCTACTTCAACGAATTCTTCGAGATAGTCGAGCATAGTTTCATAGTCTGCCTCTTCAAGTTTTTCTCCAGTCTCGATCTTCTCTGCCACATCCTGTGGTGATGGTTGTCCGACGCCTGAGCATGCCACCATCGCGCCGATGAATAGGGATGCGGCTACTGCCATGATTGATTTTACTGTTTTTCTCATTGGTGTTTTTTATTTGCAAAATTAGTGATGTGAGGTGGAGTTGGAAATATACGTATAGTAAAAAATGTCAGTTGAGGAGGCGGGAGGTGAGGGAGTGGAGGGTGGTGAGGGTGTCGTGTTGGGGGCGGAGGGTCTTGATTTGCTCTTTGAAAGGGGATTCGTCGTGGCGGAGGAAGAGGCGGATTATGTGGCGCCANGGGATTTTGATNNGTCTGTTGGTNCNNANCCTCTCTCCTATCANCTTGAANACGGTNTTGACCATACCCGTAAACTCTATGTCGGAGATGCTCTCTTTCAGGCACCAGGCATATTCATAGGCATTCGAGCGGACTATGAGTCCTTCTTTCTCGGCTGCTTGAATGAGACTTTCAAACATCTCGATTGCTTGACGTGTGCGTGAGTCTTTATGCTCAAGGTCGGAGACTATGGCGATATTTGCGGAGAGTCGTTCTATAAATGAGTCGTAGGCCTCTTTGGAGAATGCCGTGAGTACGGAAGGATAAGTTATAGCGTTATTTTCTGGGATTGCGCTTGGGATTGATTTACCATTTGCATAGTCATGATAGGCTGCAGCTAATATTCGAAGGGCTGTGCAGGCTACGTCTTGTGGCGACTCGTCTTCATGGAGGGAGATCCAGAATGGCCAGAATGTGCGGTCGTTGTCATTGTCTGTGTCACGGAGACGGCAGGAGAAGTCTTTTTCAGGGAATACATTGTTTAGCCTGCGCAAAGCCAAAGGGAGAACGGCATTCCATTCTTGCAGAGCTTTATCTGTCTCTTCTTGATGGTCGAAATTGGGGAGCGTGGTAGATCGACATCCGAAGTAGACACCATGAGAGGGATGATAGATATCGTATTCTATCAGGAGGTCGTATCTGCGGTGCCCATCAGTGCTTAAGATTTGCCGCTCGATATGCTCGATATAACGAGGATTGCCTGAATGAAGGATCTTTTCGGGATCACTTCCTTCAGGCAGAAAGTCGAGGAGCCTCTGGATGTGGTGGATTGAGGCTCTGTTTGTCCAATAGTATTTGTCAGGGTTTATCATGACATGCGATCGCGGTAGTCGGCGTAGGTGAATTCGCGGAGGAGAATGGGGTCGCCTTCTTTNGGNTGGAGCCAGATGGATGGGTGCTGGATGCCATTAAACATGTTGGTTTTCACCGTGGTGTAATGGTTCATGTCGCAAAGAGTCAGGTTGTCGCCAGCTTTGAGGGGTTTTGCAAAGTCCCAGTCTCCGACAAAGTCTCCACTAAGGCAAGAGTTTCCTCCGAGACGGTAAGTGTGGCGCTCTGAGTCTCCGAAATGATGATCGCCAGTGCGGAGATCCGTGTTCTCTTCTTCAGGAAGAGCCTCTGCAATCACAGGTTTGTAGGGCATCTCCAGACAGTCTGGCATATGGCAGGCGAAAGACGCGTCGATGATAGCGGTCTTGATTCCTGCATCTTCCACCACGTCGAGAACTTGAGTGATCAAATCGCCGGTCTGCCACATAAAGGCACTTCCAGGCTCCATGATAATCTTCATGTTGGGATACTCCTTATGAAGATCTTTCATGAGNGNGATNAGGAAGTCGATATCNTANCCCTTGCGGGTCATGAGGTGNCCNCCNCCCATATTGAGCCANTTCACTTTCGNCAAAAGATGACCATATTGCTCCTTCAGTGCATCAAGCACTTTAGCCAGGTCATGGCTATCCGATTCGCAAAGGGCATGAAAGTGCAGACCTTCTATCCCTTCAGGTAGGCCATCGGCGAGAGCCGAGGCTGATTCGCCAAACCTTGAGCCAGGGACACAGGGATTGTAGATGTCGGTCTCAATTACACTGCAATGAGGATTGACACGGAGTCCGGCGCTTACTGGCTTTTCCGGATGACCGGCCTTCCATGCGTCAATATGGGGCTTGAAGCGATTGAATTGGGCGAGGGAGTTGAAGGTGATATGAGAGCAACCAGCGAGAAACTTTGGGAAAGTCTCATCAGTGTATACCGGGCAATAGGCGTGAACGTCATTGCCAAGATAGTCGAGAGAAAGCTGCATCTCGTTGAGTGAGCTGGCGGTGCTTGCAGTGAAGTATCTTTTTACGATGGGGAAGGTTTTCCATAGTGCNTTGGCCTTGAAGGCCATGATGATCTTCACGTCGGCTTCCAGCTCCACTCGGCGGAGGAGCTGGAGGTTGCGTTCTATTTTGTCTTCATAGACGATATAATAAGGGGTGTGCATTTTTTCGAATTGAGAATTGAGAATTGAGAATGGGCTACGCGGTACTGGGACGGCACGGCGGAGGCGAGGGCGCCTCCATTCCATGGCTACGCAGTATGCTAAGGGTCAAGGACCAAGAGTCAAGAACCAAGGGGCTACGCAGTGATGGGACGGCACGGCGGAGGCGAGGACGCCTCCATTCCACGGCTACGCAGTAAAACAGCTTTTTAGAAGTCGATTTTGCCTTTTTTTGCTTCTTCGAGCATTTTGGCTCCGGGCATCAGGTAGACTTCGAGACGGCGGTTGGCTGCGCGATTCTCGTAAGAGGTGTTGGGGACAAGGGGCATCTCATCACCGAATGCGTAGGAGAAAGTGTATGAGGTGTCGGCTCCTTCATCCTCAAACCAAGTAGTGATGGCATCCACACGGTCGGCCGTGATGTTGTCTCGATATTCTGGAGAGCCAGTGTTATCGGTATGCATCACGAGAAGCACCCTGAACATGTCTGGATCTTTCATGTATCTCTTGATAGGAGTGAGATACTTAGAGGCTCCGTCAGAGAGTTCCGAAGAATTTGGACCGAAGAGATTGGAGGCTGGTATGGTGATTAGGGTCACCTCCTTATTGCGAAACGCCTCGATATTGCAATTTCCTTGCTTTGGGGAGAGAGGGCCATTCATCAGACGTTTGCGAGCCTCCACATCCTGAAACTTACGGATAAGGTCGGCTGCCTTCTGCTCCTTGGAGAGATCAACAGACTTGAGCATCTGCGCGAAAGTCAAGTCTTCAAGTTCGGTGTCTTGGGCTGAAATGCTGAAGACGCCCAAGAGNAGGATAAGTGATAGTAGTGTGCTCTTNAACATAATAAAAAATTTAGTTGAGGTCGAGGAGGCCTTCGGGGAGATTCATTAAAATGGTTTTTGTCTCCTCGTTCATTTTTTCGATGAAGTCTTCAGTCAACGGGATATAGACCGTCTTCCCATCTGGAGTCTCCACGATAAAGAGTTCATTTTCAGTATTAGTGTCGATTTCCACAACTTTTCCTATCACTCCGGAATCTTTGTCTTCTACTGTCCAACCGATTAAGTCATCGTAGAGAGCATATTCCTCGTCATAGTTGTCAAGCATGTACTCCTTTAGTCGATCACGAAGCGCAAAGACTGTCTTATTGACGAGTTTCTTGGCCTCTATCTCACTGTCAATACCCTCAAACTTGACCAAATAGGAAAAACTCCCTTTCGTGCGGATGNTATCGNCNTANAATGGCACATATATGCCNNCGNTGTCGNGCACTGNTGGATTCCCCTCTTCAAGGTAGCCTGGGTCANTATCGAGCACCATATTCATTTCCCCTTTCAGGGCATGCGTCTTCAGAAGTTTACCAACTGAAGTGATTTCATCATCCGTTATCATTAATTTCTAAATATCTTTGCCCCAAGAGAATTGAGGCGTTCGTCAATGTTTTCGTATCCTCTGTCGATCTGGTCGATGTTTTCAATTCGACTTGTACCCTTAGCCGACATTGCCGCCATAAGGAGAGCGATACCGGCGCGAATATCAGGGCTCACCATCCTCGCTGCCTTCAGGGAATTGAACTTGCCACTTCCGATGACTGCCGCACGGTGAGGATCACACAATATAATACGCGCACCCATATCAATAAGTTTATCGACAAAGAAAAGACGGCTCTCAAACATTTTCTGATGTATCAACACGCTTCCCTTGGCTTGGGTGGCAGCCACAAGGAAAATACTTAGAAGGTCGGGAGAAAGACCGGGCCACGTAGCATCGGCAATGGTCATGATAGAGCCATCTATGAAAGTTTCGATTTCATATATCTCCTTTTGATTAATAATAATATCGTCGCCTTTCACCTTCAGGTTGATACCAAGGCGTGAGAAGGCATCCGGAATGATACCAAGGTCACGGATTCCGACATTTTTCAAGGTAATGTTGCTTGCCGTCATCGCCGCGATTCCTATAAAGCTTCCTACTTCAATCATATCAGGAAGCAGACGATGGTTGGCACCCCAAAGGGAATCGACGCCTACGATGTTCAGAAGGTTGCTCCCTATACCCTCTATCTTGGCGCCCATACGCACGAGCATACGGCAAAGCTGTTGGATATAGGGTTCGCAAGCGGCATTATAAATTGTAGTCTTACCCTTTGCGAGAACGGCAGCCATAATGAGATTTGCAGTGCCGGTCACAGATGCCTCATCGAGAAGCATGTAGACACCGTTGAGCCCCGTTGGCGCAGTTATATTGTAGACTCTTTTTGATGAATCATAGTCAAACTTGGCTCCGAGTTTCTCCANACCGATGAGGTGNGTGTCGAGTCGGCGACGACCNATNTTGTCGCCACCNGGTTTNGGGAGNACNGCCTCTCCAAATCTTGCNACNANNGGACCGATNATCATNACNGANCCNCGCAANGACTGAGCTTTCTTCANNAANTCCTCNGTATGNAGATATCCAAGGTTGACATTGTCNGCNTGAAANTCACAAGTATGNCGNTCNAGATANGANGTNTTNACGCCAAGNTGAGTNAGNAGGTCGACGAGNTTNTTNACATCNGCNATATCNGGNAGATTGGAAATNGTCACCTTNTCAGANGTNAGAAGCGTAGCNCANATNACTTGCANNGCCTCNTTTTTGGCACCNTGAGGCTCGATNGANCCTTGAAGNCGGCAACCGCCTTCNACAATNAACTCACTCATNNCCTCANTAANNTTGNTTGTTTTTCTTCTTATTNTTCTGNTTCTGCCTNGTAGGTTGCTGCACCTCCTGGAAATCATANAGNTANATATCNCCNGGCATNAGGTCNATTTTNCCNTCACTGATNAAGCGNAGGTCGTTGAAGACCTTCATATCGCTGACCGCCTCCTTATTATGAGCGAGCATCAGTTTCTTCATATGGTTGGCTATGACACCAATCAGATTGAACTTCTCTTCAGACTCCTCCATATCAGCCACCGTGCGAACCATCTCCTGGATATGCTTTCCATAATAGCGGAATATAATCTCGCGAGAGTTGCTGTATGGAATCGGGTCGGGGGTAGGATTAGCCTCCTCAGCCTGAAGGACGGGGACTGGGAAATCGATGTCGAGTTCGAAGCGGGACATGATATTTATATGGTCCCAAATTTTCTTGCGGTCGTTGGGGTCTTTCTTCAGAGCGGGGAAAAGTATGGTCATAATTTCAGCAATCGCGTAGGCACAACGAGTGCGCTCCTCGCGGTCAGGAATGCTGACGCAGAAGTCAACAAGGTTCTGTATGTTGCGCCCATATTCGGCGAGAAGCAGCGGCTCCATGCCGGTGTTGTAGGGAATCATGTGGAGGAGTTCGGGAGCTACGTTGGTTGCTCCTATTTCTTGGGTATTTATATTGTAGTTTTTTTCTTCCATAACTTTATAATTTTGATAAATAAACTCAAATACTCTTGGGCGGAGGCACGAACCGTGCAATGCGGTTCAGATAAACCAATCCATGGCCATAGTTAGGGGGAGTCGGCTCGGTGGAGGCGAGGACGCCTCCATTCCACGGCTACGCAGTATTGGTCTTTTGAACCGCAATGCACGAACCGCGTGTCCCTACCTAAGGATGGGAAGCCGCCACTCCATAATTACAGGCCTTTGACGGCGGATTTTTTTGCCTCGTATTCTTTAAGGTATTCCGGGACGCTGTAAGCAACGTCAAGGAAATCGCCTTCGCGGAAGGCTTTCTCAGCAAGTGCTGTCATGTCTGAAGCCTTGGGATTCACTCCATCGAGCCAATGGAAGCCATCCCCTTTCAACACTTCCTTCGACTTAGCTGCTCCATCGCCCATAAAATAAACGGAGCGACCTTCTGGAAGTTCTGAATAGCTTTCCTCTACGAGAATGAGAGGTTGGGGCTCTATTATGGCATCCAAGCGGAAATCGTAGGCTGCTGTATAAACCTCCATCCTANGGGCATCAATCATCGGGACAAGAATCTCATCTCCCTTCCAATCGATATTTCGGAACATCGCCTTGACAGCGATGAGTTTCAATGTAGATATTCCTATCAGTGGAACATTCAGAGAGAAGCATAGCCCCTTAGCCATGGAAAGGCCGATGCGAAGACCGGTATAGCTACCGGGCCCCATACTCACGGCTACTGCATCAATTTTCCATTCGCGACGACGAGCCTCCTTAACACATTCATCTACGAAGGGACCGATGGCGCGTGCATGGTTCATCTCCACTTCATCCTCACGGCTGAACTCAGCCAATCCTTCATGAATTAGGGCTACACTGCAGTATTTTCCAGATGTCTCTATTGCGAGTATTGTGCTCATTATTTTTAAGAGTTAAGAGTTAGGGTTGAGGGAAAGGTGGATGCTTTGGGCGCAGCGCATTCCGTCGATGGCGGCAGAAACTATGCCTCCTGCGTAGCCTGCTCCTTCACCAGCCGGATAGAGTCCTTCAACTTCGATGTGGCAGAGAGTTTCCTTGTCGCGAGGAATGCGGACAGGACTTGAAGTCCGTGACTCAAGTCCGATAAGGATGGCTTCATTGGTCAGAAAACCTTTGGCTTTTCGGCCGAAATCTTGAAAACCTTTCTGCAGCCGAGTTGCAATGAAAGGAGGGAGCATCTGATCCATGCGCGCCTCATAAAGACCCGGCANATAGCTGGAGGGNGGAAGGTTTTTCGATTTTTTNCCTTCGACGAAATCTTTCATCCTTNGGGCAGGAGCAACAATGCTCTCATTTGANTCCTTGTAGAATTTCTTTTCGATATCTTCCACCAAATCGAGCATCTCAAACTCTCCTCTTCCGGCATATTCCGGGAAATCACCAGGACGGAGCTCTACGACCATTCCGGAATTGGACCATATGCTGCTACGAGCAGAAGCCGACATACCGTTGACCACGAGTTCTTCAGGTGCACTGCCAGCCGGCACTACNACCCCTCCNGGGCACATACAGAAACTATAGACTCCNCGGCCNTCAACCTGAGTCACGAAATTNTATTCTGCNGCCGGGAGCCAACGTCCTCGGCCTGCAGTNTTATGATATTGNATCTGGTCTATCAGGCGCTGGGGNTGCTCAAGACGGACACCGACTGCGAGTCCTTTTGCCTCCATCTTCACTCCATCGCGTGCCAGACTGCGATAGACGTCGCGGGCCGAGTGACCGGTAGCAAGAATCACTGCATCGCCCTGTATCTTCTCACCATCGGATGTCTCCACACCGACCACCTTGCCGTCTTCTATCAGCAAGCTGTCAACCCTTGTCTGGAAACGAACCTCTCCCCCACAGTCAATAATAGTATGACGAATACTTTTCATAATACCAGGGAGACGGTCGCTGCCAATATGGGGATGGGAATCAATGAGAATGATTTCGTCAGCTCCATGCTGTACGAGCAATGAAAGCACTTCCGCGGGATTGCCGCGCTTTTTACTACGTGTATAAAGTTTACCGTCGGAAAAAGTGCCAGCACCACCCTCACCGAAACAATAGTTTGACTCTGGGTCAATCTTCTTCTCGCGGTTAAGAGTTGCAATATCGAGGCGACGGGCATCCACGTCTTTGCCTCGCTCGAGCACTATCGGACGCATACCAAGACGGATGCACTCAAGAGCTCCGAAGAGCCCTGCAGGCCCAGCTCCTACAATGATAACTGTTTGCTTGGAGTCTGCGACATCAGGAAAGACAACAGGAGAATATCCGGAAGAAACCTTTTGGTCTTCTCCGGAGGCAATCCTGACAGTGAGGTTGATAATTATGTCACGTTTACGCGCATCGACCGAACGCTTGACGATTTTCCAATCGTTTACCTTGCAGCCGGCTGCTCCAAACACCTTAGGCGCGAGCTTTTCAGGAGAAGCGGCAATCTCGGGCGAAACACGAAGAGATATATCTTTAATCATATCCGCATCTATAATCAAAAGCAGAAACAAAAACGGCTTCTGAATGTTTACACTACAAAGTTAATAAATATTTTTGGCACTTCATAAAATTTAAGTAATTTTGTAAGTGTTGTCTTCAAAATGCAACCACAATTCGTCTCTCTGAGGCTACTGAGGGATGTTTTTATAACCCCAGGCTGAAGCCGTGGGGTTTCGACACAATCACCAGGTCTCCGACCTGGTAGGTGTAAGAACCTTTTTTAGAATTATAAAAAGAAAGAATATGGAAAAGAGGAAAGATATAGGATGCTTGTTTGACCTGGATGGTGTATTGGTCGACAGCGAAAGAATATACACTAAAATATGGGAGGCAATCGAACGCCAATGGCCTACCGGAATAGAGGATTTCCCTTATAAGATAAAAGGAACTACTCTTGAAGACATATTGGAGCGCCACTTCCCAGAGGAGGCAAGAGAAGACGTAAAGAAGGAGTTGATACGCCTTGAGGGGATGGTGATCTACGAACCTATGCCTGGAGCAATAGAGTTTCTCGACAGCCTTAAGAGCAAGGGAATACCAATAGCATTGGTGACGAGCAGCAATGATTTGAAAATGGAACATCTTTGGATGGATATACCAGGATTAAAAGAAAAGTTTGATGTCATCATTACTGGAGATGAGGTGAAAAACTCCAAACCAAATCCAGAAGGATATCTCGCTGCTNCGGCTGCTTTAGGTGTGAAGCCNGANAGATGNGCNGTNTTTGANGANTCNTTGCAAGGGGTNAAAGCAGGNAAGGCCGCNGGAGCGTTTGTNATNGGNATTGCAGGTACGCTTAAAGCTTCAGATATTCAGCCATACAGTGAAATCGTTGTGAACAAAGTGGCTGACATTAATGTCGATAAGCTTGAGGAAGTGCTCAGTGAAAGAGTTTAAAATTTAGGGAAATGCATAACTTTGAACCATTGGCTGAGCGACTGAGGCCAAGTTCTCTTGATGATTATATAGGGCAAAAGCACCTTGTCGGAGAAGGAGGTATCATTCGCAATATGATTGAGTCGGGGAAAATAAACTCCTTTATACTCTGGGGACCACCTGGGGTAGGAAAAACTACGCTCGCCCGTATAATAGCCAATACGATCGACGCCCCTTTCTACACACTCAGCGCGGTGACCTCTGGCGTAAAAGATGTCAGAGACGTGATTGAGAAATGCACCCGAGAGGCCTCGAGCATGTTTGCCAAAGCCCGTCCAATTCTCTTCATAGATGAAATCCATCGCTTCAACAAGGCCCAGCAAGACTCTCTGTTAGGAGCTGTGGAAAAGGGTGTTGTCACTCTTATTGGAGCTACTACTGAGAATCCATCGTTTGAAGTGATACGTCCACTACTTAGCCGTGCACAAGTGTATACTCTTAAATCACTTGAGGAGGAAGACCTTCAGACACTTCTCGACCGAGCTCTGAAAAATGACAGATTCCTTTCTAAAAGGAATGTGGAGGTAAAATCCACCAAGGCACTTTTCAGATTTGCCGGAGGAGATGCAAGAAAACTCCTCAATATACTTGACCTATTGGAGCAGAGTGTGCCGGAAGGCGCACCGGTAGTCATAGATGATGAATTTGTCACCAACTGTCTGCAGGTGAATCCAGCTGCATATGACCGTAACGGTGAGATGCATTACGATATCATCTCCGCCTTCATCAAGTCGGTGCGGGGTAGTGACCCCGATGCAGCCATCTATTGGCTTGCACGAATGGTGGCAGGGGGTGAANACCCCAAGTTTATTGCCCGCAGACTNGTGATACTTGCAGCGGANGANATNGNGCNTGCCAATNCGAATGNCCTTCTGCTTGCCAATGACANACTTTTGATGCACTGGCCAAAATCGGATGGCCCGAAGGGCGGATAATTTTGGCTGAATGCACCATCTATCTTGCCACCTCTCCTAAGAGCAACTCCGCATATCTATCGATAGACAATGCACTTGAAATGGTAAGGAAAACCGGCGACCTACCAGTACCCTTGCATCTGCGCAATGCTCCGACATCACTCATGAAGGAAATGGGATATGGTCATGACTATATGTATGCCCATGATTACAAAAATCATTATGCTGCACAGCAATATCTTCCAGATGGATTAGTGGGAGCCAGATTCTGGACACCACAACAGAATCCAGCAGAGGCGAAACTTGATGCCTATATGCGCTCACTTCGCGCTGGTGCTAATGAAAAATAAAAAAACAAGCAGGGCTAAAGGCCGTGCTTGTTTTTTATTATTTCAGTTCGTCGCGGAGGAAACGGGAGGTCGGGGTGTCGAGGAGCGACATCTCTTCCGGGGTTCCCGCGGCCACTAACTGGCCACCCTCCTTACCACCTTCCGGACCCATCTCAATCAACCAGTCGGCAGATTTTATTACGTCGAGGTTATGCTCAATGACCACCATCGTGTTGCCCTTGTCGACAAGCTTGTTGATTACTCCGAGCAGAACCTTTATATCCTGGAAGTGCAGACCAGTAGTAGGTTCATCAAGAATAAAGAGAGTACGTCCAGTATCCTTCTTTGCCAATTCAGTGGCAAGTTTTACACGCTGGTTTTCGCCTCCGCTGAGTGTGCTAGATGGCTGACCAAGCTTGATATATCCAAGGCCAATTTCCTGAAGCACCTTAATCTTCTTCAAGATTGAAGGGACATTCTCGAAAAANTCCACAGCCTGATTGACAGTCATCTCCAAGACATCGGCAATTGACTTTCCTTTATAACGGACCTCAAGGGTCTCACGGTTGTAGCGTTTGCCATGGCACTCCTCACAAGGGACTAGTACATCGGGGAGGAAGTTCATCTCAATGGTGCGATAGCCATTACCCTTGCACGCCTCGCATCGACCACCGCTAACATTGAAAGAGAAGCGTCCTGGTTTATATCCGCGGATTTTCGATTCGGGAAGTTCCATGAAAAGCTTGCGGATATCAGTAAAGACACCTGTATAAGTAGCGGGATTTGAGCGAGGAGACCTACCAAGAGGAGATTGGTCAACCGTCACAACCTTATCCACATTCTCAATGCCCTCAATCTCCTTATAAGGAAGAGGCTGCGTGTTGGAACGATAGAATTTTTGGCTCAGTATTGGCTGGAGAGTTCCATTGACAAGACTTGACTTTCCAGATCCAGACACTCCAGTGATGCATATGAACTTGCCAAGCGGAAACTCCACATCTACATCCTTGAGGTTGTGGCCAGTGGCTCCTTTTATAGTCAGAGACTTACCATTGCCTTGACGTCTTTCCTTAGGAATCTCAATTGAATTTTCTCCATTGAGATAAGTTGCCGTAAGGGTATGAGTCTGTTTCATTTCGGTAGGAGTACCTTGGAACACAACATTTCCACCCTTACGACCCGCGCCCGGACCGATGTCTACTATATAGTCTGCCTCATTCATGATATCCTTATCATGCTCTACGACTATGATTGAGTTGCCATTGTCGCGGAGCTGCTTAAGACTATTGATAAGGCGTTCATTGTCGCGCTGATGAAGACCAATTGAGGGTTCATCGAGGATATAGAGCACATTGACCAGCTGGCTTCCGATTTGAGTTGCCAGACGAATACGCTGGCTCTCACCGCCTGAGAGAGAGGCGCTTGGACGGTTGAGCGAAAGATAATCGAGTCCGACATCGAGGAGGAATTTGAGTCTGGAACGGATTTCCTTCATTATCTCCACTGCCACAAGACGGCGNTGACTATCAACACGGTCTTCCAGCCCCTGAGTCCACTCATAGAGTTCCTTTATGTCCATATTGGCCACCTCGGCGATGTTCTTTCCATCGATGTAATAGTGCAAGGAGATTTTGTTGAGTCGCTGACCATTACATTCAGGACAGACAGTTCGGGTATAAAACTGTTCACTCCATTTCTTAGCCTCGCTTCCGAAATCATCCGACTGCTGTGCCTCGATGTACTTTACCAGTCCCTCATAGCTTGACTCGTAGGAATAAGTCTGTAGGCTCGTGATGGCAAGTCGAGCATCTGTTCCATTAAGAATGTCGTCAAGAGCCTCTTCCGAAAGATTCTTTATGGGAGTCTTAAGAGTTGCACCATGGAGCTTGCATATGGCTTCAATCTGCATGAAGACCATACTGTTTTTATANTTTCCAAGNGGCACNATGCCACCTTCNNAGATAGACTTGTTGCGGTCTGGAATTATCTTATCTACATCGACAATGTTGACCTCTCCAAGACCCTTGCAGCGGCGGCATGCACCCTGTGGGGAATTG
>WFLX010116699.1_pt1 | contig 13171 bp, 5 predicted proteins | sample 4967041 | NCBI WGS metagenome assembly WFLX01 (sample SAMN12857096, study PRJNA449069) | gut metagenome | isolation source: stool from male and female vole | host: Microtus ochrogaster | place: USA:Florida | collected 2017
TTATGTAACCAGGAGATTCGACTTTTACGACATAAAAATCGGTATTTTTGTCGAATTTTACTTGATAGGATCCGGTGTTGACTAGTTGCCCATCGATGTAGATTTTGGCAGTTTCCGGGATGACATTGATTGTCATCTTCTTTGCTGCTAAGGATATGGAGCATCCAATAATTAATACTGATAGAATAAGAAAAATTTGTCTCATACGGTTAGTTAAATGCCTCGGTCCCCTCCTCGTCGGCGTTATATATAAAAAAAGCGTGAGAGTCTGTATCTCCAACTCGTCTCACAAAATAGAGGCTCTGGAATGCCTTTCAGGATGAAACGAGCAGTTAGAGCCTCACGCAAATATGTGACTATTATGTATCTTCTTACGAAGACACATAAAGAATATCACAATCGAAAGGCATCCATCACTGCATCATTTGACCCTGATAGAGATTTTCCAGATTTCTATTTTATCAAATGAGCGTCGATAAACGCTTCTTATTAATATGTCTGTCAATCGAAAGGATTGACGATGCAAATTTACAAAAAAAATTTCAAACAGACAAGTGAAAATTGGTTAGCTGATACGGCTGACTTATCTTTATTTTTCATAACGTCAAAACTTTTTTAAGGCATATAGCAGGGTTTCTTTGATTCTTTTGGAGGCTGTTACTTTAGTCGCACTCGGAGAGTGCTTGCTACTTATCCGGTAATTGGTGGGTATTTATAGTTTTGGGGGATGCTTTTATTTTTTGGGGGCCTTATTTTTGTCGCACTCGGAGAGTGCTCCCCACATATCTTTCTTGTGCTTGGAGAGTGCTTGCTCTTATCCGGGAATTTGAGGGTATTTAAGGATGTTGTTTTTATAGAAAAAAATTATTGGATTATGGGAATTTGAAAAATTTTGATTATCTTTGCGTTCCAAGTGCAAGTTTTAACTAACCAAGTAAGTGCATTTTTATGGACAATGTAAAGATTTGCTTTAAGCGGATGATGATTTTTGTAATCATTGTCGCTTTAAATGCGCTCGCCGGAGTTGCACAATCAACGTCCCGACAGCGAAATACTATCTATGTGTTGGATTGCACCGGTTCCATGAGCGGATATAACGGAGCGCCCGATATATGGCAGCCAACAAAACAATTCTTAAAAGCAGAATTAGAGAAAGAAGCAAAAGAAAACCCTAATTCAAGGGTGGTAATATTGCCATTTCAAGATAAGGTGCACCATCCAATCCATGTTAATCTGAAAAACATTGGATGGCCAAAGTTGGAAAGTGTGCTTGATGGTTATGTAAAACAACTCACCGGCACCAATATCTGCGATTCATGGCTTGAGGCTGAAAGATATATTGACCAGTCGTGTGATAATTATATCGTATTGATGACCGATGGGCAAGATAACTCCAATGGAAATGGAAATCAGCGGTTGGCAGCAATTCTGAAGGCTTTTTGTGGAAAATACAAGAACACTAAGGGCTTTTATGTAGAGCTTACACAGGCTGCATCTTTACCGGCCGGAATCAAGAATGTGATTGATGTATGTGACGACCTTACAGTGATTGATGCATCTGCTGGTATTCCATCTTTCGGATGCTATTCTTCAGATGTGATTGAAATAAATACAAGAGACCTTCCAACCGATATCACTCTTGGATTTTCAAATTCAGGAACTTTTGCAGCCAATCTTCTGAATGACGCCAATAAGTTTGTCACATTCTCCATAAAAGGCAATAGTATAAGTCAGGGTAAAATTACAATCCACGTGGAGTCAAAGTTTGGTGACAATATAGAGGCATTAAACCGAGCTATCGGCCAACCTTCCATAGAGCTCCCTATTGTTGTGCAGAGCGACGATGTAATTATCACCAATCCGGAAATCGACGTAGTGCTCAACACAAAGCCAATGCGCCAACTGAATCTAAAAGTTGATGATGCAAAGAAATCTTATTCATCAGCAGAGCATATCAAGCCATTTCTGTGGGTTAAAGGAAATGACAACGACACATTGAGGTGGAATCTTGCATCCGAATTTAATGAACAAGCCAAAACAGACAATAGTTCAGCGATGTTCCGCATTAAGTCTGACCGTAAGTTATCAGAATATGAGCTACTGTATGACGGTGCTGCCATACCTGACAACATTATTGAGATCAGGCCTGAAGAAAAGTCTATTCTTGAGGTTATCATTCCGGCACAAGACAAGGATGATAAGGTTAGTCTTGACCTAATCGAAATCCATTCAAACAATCTTGACAGGATAAATGGGGAACGTCCGGAAGGTTTCAAGATAAATCTTGAGGGAGACTATCAGGCAAAGACAAGCCTGACTGAGATAATCTTCTGGATTATAATCGGACTTATAGCGTTATTCCTGCTTTCATGGTTCGGATTTATCAGAAATATGAAATATCCGAAATTCAAGAGAGGAAAGATCACCATACAAAATCCATACTTTGCCAATATGAAAGTTCAAGGCTACCGCAAAGTGGTCATGGGCCCGAGAAAAAAGGAACAAGGGGCTTTCGACAAGATATGGAGAGGAAAGATTTTATATCATAGCAATCCGGAGTGGAGCAGCGAGGTTGAGATTACACCCTCCGGCAAAAACATGCGATTCCGTTGCCCAACCGGAGAGTTGATAAGCGATCCGGCTCCGTTATGGACAGCCGGATGCAATTATAAGGTTTTGTCAGCCAACAATCCTTCAAAGAAAATTGAAATAATAATAAACTAACATAATACCATGGTTCCAAAACTTAAACGCACGCTTTATATCGGACTTGGTGGCACAGGCTTTAAGACACTGTTGCATACTAAGCGCGCATTCATAGAGACTTATGGGGAAGTCCCTCCGATGATAAAATTCCTTGTTTTTGACTCAGACAAGAATCAATATAAAAACTACCATTTAAATTCCATCTACGGAGATGTGAAATTTGATCCGGCTGAGTCATCAGACATTATGGTGACGCGTTCAAAAGACAAGGTAAGTCATAATCGTTCAGAACTAAGTTGGCTTCCCGACCGCAATCTTCCAGCCGTTGCAGACTTAGAGAACGGTTGCGGTATGGTGCGCACAAACGGACGTATAGCATTTGCCTTCAACTACCGCAAATCGAGAATGAACATCCAGCATGCCCTTAACCAGATTTGCAACCTCCATACAATCCATAACGACAAATACGAATTGATATCGAATGACGTTGAGGTGAATATTGTATTTTCGATTGCAGGTGGAACCGGATCGGGAAACTTTCTTGACATGGCATATCTGGTGAAAGACATATTCAGGGAACAGGCATTGCCAGAGACATCCAAGATAGTCGGCTACATGGTTCTTCCTGATGTCTACGACGCGCAGCTAAATTTCGGCAAGGAGCGACTTTATCCCAACGGATGCGGGTCACTTGTAGACCTTGACTATTTCATGCATCTGCCCTTTGACAAGAAAACACCCGTAAACTATCTCACCGAGCAAAAGACCCTTATTGGCTCACCATTCAACACCATATTGGCAATAAGCAACCGAAACATTAACGGAGACACGGTTAACCATAGCGACTATCTGTCGCAAATGATGAGCATGGCAATGGTGGTGACTGCAGGTGAACTATCGAGCGGAATGCAGAGCGTGGCCAACAATCTTGAGAGAGATATGAACTCCGGTGATTACAACATAGCCAACAAACGGGCTGTGATAGGAACACTTGGAATGAGCGAGATCACTTTCCGGGCATCTGAACTCTCAACATTATATAGGGAGAAAGCAGCACGTGAACTTGCAGCCGCCCTACTGAATCCGGGCAGCAATATCAACATAGAAGCCAACACATGGATAGACACCGAACAGATCCGCGAAAACAACGGACAGGATCAGGTGATAGACTTTCTATTGGCAAAGAATCCTCAATCTGCGCTTCAGGAAATTTATGACAAGGCAAATNCGNTGGGTGATATCAACAGCTACAGAAGCCTATCAGGTGTAGCAGTGAATCCGAGTGACCTCACTGCCAAAGTGGATGAACTCAAGAACAGGGTTANGATTTCGTTNGAGAATAAGATAAAGGANCTGGTTAATTCAAGAGGCCCTGTGTATGCAGAAGAATTCATCGGTCAGGTTAAGGCCCAGATCGAGATCTGCCTTAAAGAAATGAGAGAAGAACGAGAGGCTTGCGTAAACGCAGTCACTGCCCGCGAAAGTGCACTTAGAACCGCTGTAGAGGAATATAAGGCAGCCAACGGCAGATTCTTTGGGAGGAAACGGGCTGTGGAAGAGGCTCTTGAAACCCTTTGCACGGTTGTATACAGTGCTGTAGTGAATGAAAGAGAGATACAACGCAGGAACGGCGCCATCACATTCTACACTTGGCTCATGCAGGAGCTATCAGATGCCGATAGAAAGCTTGAAAACATAGAGGCCACTATAAAAAGCGCCTGTCAGATTTTGCGCAACAACATAGCAACCATGGGTAGCGCACTAATGTCGCCCCGGGGGATGTTTGAAATAGACTTGACCCAACCCTACGTAAATCAAGTTGAAGTTCAGCCATCAGATGTCAACGTCAATCAATTCGTGCAATCCTTGCCTGCTGGAGTTGAAATATATGGGTTCGACAATCTCACACCGGAGCAAGTTGTGGATCTACTGAACGGTTACACTTCCACACTCAACTCAGGAAGTCTTTGGGAATCAATGAGCGTAGAAGATGCACTGTCGAAATTGCCAAAGGGAGAAATCGAGAAAATCGTAAGCCGTGCCATCTCGTTGGCAAGCCCGATGTGCCCTCTCAACTACCGGGGTCATTTGAATCCCACCCTAAATAACTATTACTATATAGGAGTTCAGGAGCAGTCAAGTACAGGATTGAAAGGCACCATCATAGATATTGAGAAATGTATTCCTGCCGGAGTCATGCACGAGGTGGCATTCTCATCAATAGGCTCGCGCGACAGGATTGTCTTTTATCATCAATATGGAGTGTTCCCGACATTTGCCATTGCAGGAACAGAAACTTACCGCCATGCCCACGACAACTACATGATGAAGCCGCTTGCCTATTCATGCTTCATCGATGAAGACATGCGGGTGACTATGGAAAGGGAAGGATTTTCCGTCTTACCTAAGGAGAAAGCCGACAACAGTCTGGAACTTTGGGTGAAAGGGCTTATCTTCGGACTAATCACCAGAGATTCCAACGGGAACTTCCAATATAAGGATGAATCGAACGACGACATGGCCCTATTCGGCTATTGGTCGACACTGGGCACAAGCTACCGCGACGAAGCATTCAAAAACTTCAAACGAGAGGCAGCCAGGTTGCAGTCGCAATATGAAGAATATATGCACAACAGGGCAAAGTCAGAAGGACAAGACGCTATCGATGCAATCCTGGCAGACGCAAAGATCAACTATCTGGAGAAATATTCACTCAACGACCTTTCAATGTCGGAACTTACAAATCCTTTATATAAAGGAATCAGCTCTCAACTGACCTCTGAGTTGAAATACGTCAACAAGGAGATGTAGGCCCCCTTCTGCATCAAGAGATGATCCAATATTTATTGGGGTGGCATGAGCCATCCCAATAAACTTAGATATTAACCGTGAAAAAAACAGGCTTATAATGCAGCATATTATAAATATATTCGTAGGAGAGGAACTGTCTTCATTCCGANATNTGTTTGCGTCGANNTNCANGAAGCTTCATACCGNCATCGGCTTAGCAATACAATCTGCAATCACCCTTACGAAAGATGACAATGGATGCTATCATTTCGAAGCAGAAAAAGATGGAGACCAAATGGATACTTCTGTGGTAGATGAAACGAGAATGCCCAATGGTCTGGTGAATTATTTTGAAAATCTGTATAGCCGAAAAGTCACTGTAGCAAATCCGGGCAATCACTCGATGGTAGTGGTTGTATGGGCAAAGCTCTTCACTAATAATATCTATGACATAGTTGAAAGATTGACAACCAAGATCAACAGCTGCGATGCAAACTTCAAGGTTGAATTGGTAGGATTTACCCATCAATCCGTTTCTTGTTTCATTCCGGATGCAGCAGAACAATTACCGCCGGAGATATATAGGAGACATTTTGATGAAAATATTTCAAAATTGAGAGGTCTGAGAGAGTCTCTCTCAGCAGTGCGCCTCATAGCCAACCGGAATATCGACAATGTCGCATTAGATCTAAATGAAGAAGCTATGGCAAGAATCTGCGCAGAGTATTGTGCGCTGCTGTGTGAGCATTATCTTGAGATTCATTCCACGGTGCTCAATTCACGTGAATATCCCTTTGAGGCCTTCGGATTGTCGTCAATACTATTTGATGAGGATTACTACCGGACCTATATACGCAATAGGATTCTGATCGATAAGATCTCAGATCAAGGCGTGGATCACAAAAAATTCAATCTCAATACCCTTGCACAAAACACCAACCCAATACTGAGAGATGCACAGCAGGAGATAAAGGAATTCTATGACAAGGAAGTTGCCAGTGCCATAGCTAAATTAGATATCACAGGAGATGCCACCTCAACTAAAATAGTCGCATCTGTTGACAAGAGTGTCAAGGATTTAGTGGAAAACCTTCGTAAAAGAATCAATGAGCTTCTGACATCGGGGAAAATCACACTTTTTGAGAGCGAAGCATTGCTGGCATTGATATTGGGAGAGGACAGTTCCATGTTTGAAAGCAGCGCAGTAGGAGCCGATGAGATCATCCTTGACGATATAATTGATGAATCAGCTAAATTTTTTATTAATCTTGATGAGGGCAACGTACAATTGAAAGAAGTTTCACAAGAGGAACTCAAGGAACTGCGGAACAGGATGCGTAATATTGCCGTTGCCAACCGCAATCGGGAAAAGAGAATCGAAAAGCTTAACACGCAAAAGCAAGAAGATGCTACAATAAGAAAGCACATTGAAGACCATAAGTATAATTTTGAAGGAATCGGCTATGATGTAAACCTTCGTGTTGACACGGAGCCATTGGCCGACACGTATACACCCCACGATGTAGGAACCGGCAGTATAGACCTGAGGCAGGACTTTGGGCCAATACGGAATCAGGGAGCGCAGGGAAGTTGCGCTTCATTTGCAGTGACTTCAGTGATTGAAGCACTCAGCAAGGGAACCAACCGTTATAGTCCTGCATTTTTATATTGGGTTGCCAGAGAAACCCGAGGGGCAGCCAATGAAGATTCAGGAGCTTCACTATATTCCATAATAAAGGTTGCTACGGAGAAGGGTGTATGTCCGGAAGAAGATATGCCCTACAATGCCGACACATTTGCTCTTCAACCTTCAGATTCGGCTTATGATGAAGCGCAAAAATGCAAGGTTGTCGAAGCCAAGACAGTCAATGTCAAGATAAAGGATATAAAATCGGCATTGGCAGATGGGTATCCCGTGATTGTAGCGGCAAAAATTTTTGATTCATTTTCAGACACAACCAGTGGCTTTGTAAGTCATCCGACAAAGAAAGAATTATCGGAAGGCAGAAGCGACAGGCATGGCACTCATGCTTTGGTTGTGTGCGGATTTTCTGAAAATGAGAAAGTATTTGTTGTCAGAAATTCCTGGGGTACCGGATTTGGCGATAATGGATATTGCTATATCCCCTACTCTTATGCTGAGAAATATTTTGTACAGGCATGTATAATCACCGAACTCTCAACGAGCATTCAGCGCCTTAATGGAAAAGGAGTGATCAACTTCAACCTTAATGACAGAAAGATAGAGAATGCAATACTCAAGAATCTAATTGAAGAAGACAATGCTGAACTCGGAGAATTAGCTGCAGAATCGGAACGGTTGAAATCAAATTGGACCGAAAACATAGCAATCCTTGGCAATGTCAACAATCAAGCGGAGATAGTCAATAAATACAAAAAGGAGTTAGACAATAAGATATGGTTGGAGAATCAGACAATAACATCCTTACAATCATCACAGGCAGACAAAATAAAAGAGTTCAAGAATTCTTATATTAAGATCTTGGCATATATAGGGATCACCACCCTACTATCATGGATTAATGTCTATTTCTTTTACGACCAGACCTGGAGCTATATCATTGCTTCATTATTAACTATTGTTTTTGTTGCAATGGCAGGAGCATTCGGATACAGATGGCGAAAATATCGTCAGGAATTACGTGACGAGATAATCGGACATGCCGAAGAGATATCAAGAATTCAAAAGAAAAAAAGAAGTCTCGACATCAAGGCTCACATTCATGGCAGCCTATTGACGAGCATCGAAGAATACAGAACATGGTTGCTTTCCGAATATCATAAACTGCAGCTATTCAACAATCAGGTGGTAGCCTTGTATGAAAAGGCAAAGAACGAGAAAGAGACCATGACTCCGACTGTGAGCTATCCGTTTCTGGCAGTTCTTGAAAATTCTCTTTTAGATAGGTATTACAACATCTGGAAGGATAAAATGGGAGATTCGCTCAATTGGCAGTCAATATTTGAATCATATACTCTTGATTCAGACTTGCAGGATATGATTCACTCCAATTCAAGATTGAACAATGCCGTGATGCGTGGGCTTCATAATTTCAGTATGAAAGAATATGTAGCCTTGAGCAACCCGGGGAAATGGCAATTCTTGCCGGACAATTCAAGAATGTCGGAGGTGATTCCGGATCTGGATTACCGAGCTAAACCGTTTTCCCCTTATAAACCTAAAAATGAGGATATGGAAGAAAAATATATCTTCATCAAGGATATTAATCATGATGACATGAGGGGAGTCTTACCTTATTTCAGCAAAGCACCAATGCCTGTAGCAACAAAGGATCCTTACTCTATCAGCGTTTTAAATATAGTAAGGTTCGATATTGCATAGATCAGGAAATTCGAGACCAGTCGATGGATTTGGAGAAACGGGTCTGAAGCTCGCGGTTGAGTATGGATATGCTGTCGGGGCTCAGGAGTATCTTGCCGTCGAGGATACGCATGGCAGTGTCGCGTGCCTGACCTACAATCTGACCGTCGCGGGCAAGGTTCGCCACTTTCAGATTGAAGGCAAGACCCGATTGCTGCGTTCCTTCCATATCGCCGGGGCCGCGGAGCTTCATGTCGGCTTCCGAAATTAGAAATCCGTCGGTTGTCTCAGTCATTATACCCAGACGTTTCTTTGTATCGGCCGCTATCTGATGCTTGCTCATCAATATGCAGTAGCTCAGTTCCGCACCACGGCCTACGCGTCCCCTGAGCTGATGAAGTTGAGAGAGACCAAAACGTTCCGCGTTCTCAATAATCATTACCGATGCATTGGGAACATTGACACCGACTTCAATGACCGTGGTAGCCACAAGAATCTTTGTCTCGCCGGATGCAAACCGCTGCATCTGATAGTCTTTCTCTGCAGGCTTCATTCGTCCATGCACAAGGCTCACCCCAACTCCGGGGAAAATGCCACATATCCGTTCGTAACCTTCCTCTGCCGACTTTAGGTCGGTCTTCTCACTTTCCTGTATCAAAGGATAGACGATATAGGCTTGTCTGCCTTTCCGAATTTCATTAAACAAATGGCGATAGACTTCATTGCGGTTGTCATCATAGCGCAACCATGTCTGAATCGGCTTGCGGCCCGGGGGCAACTCATCTATCACACTAACGTCAAGATCACCGTAGACAGTCATGGCAAGAGTACGCGGTATAGGAGTTGCTGTCATCACGAGCACATGCGGAGCAATTGCCGCCTTGTTCCAAAGTTTGGCACGTTGTGCCACTCCAAAGCGATGCTGCTCATCGATCACCGCCACCCCGAGATTCCGGAACTGAACCGATTCCTCAATGAGAGCATGGGTACCAACAAGTATGTTGAGAGATCCATCCGCAAGACCTTCAGTAATCTTGCGACGCTGCGCAGCACGAGTGCTTCCCGTCAGGAGAGCTGTCTGAATACCCAAAGGTTCCGCCCACTTCGCAAGCGACTCGGCATGCTGCGTGGCAAGAATCTCAGTTGGAGCCATGAGTGCAGCCTGCAGGCCATTGTCGACAGCAAGGAGCATAGTCATGAAAGCCACGAGAGTCTTCCCGCTCCCCACGTCACCTTGCAGGAGACGGTTCATCTGCCTCCCGGTGCGCATATCCTCACGAATTTCTTTCAGCACCCGCTTTTGAGCGCCGGTCAGAGGGAAGGGCACTACATCGGAATAAAACTTATTGAAAAGTGGCCCCACTTTAGAAAGCATGTGCCCTTGAAGCTGAGTATTCCGCCTGCGTGAGTATTCGAGAATATGCAATTCAAGATAGAAAAGTTCCTCAAACTTAAGGCGTTCGGAAGCTTTCTGGAGACTTTGCAACGATTCCGGCCGGTGCATATTAACAATTGCCTCTCCAAATGACATAAGGTTTCTCTCCCTGATTATCTCTTGAGGCAGAGACTCAGGAAGTGCCTCCACCTTGAGTTGCTCAATAAGGTTTCCTGTAAGAGTCTGCATAAGCCTTGAGGAGAAACCACGTTTCCTAAGAGTCTCAGTCAGGCCATATATACCACGCAACCCATTCGGGGGGCGTTCAGGATCAAAAACTTCAATTTCGGGATGCACAAACTGCCATGCATTATACTTATATGATGGCTTACCGAATATGACATATTGCACACCAGGGTGATACATATTAGCAATCATCTGGATCTTAGCAAACCACGTCACCTGGCAAAGTCTGTCGCCATCTGTAAAAGTAGCCGTCAGCCGCTGCTTGCGCCCCTCGCCTTCCTTCGAGAAGCTTATGAACTGCCCTTTTATCTGTATGTATGGCATCTCAGTGCCATACAGGTCGCGGATATGGTAGAAACGGCTACGGTCTACATGCCTGTTAGGGAAATAGAACAGCAGATCCCTAAAAGAATGTATGTCAAGTTCCGATGCAAGTAGCTTAGCCCTTGCATCGCCTACGCCTTTCAGATATTTTATGTCACGGTTCATCTAACAATCACCACCGAAGTCATTTAGACCCCGTCTCATAAGATTTGAGAGGCCCCGGGGCTCTTAAAATCTTTATGAGACGGGGTCTTAGAAAACTACACCGCAAAATTAACAAAAATCAGAATTATTTGCATTGTGCAGTGCAAGAAATTCGTGCATTTTTTGTAAATTTGCAGAAAATAACCAAATATTATGTTGCAGGCTCCCTCGGATGAGACCGTGGATAATAAATAAAAAATGGAGAAGAAACGTCAGAATATGGTAATGGAGCAGCGCCTAACCCAGCGCCTCACCCAGCAACAGCTTCGTTTTGTGAAGATGCTGGAAATGTCTGCTCCGGAACTTGATGATGAAGTGCAGCGCGAAATGGAGGCAAACCCTGCCTTGGAGGCAGAAGAAGAAGCCACATACAGTTCTGCAGATCCGACCATCTCTCCAATCCATACAGAATGGAACGCCACGCGCCGGCCGGCCTCACCTGATGACTATCAGGAAATCCCGATAGCCGACACATCGCCTTCGCTCTACGAGTCACTGCTGACCCAGCTCGGGCAACTGCATCTTGCACCTGACGTGCTGACGGCAGCCCGATTCATAGTAGGGAGCCTCGATTCAAACGGGCGACTGCAACGCGACCCGGCGTATCTGGTCAACGACCTTGCATTTTCAGAAGGGATCGACCTACCCCAGCCGGTGATGGACAAGGCATTTGAAATAGTACGCACTCTTGAACCCCACGGAGTAGGCGCAATCTCACTCGCAGACTGCCTCTCAATCCAGCTTCACTATCTACCACCCTCACAAGCACAGGAAGATGCCCTGCGAATCCTCAACGAGCAGTATGAGGCATTTTCAATGCTTCACACCCATCTGCTCGTTTCGCGTCTAAGAATCCCTCAGCAACGAGTAGACGCCGCAATTGACCTTATCAGGACACTAAACCCGAAACCAGGGGCAGCCATAGAGTCAAATGCTGCTGCCATCAACACCATTATCCCGGATGTCATAATCGACACGTCGGGAAAAGAACCTGTAATCACACTGAACAACCGCATACCGGAACTCCGCATAAGCGAGGTCTTCTCCCAAGCCGAGACAGACATGAAGCGAAGGGCAGAAAAGCTCAAAGACAATGCCGACAGGGAATTTATCATGAACCGCTATAACGATGCACGAGATTTCATCAAGGCCCTGAAGATGCGGCAGCAAGCAATGCTTTCTGTAGTTACAGCGATAGTGAAGATACAGCGTGATTATTTCGACACAGAAGACGTGTACCGTCTTCGACCTATGATGATCAAAGATATAGAGAAGCTTACAGGTCAAGACGCCTCGGTAATCTCACGCTGCACGGCAAATAAATATGTGGCGCTTCCATGGGGAATACTTCCACTCAGGTTCTTCTTCAGCGACACCGTAGGAGATAATTCCGGAGAAGAGGACACTGATGCCCTCACCAACCGGAAGATTGAGGCAGAAATAAGGCGCGTTGTTGAAGGTGAAGACAAGAAACATCCACTCAGCGACGAAAAAATAACACAGGCCCTCCTTTCGGAAGGCCTGAATATAAGCAGGCGAACTATCGCCAAGTATCGCGACAGGCTCAATATCCCTCCTGCACGACTCCGGAAGCAGATTTAGGTGCCTTCAGCGCCTTTATGCGCTGCGGTATCACCCAATAACGCTGCACGAGGAATGCAAGGATAGAATATCCGGCTGCTTGAATCCACAATGTGATATAGTCGGAACTTACCTGAGCAAGAGACGCGCCATTAGTGTTCATCCTGATAAATCCTTCCACGCCGAATGTGGCAGGCACAAGATCAGACAGACCTTTCCAGAAAGGAGCCATAGCATAGCGAGGCCATGTGAGGCCGGAAAGGAAGAGGAATGCAACAGAGGTCACAACCCAGAGCACAAACACCGATTCCCTCTCCCTACAGAATGCCTGGAAACAAAAGCCAAGAGCTATCGATGCAATCACCATAGGAAGTATAAACATCTGGATCTCGAATGGATTTCCAGCCATTGGGAACCGGAACATGAGAGGCACATAATGCAACATATAGATGCATGGGAGAATAATCACCGTCAGATAAGCAAGACCAGAACCAAGCATCTCTTTCAACGCACCTTCTGTAGTAGCCACATCGATGTCGGAATATAGCCCGGGTTTCTCCCTCTTGGCAACTCCCGTCATTACGATAGCAAGCACAAAACAC
>WFLX010190893.1_pt1 | contig 13170 bp, 13 predicted proteins | sample 4967041 | NCBI WGS metagenome assembly WFLX01 (sample SAMN12857096, study PRJNA449069) | gut metagenome | isolation source: stool from male and female vole | host: Microtus ochrogaster | place: USA:Florida | collected 2017
TGCAACCAGAATGTCAATCCATACACCAGTCAGAGACAGGATTCCAAGTACAGAAGAGGTATATATTTTTGATAATTGTTTCTTGACTTTAAACATAAAAATATCTTCTTAACTGAATTTTGCAATCGTTAAGAAGATATTGCGCAATCATATATCATCTGCAAAACATCTCAAATATAGATCAGGTTAAATCTGAGATTATTTATGACAGAGTAAGTTAAAAAAGGGCGCACGATCCCCATAGAAGGGAAAAATATAACCTTTTTTCAGTTGTACATTTGTCATTTTCCAAAACATAAGGCTGTACCTCAATAGGGGTATTTAGATAAAATTACTTATTAAATGTATCATATTTCCCATATAAATGCAAGTACTGGCGTGATTGGAACGGGGATGTAAAACGTGTGAAAAAACGTGTTTTATTGGTGCGCAGGTCTTTTTCTTTTCCCTTATTGATTGTTTTTTGGATGGCGCTGTGATACAATATTTTGTAGCTTTTGCATTAAAAGAACGGCATATTGTTTATCGCTGATAAACAAAGTATGTAAGGAGTATGAAGTCTGACTGTTAATGCATGAAGCGTTAGGGTTATCCACTAAATCATTAATACATGAATGAAGATGCAATCTATACGGATTGATTCGCAGGGGAATAAGGAATCTATAACATGGGCAGAAGAAAAGGATTAACTTTTTATAAGAAAGAAAAAAAGATTAATAAAAAATTACTAAAGGAGATCGGTCAGTGGATATTTTTGGGAGCGGTGATGATGCTGATNGCNTTTGCCGCCGTATTNTGCTTTGGCATCCGNACCAGTGTGATCGGCGGTTCCATGGAGCCGACCCTGNCNAATGGACAGGANATACTGATNGACAGNTTTTCTTATTTTTTTGTGAGTCCGGGACGCGGGGANGTGGTTGTNTTTTTGCCNAATGGAAATGAAAATTCCCACTATTATGTGAAGCGTNTGATNGGNCTTCCGGGAGACACGATCTCCATACAGGATGGTTATGTGATGATCAACGGAATCTTATATGAAGAAGACGGAAAATATGATAAAATGGAAGATGGCGGTATCGCGGAGACGGAGATCACCCTGGGTGAGGACGAATATTTTGTCCTTGGGGATAACCGTAACAACAGTGANGACAGCCGTTCCAGCAACGTCGGNNTTGTGATGAGAAGNTATNTGATCGGAAAGNCGTGGTTCCATATGTCATNNGGAGNTGTGCATTTGGGATTTATTAAGTAAGCGAGGTCAATGATGAATTATCAATGGTATCCCGGACATATGACAAAGGCCATGCGCATGATGCAGGAGAATATCAAGNTGATCGATCTGCNGATTGNGCTGGTGGACGCCAGAATCCCAAGNGCAGGAAGAAATNCTGATNTTGATCGTCTNGGGCAGAATAAGGCAAGGCTGATATTATTAAATAAATGCGATCTNGCNGATNCCNNAGAAAATGATCGATGGCTGGAATATTANGGCNCGCAGGGGATACAGGCGGTGCTGATCGATTCCAGAAAAGGGACGGGACTTAAGGAGATCCGGAATGCGGTGACGGCGGCCTGTGAGAAAAAGATCGAGCGGGACAGAAAGCGGGGGATCATCAACCGTCCGGTGCGGGCTATGGTGGCAGGGATCCCCAATGTGGGTAAATCCACTTTTATCAATGCTTATGCCAAAAAAGCATGCACGAAGACCGGCAATAAGCCCGGCGTGACCAAGGGAAAACAATGGATACGTCTGGATAAATCATTGGAACTGTTAGATACGCCCGGTGTGCTGTGGCCGAAATTTGAGGATGAGTTGACAGGACTTCATCTTGCGATGATCGGAGCCATCAATGATGAGATCCTGCAGACGGAAGAACTGGCTTGCAAAGTAATCTTGCTGATGCAGGAGGAATATCCCGGAAGGCTGCAGGAGCGTTATAAAACAAATGAGAAGGACGCTCCGGCAGATGTGCTGGCAGAGATCGCTTTGAAAAGAGGGTGTCTGAAAAAAGGCGGGGAGGCGGATCTTGATAAAGCGGCTGGGCTGCTTTTAGATGAATTCCGCAGCGGTATTCTGGGGCGCATCACGATAGAAAAGACAGGAACATTTTGTGACGGCAGGTAACGCAAAGAGGCGGAGTATGTATTAAAAAGTAGAAAAAGGTATGGATAGCAGGATGAGAGAAGAACAGAATTGGAACCGTGACAGGGATCTGGAAATGATCAGACTGGATGATGTGCCTGTGCGGCGGCAGAGGATCCAGGAGAAAAGGAACATCGTAACGGAGGAAAAAGAAACAGTATCAGGGCAGGAAGAGGAAGAAAAGAAAAAACTCTCCCCCAGATCGATGATGAAGGAAATATTATATAATAGCCTTTTTTTACTGTTTGTATTGATCATAACGCTGCTGATAGTGAAATATGTGGCGCAGAGGACTACCGTCTCAGGAAGCAGCATGGAACCCATGATCCATGACGGGGACAGTCTAATCGTAGATAAGCTTACGTATCGGTTCAGTGATCCGGAAAGNTTTGATATTATCGTATTTCCCTTTGAGTATCAGCAGGATACCTATTATATCAAGCGCATNATCGGACTGCCNGGAGAATCTGTACGGATTGATGAAGACGGTAACATCTATNTCNATGGTGAGATCCTGGTGGAGNATTATGGAGCAGAGNTAATCGAGGATCCGGGAAATGCATATAATGAAGTGATCCTCAGGGAAGACCAGTATTTTGTATTGGGAGATAATCGGAATAATTCATCGGACAGCAGAAATCCGGCAGTTGGACTGATCCATCGGGACAATATCGTCGGGCGGGCATGGCTGAGAATCTTTCCATTTGATTCCTTTGGCTTTATCAGGCATCAATGATATTATAATAGGTAATTGCGAAACTCTAATCGGGTTCTTTTGCATTTGTGCATCATTGACAATTCAACGCAGACACGCTTGCGCTCCGTGAAAAACGCAGCGGCACTGCTGGCAGTTTTTCAAAGGTCTGCTTATGAATTTGTCAATGCTGCACAATAAGATTTACGCGTTATTGAGAGTTTCGCAATCACTTAATATAATAATATATGTATGGAGAATATTTTAATGGACACATGCAGAAAGACCAGTGAGATACAGAAGGAATACCGTGAACTGACGGAAAAGGACTATGAGACATTTATCCATACATATCAGGAGGATGAACGGGCTGCTGTCCGGAAGATGGCAGAGGCAGTGGTCAAGAAGCAGAATGCATTGCTCGCGGAACAAAAGCGTATGTTTGAGATGTTTGCTTATGAACGCAGATACCAAGAGTATCAGTATATCTGCGGAATCGATGAAGTGGGCAGAGGACCGTTGGCAGGTCCGGTGGTTGCGGGCGCGGTGATTCTGCCCAAAGATTGTTCTTTGTTATATCTTAATGATTCCAAGCAATTGTCCGAAAAAAAAAGAGAGGAGCTTTTTGATCGGATCATGGAGGAAGCGGTTGCCGTCGGTGTCGGCTATGCATCACCGGAGAGAATTGATGAGATCAATATTTTAAATGCGGATTATGAAGCGATGCGCGAGGCGATCGGCAAGCTTTCTGTCAAGCCGGATCTGTTATTAAATGACGCAGTGACGATCCCGGAAGTAGAGATCCGTCAGGTGCCGATCATCAAGGGAGATACGCTTAGCGCTTCCATAGCGGCGGCAAGCATCGTCGCCAAGGTGACAAGAGACCGGCTGATGGTACAGTACGACGCGGTGATGCCGGAGTATAAATTTGCTTCCAATAAAGGATATGGTTCCAAAGAGCATATTGAAGCGATCAAAACGTATGGACCGAGTGTGATCCACCGAAGGAGTTTTATAAAAAATTTTATATAATATTATTTTGTAATCTGAAATAAGAAACAACTTAAGCTATGGATTACAGAAATGGTTTTGGTTTATTGGATATTTGAAAGAATGAAGTTTGTCCGAAATCGGGGGAATGGGAATGAGTTTATTTTCTGGAGTTTATAGCAATCATGGATATACGGATGGTTCTATTACAGGCGCTGTTTCGGGAACAGCGTCTTCCACGCCTGTCAATGGTCAGGCGGTCAATTCCCTCGCTGGTCTGAGCGCGGGTCAGACGATCGAGGGAAAAGTGATCGCAAGCAACGGCGATACGGTTCAAATTGATATCGGAACGGGAACGCCCGTGACGGCGAAGCTGGATCATGCCATGGATCTGCAGAAGGGGCAGAATGTCATATTTGAAGTCAAGACCAATTCTTCACAGCAGATCACGCTTTCCCCGCTCTATACCAATCTTACTAACAGTTCTACCGCATTGAATGCGCTTCATGCGGCAGGGATGACGGCCACTTCGGATTCTCTGGCGATGACAAGCGCCATGATGGAAGCGGGGATGAATATTGACAGGAATTCCCTGGCAAATATGTATCATACGATATCAAGCTTTCCCGGACATAATCCGGTGAATATCATACAGATGCATCAGATGGGACTGGAGATCAATGAGCAGTCAGTGGAGCAGTTTGAAGCATTTAAGAATTATGAGACGCAGATTGGGGAAGGGATGCGGCAGATCGCGGCGGATATTCCCCAAATGTACGGTGAACTGGTTGCGACCGGTAAGGAAGATGCGGCAATGCAGTTTATGAAAGCGGTTGTGGATACTTTTCTGGGCACTGTAAATGCTGAATTGACGACAGGGAATGTGCCAAATGGAGAAGCGGCGATAGGATCTGTTTTGCAGGATGGCGCTCTTTGGCAGGAGATTTCGCAGGAGGCTGAGCCTCAAAATTCATTGCAGGCNGTGGTTGTTGNTGGGAAGGTGGTCGGCAGCGCGCCTCTGCCGGAGGATGGTCTTGTCATGACAAAGGATGCTGCCCGGACGCTGAATGATATCATNAATGTTNTGCCNGNACAGGAAGCGCCTGAAGCCGCGAAGGAACTTAGCGCAGAGGGAAGGGAGCAGACTCAGGAGGCCGGGAAGGAGCTTACTGCGGAGGGAAGGGAACAGACTCAGGAGGCCGGGAAGGAACTTACTGCGGAGGGAAGGGAGCAGACTCAGGAAGCGGGAAAGACACTTGCATCCGGCAGGGAAGCTGCTGTGCAGAATACATTGGAACAGACAAAGGATACGCTTCTTGGGATGTTGAAAGAATCCGGCGTGCCGGAGGGACAGCTTTCAAGGCTTGCAGGACAGCCGGCATCCGCACAGGAATTGTTAAGGATGACTTCGGAGCTGATGAGGCGGATGGAAAGCAATACGATGCCGGAGGAACTTGCGGCAAAGCTGAAGCATGATATCAAAAACGTATTTTTATCCAATGGATTTCAGAATACGATACAGCAGGNAGTTCAAAAACAGTGGTTTCTGGAGCCTTCTGAGGTGGCGGATAAAAGTACGGTGGAAAGTCTGTACCGCAGGCTGGATCAGCAGACNAGGCAGCTTACGGATGCCCTGTCGGGACTTGCAAGACCGGAGACGGCTCTGTCACAGGATCTTTCCAATATGAATCAGAATATGAATTTTATGAACCAGATGAACCAGATGTATCAGTATATCCAGCTTCCGCTTAAAATGAACGGTGGGGAGGCGACGGGGGATCTGTTTGTTTATACGGATAAAAAAAGCCTGGCGCAGAAAGACGGCAATGTCAGCGCGATGCTGCATCTGGATATGCAGAACCTCGGTATGGTAGATGTTTATGCATCCATGACGGCGGCAAAAAATGTTTTTACGAAATTTTATCTGGAAAATGACGAGATGCTTGACTTTATTGAGGCGAATATCCATATACTCAATGAACGGCTGACCGGCAGGGGATATCAGCTGAAGACGGAAATGGCGAAGCATGAGGAAAAGAAGGATATAATTGCGCAGGCAGCCGTTAAGAAGGACGGCGCGGTTCCAAAGGCGATCGCGCAATACAGCTTTGATATCAGAGCCTGAAATAAAAAATTGCGTCCGTGTATTGAGACGGCGCTGTGTAAACGCCGCAAGGAAATAAAGATAATGCAGAATAGAGCGGAGCAGGGGGATATCCATGGCGGAATATGGGAATAAGGGTAAGACAAAGAAGCGGCAGGCAATTGCGCTGGAATATGATCCAAATGACGCTGCGCCACGGGTCATAGCATCCGGACAGGGCATCCTTGCTGATAAGATCATCGAAAAAGCAAAAGAATCCAATGTTCCGGTGCATCAGGACGGAAAGCTGGCGGATACCCTTTCCAGACTTGAGATCGGGGATATGATCCCGCCGGAGCTTTATGAAGTCGTAGCGGAAATTCTTGTCTTTGTGGATGCGATGGATAAGATCAAAGCGAAAATGGATAAGGCGGGGAAACGATAATTTAAAGAAAAGAATTGGAATAATCAGCGTGAAGGAAATCTTTAAACCGAAAAATATCTGCAAAAGCGGGAAGATAAAGCTGGGGGAGAAGGATTGAACAAGAGACGTCTTGGCGCGGAATATGAAAATATTGCGGCAGGTTATCTGACCGGAAAAGGATATCAGATCATAGAGAAAAATTACAGAAACCATTTCGGAGAGATCGATCTGATTGCAAAGGACTTGGACGGAACGATTGTTTACTGTGAGATCAAGTACAGAAGCGGCGACGCTTCCGGGGATCCGCTGGAGGCGGTAGATCACAGAAAACAGAGAAGGATCAGCCGGACGGCGGAGTATCATTATGCGTATCAGGTGCAGAAAGCTGATCTGCCCTGCCGGTTTGACGTGATAGGGCTCTATGCGGATGGGAGCATCCGGCATATTAAGAATGCATTTGAATTTATCAGGTAAGCAGGCAATGTTGATGTTCATAAGGGCTCGTTGTGTAATATAGACATATCATTGCACAACTAATTATGGGAAATCAGAAGTTTGGCAATTGCCTAATTAATCATGTAAAAGATTTAATGAAACAGTTTGGAGAGGATCAATGGTATGGAAGGATGGGCGGAGGACGCCGCAGCTGCTGGAACAGGATGGGATCCCATATCTGCAGTTTGAAAGCCTGACTAGGACAGGGGTGGTCAGACATCTGTTTACGACCAGAGGCGGCGGTGTCAGCGAAGGCAGCTATGCCGGGATGAATCTGGGCTTTACAAGGGGCGACGATCGAAAATGCGTGGAGGAGAATTTCAGAAGGATCGCCAAGCTGCTTGGCTGCAGGCCGGAGGATATGATCGCTTCGGATCAGACCCATACGGTGAATGTGCGTCTGGTGACCGGTGCGGATCGGGGACATGGGATCACGAGAGAGAAAACATTTTTTGATACGGATGGATTGGTCACAGAGGAACGGGGGATCGTACTGGCGACATTTTATGCGGATTGTGTACCATTATTTTTTGTGGATTCGGTTCATCCGGCGGTTGGTCTTTCCCATTCCGGATGGCGGGGGACGGTGCAGGGCATCGGTGAGGTGACGGTGCAAAAGATGCAGGAGTGTTTTGGGTCAAAGCCGGAGGATATCATCGCCGCGGTTGGACCGTCGATCTGTGCGGACTGCTATGAAGTCGGGCAGGATGTGGCGGAGCATTTTCTTGGGGAATTTTGGGAGAAGTACCATAATGACAGATTTTGCAGGCTGACAACGGATCCGGCAAAAATGAGGGATGCTTTGCTGTGCAGAAAGGAAAAATCACATCAGGACTTAGAGGATGCGGAAGATGTCAAATACCAGCTTAATCTCTGGGCGGCGAATCAATGTGTCCTGGNGAAAGCCGGAATCNNGNAGGAGAATATAGAGGTGANNTCGNTTTGNACNTGCTGTAACAGCGGGGAATTGTTTTCCCATCGTGCCAGTCANGGANAGCGGGGAAATCTGNGGGCGTTTCTAGGTNTATTATAAAATGGAACTATGAAATAAAACCTGNTTTATACAAAAAAGTTTACAATAGCTTTAAGAAAAAATTGAAAGAGGAAGTGACAGCAGATGAAATTGATTCATATGGAGAAAGTCTGGAACGGCAGATACCTGAAGAATTATCAATTAACGTATCTGAATAAAGCCGGCAGGGAAAAGAAGTACGAGATGGTCAGCCGTAATGATCTTGCGTCGCCGGAGGATGTTGGGAAAAGGACGGATGGGATCTCTATTGTGGCATTTCATGAGGACAAGCTGCTTTTATTAAGAGAGTTCCGCATGGGCGTGAACCGTTATATCTATAATCTCTGCGCCGGTATGAAGGAACCGGGAGAAACCATGGAGGCATGTATGGAGCGCGAGCTGTATGAAGAAACCGGATTAAAGCTCAGCCGCATCATAGATGTCCTTCCGCCATGCTTTTCGGCAGTTGCCATTTCGGATGTCAAGACCAGCATAGCGTTTGTGGAGGTCAGCGGGGAATTTGCCGATCATACCTCGGAGAATGAGGAGATCGGGGCGGCATTTTACAGCCGCGAAGAAGTAAAAGAGCTGTTACAGACGGAAGAATTTTCTTCCAGAGCGCAGATGGCGGCGTATTTTTTCACATTGGGCGGACTGCCGTGAGGTCNCATTATANGGATAATTAGGGAGTCNGTTCNGCTNCCTTTTTTTATGACTCGCTTTNNTTTTAAGAAAACACGAGGAGTTAAGATACNGCATTANAAGGCGAGTGGATTGAAAAATGAGAAAGTCAAAAAACATCTTTACAAGTCTTATCACAACTGATATACTATGCACACGTGAAAGACATGTGCGACTGCTTTCTTAGTAGTCCGAACATCTTGGCATTTCGCCATATTTCACAGTTTTAAGGTAACCCGTTGACGTCTGCAGTGACTTAAGCGTTGCAGGGAAGGATCGAAGGGTCTGACTGCAGAGTCTGACCGCTGCAGGAAATGAATCTAATGACTTAGTCATTGCAGCAAAGGAGAAACGAAAGGAATGATTATATGCCAGAAAAAACACCAATGAAAGAAACCGCCGTTTATGATGGCCGTAAACTGTGGGATGAGATCTTCAAGGCCATCGTCGGAACCATGCCGGAGCAGATGTTTCCGCTGTTCAAAGAGATCTACGGAAAAGAGTATCCGGAGGGAACCCCCATTGTATTGTTGGAGACGGAGACATCCACATTCTGGGAAAGCAGGAAGGAGCCGCCCAGTTCCACATTCATGGATATCGCGTTCCTTGTGGATGGCACAGATTATTATCATCTGGAATGTCAGATGGAGAACGACCATGAAATGGTGATCCGGATGTTCGCCTATGATGTGCATTTCGCGATCACCCATACGAAGGCCATGGACAGGAAGACAGGGGAGGTCGTATTAAGATTCCCCCGTTCCGCAGTGATCTATCCGGAAGGGACAAGGACTGTCCCTGACAGTCTCCGGTGCCGCATCCTCTTTCAGGATGGCAGCGAACATATCTATACGATCTCCACGGTCAAGGTACAGGGCTATTCCCTGAAAAAGATCAGGGAGAAGCATCTGACGCTGTTCCTGCCCTTTACGATGATCCGTTTTCGTTCACGCCTGAAAAGTAAAAAGAAGGTCACGGAAAAGGAATTGACAGGGTATCTGAAAGAGGTTATATTGATTTTAGAGGGAGAGATGTCCGCGGGCAGTATTACGGAGCTTCAGTATCAGGATTATGTGAGACTGATCTGGCATGCGGCGGAGAGGGTATTTGCGAAGCACAGGGAACTGTGGAAGGAGGCAGATTGAAAAATCAAAGATTTTTCAATCGCAAATTTGCGCCTGCGGCACAAATTCGCAGGTTATGGAAAAGGAAGGATTATATGAGATGACCAAGTCATTAATAAAATTACCCAGTGAAGAGTTCAGGGAGATGAAGGCAGAAAATGTTGAACAGAAGGCAAAGATAGCCCGGCAGGAGACAGAGATAGCCAAGCAGAAAGCAGAGATCCGGCGTTTACAGGAGATGCTTCGTTTGATGGGAAATAATTAGTGTCTGCTGATTAAATCTTAAATANTTNCGTCNCTGCGGACTTGNAAAAACNCCGGNGNTAGGGNATAATCGGAAAGTACGGNCAGACTTNATTGCAAAAGCATGNCCGGAAATANGATAAATGATANAAATGACANAATTGGAGAACGGTAACATNGAAATNTTNGAGGAACTGAAAGAAAGAGGTCTCTTAGCGCAGCTTACGGATGAGAAGGAGATCAGGGAGCTGATCAACAATGGTAAGGCGACTTTTTATATCGGCTTTGATCCTACGGCGGACAGCCTGCATGTGGGACATTTTATGGCATTGTGCCTGATGAAACGTCTGCAGATGGCGGGCAACAGACCGATTGCGCTTTTGGGCGGCGGCACCGGCATGATTGGAGATCCCTCCGGTAAGACGGATATGCGTAAGATGATGACGGAGGAGACGATCCGGCATAACTGCGACTGCTTTAAGAAGCAGATGAGCCGGTTTATAGATTTTTCCGAGGGAAAGGCGCTGATGGTCAATAATGCGGACTGGCTTTTGGATCTGAATTATATCGAGATGATCCGGGATGTGGGAGCGCATTTTTCCGTCAACAACATGCTTCGCGCGGAATGTTACAAGCAGCGTATGGAGAAGGGACTGACCTTTCTGGAGTTTAACTATATGATCATGCAGAGCTATGATTTCCTGCGCTTATATCAGGACTATGGATGCAATATGCAGTTTGGCGGCGATGATCAGTGGAGCAACATGCTTGGCGGTACGGAGCTGATCAGAAGAAAGCTGGGCAAGGATGCATATGCCATGACGATCACCCTCCTGCTGAATTCCGAAGGAAAGAAGATGGGCAAGACGGAAAAGGGCGCTGTATGGCTGGATCCGGAGAAGACGACGCCNTTTGAATTTTTCCAGTACTGGAGAAATGTTGCGGATGCGGATGTNNTGAAATGTATCAAGATGNTGACNTTCCTNCCTCTTGATGAGATCNAGAAGATGGAAAGCTGGGAAGGCAGCCAGTTAAATGATGCAAAAGAGATCCTTGCATGGGAACTGACGAATCTGGTGCATGGCAAAGAAGAAGCGGACAAGGCAAGGGATGCAAGCCATGCGTTATTTGCAGGGGGCGGAAGTAAGGAGAATATGCCGACGACCGTGCTGGCAGAAGAAGATTTTAAGGACGGAAGCATTGATATCCTGACGATGTTAGTNAAAGCNGGATTNNGTACGACAAGGTCTGACGCGAGACGTAATGTTGAGCAGGGAGGCGTATCTGTCAATGATGAAAAAGTAACAGATATTAAGGCTGTTTATGCCAAGGATGCTTTTCAAAATGAGTTCATCGTAAAGAAAGGCAAAAAGTCATTTATGAAATTTAACCTTTCATAACACGAAAATAATGGTGGGTGGCAGATAGAATCTGCCACCCGGCTTATTTTTTATCATCAAATATCCGTCTATTGTAATCGCTTACGATCTATTCATCATCATCAAATACCCGTCTATTGTAATCACTTACGATCTTATTCTTCGTCATCAAATACCCGACGGTTGTAATCGCCTACGATCTTGTTGAGCTTCTCAGTCGGCGTCAGCACCTTCGCAAAGGAGATGTCATGGTTGGAGAAGTCAATGATGGATGCCATGAATTTACTCATATCTGCTACCAGGACATAAGACCGGCTGGTCACTTCCGGCGGCAGATAGGTGAGGTTCGTGGTGATGACATAGTCAAAATAACCCTTTTCATATGCTTTGTCAAATGCCTCCATGCCATGGGTAAACAGACCGAAGGTAACGCATAGGAAAACGCGTCTGGCATTCATTTCTTTTAACTGCTTAGAGGTATCCAGCATACTTTCACCGGAAGAAATGATATCATCAATGATGATCACGTCCATACTGTCGATCTTTTCTCCGAGAAATTCATGGGCAACGATTGGATTTTTGCCATCGACGATCACGGAATAATCACGGCGTTTATAGAACATGCCGGTATTCACGCCCAGGACGGTGGAAAAATATACGGCACGGTCAAGAGCGCCTTCGTCCGGTGAGATAACGACGGTATTGTCCTTGTCAATGATCAGGTCGTGTACCTGATGCAGCAGCATCTTTGTCAGCTGGTAATTGGGGGAGAAATTGTCAAACCCGTAAAGCGGCGTTGCATTCTGCACTCTGGGATCATGCGCATCGAAGGTAATGAAGTTGGAAACGCCCATTTCCCCTAACTCTTTTAACGCATAGGCGCAGTCCAGGGATTCCCTGGCTGTTCTTTTATGCTGCCTTCCTTCATAGAGAAACGGCATAATGACATTGATGCGGTGCGCTTTGCCGTTGCAGGCGGCAATGATGCGCTTCAAGTCCTGATAATGGTCATCCGGTGACATATGATTTTCAAACTGCCCCATGGAGTAGGTTATGGAGTAGTTCGTAACATCCACTAATATGTACAGGTCCGTTCCGCGGACGGATTCATACAAAACCCCCTTGGATTCACCGCTGCCAAAGCGCGGGCAGTCGGCCTTTAACAGATAGTTGTCCGCCACATAGCCTTGAAATGCGGGGTCGTTTTTAAAAGTATTGTTGATGTGCTTCCGGTAGGAAATCAGGTGCTGATTGATGCGCTCCCCTAAGGAGGCAGCCCCCTTTAATGCGATCAGCTTTAAGGGTGCCACCGGCATGGCTTTTTCCAGTTCTTCAATCTTCGGCATGGCTTTTCTTCCTTTATCATTTTTCTGCTTTTCTGCTATACATATATTTGATTTGATATATAAAATTATACTACAAAGAAAGCATTTTGCAATTATTTTATAAAAATGGCATGGTTCTTTATACGACGAAGTTGGCGATTATTAACTTGTGTTGTATGTGTGCTTATGATAGAATAAGCGCAGAAAGCGTGTGCAATGATGGAAAGATAATGGTGTTGAAGCATTTGCCAAAAGAGAGGTGATGCTAAGGATGAAAAAAAATATGATTATTAATATGGTGCTGGCTGCTTTTTTGAGCTGCCTGTATTCTATAGTCATGATTGAGTTCCTTATTAATGTGGTATTATATGACCAATTATATGACCGTATTGGGAGTGCAGTACATTATCTTATTGAGGATGCAGCATTTAGAGAAGTATTAGGGAATTATGTGTTTCCGATCGCTTGTCTGATAGTTATTGTGGGTATAGTTGGAATATTTATAAGCAGCATTGTGCGGCGCATAAAAAAGATAATCAGCTGGAAGGAGTTTTTCATTGAGTGTGCTGGTACAGTG
>WFLX010046546.1_pt1 | contig 13167 bp, 11 predicted proteins | sample 4967041 | NCBI WGS metagenome assembly WFLX01 (sample SAMN12857096, study PRJNA449069) | gut metagenome | isolation source: stool from male and female vole | host: Microtus ochrogaster | place: USA:Florida | collected 2017
TGGAAAAGATTCGCAATGGCGATCCGGTGGATGGCAAATCAGGCAAAATTGTGGCAAACCTTGACAAATTCTTGAAGAAAATCAAGGATGGCGCCGCTGGGGAAGGGGCTGACCCTATTCCTGAGAATGTGCATGAGGAGCCGAAACAGTTCTATATAGCGCCGATGGCCACAAAAGACAGCCGTTTTTACAAGATTTATATCACCTTTTTTCAGGAAACGGAAATGGCAAATGTCCATGCATACAAAACGGTGTATGCGTTAAAGGAGATTGCAGAAGATATTCTGTATTCGCCGGAGGACATCATTTCGGATGAGTCAAGTGCAGAGACCATTTTGAAGGACGGATTTAAAATACTCCTTCAGGCGCAGTGCACGCAAGCAGAAATCAGGGAATTCATAGGCGAAGGATATGACATTGAGAAAGTGGATATCTATGAATGCAAGCCCGAAGAATTCCTTCAGGGATTTGACTTTGGTGATGACCATCCCATTGCACCGGCAATTGATTTGGATTCTAGTGTAGAAGATATTGAAGCAAGAGTTAATGAGGCTGAAGCGGCAAAAGAGACGGAGGCTAAGGAAGCAGAGGAGAAGAAGCCTGCAAAGGATGCCATTGCTCCCGGTGACTTCGTTATCCAATCCAAGGAGCCTGGTAAGAAGAAAAAGCTGGCAAAGGATAAGCCCAAGATGGAGAAAGCATCCTTTATCAGCGTCAATATCAGCAAGATGGATCAGTTAATGGAGCTGATTGGAGAATTGGTTATTCAGGAGTCAGTGGTGTTGCAGAACTCAGACTTGAGAGTGCCGGGGCTTAACTTGGATAACTTCAATAAAGCAGCAGCACAGCTGTCCAAGATTTCCACGGACTTGCAGAATGTAATTATGTCCATGAGAATGGTGCCTCTGGCAAATACCTTCCAGAAGATGAACCGCATTGTCTTTGACGTATCCAGAAAGCTTGGAAAAGACATTGAGTTTGCAATGGTAGGCGAAAATACAGAGGTGGATAAGAACATTATCGAGCATATTTCCGACCCGCTGATGCATATTGTTAGAAATTCTGTGGACCATGGAATTGAGTCCAAAGAGGAACGCAAAGAAAAAGGCAAGCCGGAGAAAGGGAAAGTCACCCTGTCGGCAAGAACCGAGGCAGGCAAGGTTTGGATTTGTGTGGAAGATGATGGTTCAGGACTTGACAAGGATAAAATACTTGCCAAAGCCAGAAAACAGGGGCTTTTGGATGAAAATAAGCCAGACAGCGCATATAGTGATAAAGAGATTTATCAGTTTATTACCCTGCCGGGATTCTCTACAAATGAACAGGTTACAGAGTACTCCGGAAGAGGCGTTGGAATGGATGTGGTAGTTCAAAATATCCAAGCAATCGGAGGCGCTTTGGAAATCGAAAGTACGCCGGGCTTCGGCAGTACTATGAGCCTTAAGATTCCTCTGACGCTTGCCATTATAGATGGTATCGTGATGGAAATCGGAAATTCTTCCTTTGTCATGGAAACCGGTGCAATTAAGGAATTTGTCCGTGTGAGGGAAGACATGATGATTCAGGAGCCGAATGGAGATGAATATGTCATGATACGCGGCGACTGTTTCCCGGTACTCAAGTTAGGCAAGTGGTACGGTCTGGAGAACTATCAGGATTCCGTAGAGAATGGCGTAATGTTAATTCTTGAGGTAGAGGATAAAAAAGTCTGTCTTTTAGTTGATAGGCTGATTGGGGAACAGGAAATCGTTGTGAAGCCGATTCCCTCTTATATCAAGAAGGTTAAAGGTCTGTCAGGCTGTACGCAGCTTGGAGACGGAAGCATTGCCCTGATATTGGATGCTGCCGGATTGATAGAATAAAATATTATAGAAAGGAACGGTATATCACATGGATGAAGAAATCGAACTGAGGAAACAGATGGAAGATTATGTCGATCCATATGAGCGAGATACGCAAAAAGGTAAGTATATGACCTTCAAATCCGGTAAAGAATTCTTCGGGCTGGAAATCCAATATGTAAATGAGATTATTCAACTCCAGACGATTACGGCAATCCCGGAAACGGAGGATTATATCAAAGGTCTTATCAACTTAAGAGGTAAAGTCATTCCCGTGGTTGATGTTCGCCTGAGATTTAAACAGCCCCCTTTTGAGTATAACGACAGAACCTGCATCATTGTCATCAGCGTGAAGTCTATGATGGTTGGACTGATTGTAGAGCAGATTGCAGAAGTAGTTGAAATCAGGGAAGAGAACATACTGCCGCCGCCTACATTCGGACGCGTTGATAAGATACAAAACAAATATGTATATGGCATTGGCAAGGTAGGCGATGCAGTAAAATTGCTGTTGGATCCCGACAAATTGCTGAATGACGAAGACTTATCAGTTGTGGAACAAGCAAGCGAAATGAATATTGAAGAGGAATGAGAGGTAGGAAACAATGAAAAACATGAAGATGAAAACAAAAATGATTATTGGGTTTGCAATCCCCATTATACTCACCATTATCAATGTGGTGGTAGGGATGTCTTCCGTGCGCAGAATTACAAATTCCATTGTGGAAATGCAGGAGGAGGAGTTTATCACAGTTCAGAACACATTGAAAGAAATCGGTGCAGATGAAACGAAGGCAAAAGTACTTACGGATGCTCTTACTGCAGTCAAGACAGACGATATGGAGTTGATAAACAGGACTGCCGATATATCAAATATTGTCAGCTTTGCAATGATTGTATTTTCCGTTGTAGTTTCTCTTCTCATTGCAATATCTCTGATAAAGATTATCAACAAGTCTGTTACACAGTTGTCCAAGGCAGCCACCGATATTGCCATGGGGCGTGTGAATATTAAACTAGTGAAATATAACGAAGATGAGTTTGGCGAATTGGTAGATAAGTATACTGAAGTGATTGAGAACATCAAGTATCAGGCAAGAATTGCAGAGGAAGTGTCAAACGGCAACCTGACCATTAATGTTACGCCGAAGTCTCCAGAAGATTTGCTGGGTAATTCCTTGAAGAAATTGGTGGATGATAATCTGCGCACACTGTCCAATATCAGCGAGGCAGGTTCTCAGGTTACTGTAAGTTCTTCCCAGGTGGCAAGCGCCAGCCAGGCATTGGCACAGGGTTCCACAGAGCAGGCAAGTGCAATCGAGCAGATTACTGCTTCCATTGATGAGATTGCAGAGAAGACAAAACAGAATGCTGAGCAGGCAAATGATGCTGCAAAGTTGGTTGCAAAGGCAATTGATGATGTAAAACAGGGTAATAAGCAGATGCAGGATATGATGGTTGCAATGCAGGATATCAATAAGTCTTCCGAGAGTATTTCCAAGATTATCAAGACTATTGATGATATTGCATTCCAGACCAATATCCTTGCACTGAATGCAGCAGTTGAGGCTGCAAGAGCAGGCGAGGCAGGAAAAGGATTTGCAGTGGTTGCTGAGGAAGTAAGAAGCCTTGCTGCAAAGAGTGCGGCAGCATCCGCTGAGACCGCTGAGCTGATTGAAGGCTCCATTGAAAATGTGAACTCCGGTTCCAGAATTGCAGAGAATACTGCAAAGGCAATGGAAGAGATTAACAAGGTGGTACAGGAGAGTGAAGTTATCATCAACGGTATCGCAGAATCTTCCAATTATCAGGCAACTGCAGTTGCACAGATTGAGCAGGCAATTACACAGGTATCTCAGGTGGTGCAGACCAACTCCGCTACCAGCGAGGAGTGTGCGGCAGCCAGCGAAGAACTGTCCAATCAGGCATCCAGAATGAGAGAGATGCTTGCCATCTACAATCTGGGTTCCGGCAGTGTAGGCGGAGCTGCTGCTTATAGAGGTGGTTCACCCTCATTCTCTTCTCAGGTAAGCGCTAACGAGCAGGTGATTTCTCTTGGAGATGATTTTGGCAAATATTGATGTTCCAACAGACTGATAAGTAAACATTTAGCTTAAGAAGCCGCCGCATTGTTTGAAATAATTACAATGCGGCGGCTTTTTGTGTTTTCTAATTGCGGACACAAATATTTTATGCTATAATATCCGAAAAGGGCAGAGTCAAGTGCCGAAAGAAACATCTGCCCGGGATTTGCAGCAAAATTTTAGAGAAAAGAGGGATTTTCAATGAGCTTATTTGATGAATTGCGAGGTTTGGGTGTGAATGTCGATGAAGGGCTGAAGCGCATCATGGGGAACGAGGCTCTTTATAAGAGACTTTTAGGTTCTTTTGTGAAAGCCATTAGAGAGCATTCTGTGGATCCGGATTTTGATGCGACGGACTGTACTGATGCCATAGAGAAAACCCATGCCATTAAAGGAACTGCGGGAAATTTGTCCATTACTCCCATCTATGAAGCGTATACCGAGATTGTAAACGAGCTGCGGGCAGGTAATCCAGAGAAGGCAAGGGCGATTCTGAAGGATATTCTTCCGGTACAGGAGAAGATTATACAGTGCATCGAAAATAATAAAGAGTAAGCAATATCGCAGGCATTGCCTGCGATATGTAGTATACGGGACAAGTAAGACATAAAAAATTACAGATAATTATTCGGGGACTTCTTTAACAGAAACTTCACAGCATAACCGGATTCATCGCAGATATTGCGTACAATGCTTTCCGCTTCATCTCTGAAATTGTCATTGATGCAGATGATGCAGGATTCCTTGGAACGGTTAAAAAAGGAAGCTTTTTGCCAGCGGATATAATAGGAAATCCGCTTTTTGAGAAGTTCCCGTTCAATGATTTGTTTACATTCCGGGTCATTGACCTCGCATAATTCTATTTCATTGTTTACCTTTACGGTTGTATATAACGATTGCATGAAATCACCTCTGTTTAAAAATAATCCTAACTTTATTATAGCATAACTCTTTGCAAATATGCAATGAATACTTGCGGCCTTGAAAAGAAAACAGTATACTTATAGTATTATTAACAGCATGCTAGAAAGGAGCAGAACTCATGGATTTTTTGGAAAAAATAGGAGATGTCATAACTACAAAAGGACAGGAAGCGGTAGATAAGGCAAAGGATATGGCTGAGATTGCGAATTTAAAGAGCCGCATTTCTACTTGCGAGGATGTCATCAAAAAGAACTATATGGAGATTGGGAAACTTTATTATGAGCAGTACGGTAATACGCCGGATGCCGATTTCCAAAAGCAATGCCGTTCCATTGAAAATGCTAGGAACGGCATAGATAAATTACAGGAAAAAATCAAGGAAATTAAAGGTTTATAAACCGCAGTTATCAATCATCATCCGAACCGCCGTTCATTGTCCATTGCTCCTGATTGAGGACCGCCTCATAATTGGGGTCTGCAAAGAAAGAAGCATCATGGTGGCAGTAAGTGCGGGTAACAGGAGTGGACAGGATGGTCTGTGTACCATCCTCATTTTCCATAATCACGGTAGAGCCGCTGATTAAGGCCTCTTCCTCCGCCAGAGGGAAGCTTCCCTCACCCTCATATTTGAAAGGGCAGTCAAGGCTCGCAGGCAGATGGTCATAGGCGCAGAGATAACCCCGGTAGTGAATGGTGCAGTTTTCCGTAGGCTCCGTACCTAGTTCAAAGTACTCTGTGCGTATGGTTTCGTCACAAAGACCGGGAACAGGCAGTTTTCCGGATTTAGAACAGATTTCAATCTGCACGATATCCTGAGGTGTAGGGAACTGAGCCTTGGGCAGATTTTCGTGCACCCGCTTCATGACGGCTGCCCACAACTTTTTGGAGCAGTCCGTTTCTTTGTTAGGTTTTTTATCGTTCATACCAATATTGTTGTCATAGCCTGTCCATGTGGTTCCCGTATAATAAGGAGTATAACCTGCAAACCAGACATCCCTGCTCTCGGTGGAGGTGCCGGTTTTGCCTGCGATTGCCATGTTTTCGTCAAAACGGGTCATGGTTCCGTTGCCTATGGTCACTACATCCACCATGGCATCGGTAAGCAGGAAAGCGGTGGTCTCCTTGATAACCCGGTGGGAATCGGGAGACGTGTTGTCCAAAATTACATTGCCGTCAGAATCAAGGACTCTGGTGTACAGCTTTGGCTTCATGTAGATGCCCTGATTGGCAATGGCTGCATAAGCGGCATTTAATTCATAGGGGGAAGCTCCGTAGGTCAGTCCTCCCAAAGCGGTAGGTTGTCCCACATCTGTGAAGAATCTGCCGTTAATCATGGTACCGTCTGCGATGGAAGTGAATCCGAAGTTCTCCAGATAGTCATAGCCAAGCTGCGGGGTGATAACGGTCAGGTTCTTAACTGCAATAATATTTAAGGACTGTTCTATGGCATAGCGGATGGAGCAGATGCCTTTATAGCCGGTGTCGTACCAATTGTTTACAGGAGTACCGTCCTCATAGCAAAAAGGCGCATCATTATAAACGGTGGCAAGGGTTTTGCCTGCACTGTCAAGGGCGGGGGCAAAGGATGCCAATACTTTGAAGGTGGAACCGGGAGAACGGGTTGACATCATCGCTCTGTTGAAGGTACGCCGTCCCTCTTTTGTGCCTCTGCCGCCTATCATTGCTACTACATAGCCGGTTGATTGATCTTCAATCACCATGGCGGTCTGGGGCTGCGCCGTCAGAGTGAAGTTTTCGTCATAATTTTCACTGTCATCAGCTACCCCCAGGTCTGCAAGCATTTGGGTTCGATAAGTGACAATCGCCTCATTTGCATCATCCGGTGAAGAAAAAATCAGGTTAAAATTCTTGTCCACATGACTCTGAAACCACTTCATCATATTTTCCTTGCTGTAATTGTGCTTATCGCCATTACCGTCCTTGATGGTCAGGGCATAAGTCAGATACCATCTGGTAATGGGGTTATAGTTGTCCGGATTGGCAAACTCCTCATCCACAATTTTCTGAATGGTGGGATCCATGGTGGACTCAATGCGCAATCCTCCTGAGGTCAGCAGGTTTTCCGCTATNNTGTCGTTATATCCGGCGGCTTNTAAGTCTGCTAACACCNGTTCATANACCGCATCGGAGAAGTAGGAGCCGGAGGTGGTATTATTTTCCTGAAGGTGGGTGTCATAAAGACCAATGCGCTCATAAACAGCCTCTGTATCCGCCATTGCCTCCTTATATTCTGCCTCTGTGATAAATCCCTGATCCCGCATATCATTCAGACATTTTTGCCGGCGCTCCTTATTGTTTTCCGGATGGCGAAGCGGATTATATCTGGAAGGATTCTGGGTAATGCTGGCAATCACGGCGCATTCCGACAGGTCCAATTCGCTGCAGGATTTGCCGAAATAGCGCTGTGATGCGGCTTCCACGCCCAAGGTGTTCTGGCCTAAATTGATGGCATTCAGATAACGCAGCAAAACCTCATCCTTTGTAAAGTTTTTGGTAATTTCAAGGGCAAGATACTGTTCCTGAATTTTACGCTTAACTTTTTTAATATCATTATCGCCTTCAGAAGTCCAATCGGTGAAGATAGTGTTTTTCAAAAGCTGCTGGGTGATGGTGCTGGCGCCTTCCTTGCGCTTTCCTCCCGACATGATGAATACGTAGCCGGCGCGGACAATTGCCTTTACGTCAATGCCGTTGTGATCATAAAAACGAGCGTCCTCAAGAGCCACAAAGGCATGTTGCAAGTTNTTGGGAATCTGATCNAAGGTGNCTTCAATACNGTTGGAGTTGGTGCTGACATATTGATCCAGCTCGTTGCCCTCGCAGTCGTAAACGATGGTTGCTTGTCCGGAAGCCACTACATCGCTTAAACGGATAGTGGGGGTGCAGGCAAGAATGCCCTTGAAAGCTCCGATTCCGGCAGCAACGCCGCAGATTCCTACGCTGATAATTGCTACCAGAATTACCTTAAAAAAGGTAAGCATTATTTTTTTAACAAATTTGGAAGACTTTGAATTTAATGCCTTTTGTTTGGCATAAACTCCTTTTTTGCTGTAATTCATGTGGTTCGCCTTTCTGTTTGCATATATATATGACATTATACCAAATATTGCTATGTATGGAAAGTTTTTCTTTCTTTATTTAATAATTGTTTCACATTTTGGCAAGATTATGCTACACTTTGATAAGAGGTTAGTGTGAAACGGTAGGAAAAGGAATTCGGAATGGATAATCAGGCGGAAGAATACAAGGTGCTGCTGTCCGGAGGGCAGGGGGAAATCGTGGAGAAAAAATNCAGATTTATTGCCACGGTGCGAAANTGCGAGACGGAAGANGAAGCAGCAGCTTTNGTGGNGNAGATGAAAANGAAATATTGGGATGCTTCACATAACTGTTCGGCTTTTGTGATTGGCGCAAAGGGCGAGATAACCCGATGCAGCGATGACGGAGAACCAAGCGGGACTGCCGGAAGACCCATGTTGGAGGCGCTTCTTTCGGAGGGCATACGCAACATAGCGGTAGTGGTCACAAGGTATTTTGGGGGCACGCTTCTGGGAACTGGAGGGCTTGCGAGAGCATATACCCAGGCGGTCAAGGCAGGCTTAAACGCCTGTGAAATGGGAATGATGAGATATGGAAGTGAATTGAAGATAGAGACGGATTATAATGGAGTGGGGAAGATTCTGTATCTTTTGGAGAGGCAGAGAATAGAGCCCTTTGAGAGTGAGTACGGGGAAGCGGTCCTGCTAAAAATCCGCATTCCTATACAGTTAAAGGAGAGAATGTACAGGGAACTATTGGACGCCACCATGGGAAGGGCAAAAGTGGAAGAACTTAAGAAGCTGTACTTTATAGATACAGGAAGAGAGGATTAATATGGAAAAAGTAAAAGATTTTGAGGAGCTTTTGGAACTTCTTAGAACAAAACAGTATACAAAGCTGCGTCAATATCTGGCTGAGCTGAATGATGCGGATATTGCGGGACTGATGGAAGAATTGGAAGAGGAGGAGATGTTAAAGGTATTCCGCATTCTTCCCAAGGATTTGGCTGCGGATATTTTTTCCTATTTGGAGGTGGACAACCAGCAGATGATTATCACTTCCCTCTCCGAAAAAGAGGCGGCCAACATTATCAACAATCTGATGGCGGACGATGCCACGGACCTTTTGGAAGAAATGCCCGCCAATATCGTAAAAAAGCTGCTTGCCAATGCAAATCCCGATACCCGAAGGGATATCAACCATTTGCTGCGCTATCCGGAGGATTCTGCCGGAAGCATCATGACAGTGGAGTATGTGGATTTAAAAGAAAACCTAACCGTGAATCAGGCGATAGAACGTATCCGCAAGGTGGGAGTGGATTCAGAAACCATCAATATCTGTTATGTGCTGGATGCCCAGAGAAAGTTATTGGGAACCGTGGCGCTTAGGTATCTTTTGTTGAGCGAGGGAGATGAAATCATTGGAGAAATCATGCATGAAAATGTTATTGCCATCCATACCCTGATGGATCAGGAGGAAGTTGCAAGGCAGTTTCAGAAATATGATTTCACTTCCATGCCGGTAGTGGACAATGAAAACCGTCTGGTGGGCATCATCACTGTGGACGACGTGGTGGATATTATGGAGGAAGAAACCACGGAGGACATGGAAAAAATGGCGGCTATCGTGCCCAGCGACAAGCCTTATATGAAGACCACAGTGTGGGAAACCTATCAGAAAAGGATTCCGTGGCTGTTGCTTTTGATGGTGTCGGCAACCTTTACGGGAGCCATTATCACTTCCTTTGAGGAGGCGCTCAGCGTATATGCTTCCTTGATTGCCTTCATTCCCATGTTGATGGACACGGGGGGAAATGCCGGAGGGCAGGCAAGTGTGACGGTTATCCGTGGATTATCTCTGGGAGAGATTGAATACAGGGATGTGCCGAGGGTGGTTTTTAAGGAAATCCGAGTGGCGCTGTTGTGCGGCATATCGCTGGCGGCGGCGAATTTTGCAAAACTGATGCTTTTTGACAGGGTGGGGCTTGTGGTGTCTCTGGTAGTATGCCTTACTTTGGTGGTGGCGGTACTGATGGCTATGCTGGTGGNCTGTATCCTGCCCATCGGAGCCAAGAAGCTGGGATTTGACCCGGCNGTGATGGCGAGCCCCTTTATCACTACCATCGTGGATGCGCTATCCCTGTTGGTTTATTTTCAGGTGGCAGCAATCATGCTGGGGATATAGTGTGAAGCGCGAAAAGATTTTGACTTTTATTTTTTTAAAAACTTTCAAAAAAACAGTTTTCAAGGATAATATAATTTGTTAAAATAAATCTAAATATATACGCTATCCAAATTCTAAAATAAAATGATACAGGCGCGTGGCGTCGGAATGGAGGACTAAGACATGAGATATTTTTTTGAATCCACAGTAGAGAAGCAGGATCAGGGTTACACTATCCAGATACCTTTCAATGTATGGGAGGTGTGTAAGCAGAGGGAAGTCATCATCGGTGATGTAGTGCTTGACAATAAGATTATCGACTGCGAACTGCATCCCAAGGAGAAGGGAAATTATGAGATTCATATAGCGGATGAATCCAAAGTCAATGTAGAGCTCGGTGTTCCTCACAAGATTCTGCTGCATGTAAACGGTTCCCTGATTCGCATGGATCAGAACAGCCCTTACAGTTTTGAGAAGCCCATCCGTAAAATTGACGGCATTGATGTAATTATCCAGCCGGAGGACGGTCTTTGCGGTCAGTCCTGTGTGGCTATGCTGGCAGGCGTGACCATTGCGGAGGTTATCAGCGTTATGGACTGCAGGGAGTGGCAGGCAACCATGGGTCGCGTGATTTCTGCATTAAACTATTATGGAATCGACCATACAGACATTATCGTGTACACCGAGGGACGGGATACCGTACTTCCTAAATGTGCAATTTTAATGGAAAAGATGGGACGTTTCTGCCACTATCTGGTACATTATGACGGTAAATTCTATGATTCCAATCTGGGTGTGCTGGAAGAGTATGACACCAGCAAGCTGTTGGGCTATCTGGAAATTAAGTGCTAAGAGAATGTTACAGTCGGATGGAAGGATATAAGGAAGCAAATGAATAAATATTCAGAGAAATACGCTATGCTGGCAGCTGCTGTGGGATTGTCTTATGATGCAGCAAATGATGTGCTGTATGGCCAGAAGGATGGTTATGAGGTCATGGTTTATGCGCCAAACAGTTCATATCCCTATATGATGTGCATCCATATTGCGGCTAGAAATGAATATGGCGGAGGACTGAATGCGGCGGATACGAAAGCATTTTCCAAGTCGGTGAAGTGCATTGCACGGTGTGATCAGAAGAACAACAGTGTTTTTGCTTATATAAAGAATCAGTCAAACGCTGAGAAGCTGAAAGGATGTCTGGGGGAGGCCTTAAGCGCCTTCACTGCTTTCCTGCGCCAAAAAGGGTTTACGGCCTGCTGCAGTTCCTGCGGAAAAAGCGGGGAGGTTTCCGGTTATCGTATGCTGAATTCCTATTTCCAACTGTGTGAAGAATGCGAGGCGGGAATCCGCAATAATTTGACAGTCATAGCACAGCAGGAGCAGCAGAAACGGGAAAATATCATTGCCGGCATTGTGGGAGCGCTTCTGGGCTCTCTTGGTGGAGTACTTTGTATTGTGGTGTTAGGCCAGCTTGGCTATGTGGCGTCTATTTCCGGTGTAGTGATGGCAATCGGCGTGTTGAAAGGCTATGAGAAGCTGGGCGGAAAGCTGACCAAAAAGGGTGTGATTATCAGTGTTATTATCATGCTGCTTATGATCTATGTGGGAAATCAGCTGGATTGGGCGATTAAGTATTACACAGGCGGAGGCTCAGCTTTGGGGCTCAATATATTTGAGTGTTATCGGTTAGTGCCAACTCTGGTTTTTAAGATTTCTAGTGAAGCAACTAGGAGCGCTTATATTAGGAATCTGATACTGCTTTATGTATTCATGTTGTTTGGGGCGGTTCCCACAATACGCAACAGGGTTTATGAGCAGGATATCAAGGGCACTATGGTAAAAATCGGTTCCGCAGGCACTTTTGGCGGCTATGGGCAGTCGGGTAGCCTGTGAGAAGGCGCAGAGATTTTAATAAAGTTGTTAAGGACCGTTGTCGGTGCAGATAACAGACTGCACTAGCAGCGGTCTTATTATGTACCAAATTCTATTATTGAGGAAGACAGGGGGCATATTATAAAATAAATATAAAATCTGCTTTTTGAGATTGAAGTAAGAAAATAAGAGAAAATAAGAGTAAATGAGAGAAAATACGAGCAAATAAAATGTAATAACTCGTGAATACGTTTGCCAAGTTTTACATATAAAACTAATATATGTTTTAGTGATTAGCACTCGAATGCAAAGAGTGCTAACAAATCCAAAAAGAGATGGTTTAAGGAGGAGTCAAATATGAAATTAGTACCTTTAGGCGACAGAGTGGTATTGAAACAGATGGTGGCAGAAGACACCACTAAATCCGGCATTGTTCTGCCCGGACAGAGTAAAGAGAAACCTCAGCAGGCAGAAGTAATTGCAGTAGGACCCGGCGGAGTGGTTGACGGTAAGGAAATCAAAATGGAAGTCAAGGCCGGCGATAAAGTTATTTTCTCCAAGTATGCAGGCACGGAAGTGAAGCTGGAAGAGGAAGAGTATATTATTGTAAGACAGAGTGATATTTTGGCAATTTTAAATTAAATGGTTAACGGAGTTTTGCAAATGTTCAATTAAACTAATAATAAAAGGAGATTAGGTATCATGGCTAAGGAAATTAAGTATGGCGCGGAGGCGCGCGCAGCGTTGGAATCAGGCGTAAATCAGCTGGCAGATACTGTCAGGGTGACTCTGGGACCTAAGGGAAGAAATGTGGTATTGGATAAGTCTTATGGCGCTCCTCTTATCACCAATGATGGCGTGACCATCGCAAAGGAGATTGAGTTCGAGGACGCATTTGAAAATATGGGCGCGCAGCTTGTAAAGGAAGTTGCCACCAAGACTAACGATGTGGCTGGTGACGGTACTACCACAGCAACCGTTCTGGCGCAGGCAATGGTAAACGAGGGAATGAAGAATCTGGCAGCAGGTGCAAACCCCATTATTTTGAGAAAGGGTATGAAGAAGGCTACCGACTGTGCAGTAGAGGCAATTGCTGAAATGAGCCAGAAGGTAAACGGCAAGAATCATATTGCGAGAGTTGCCGCTATTTCCGCAGGAGATGAGGAAGTGGGACAGCTGGTTGCAGATGCTATGGAAAAGGTAAGTAATGACGGTGTGAT
>WFLX010319355.1_pt1 | contig 13166 bp, 12 predicted proteins | sample 4967041 | NCBI WGS metagenome assembly WFLX01 (sample SAMN12857096, study PRJNA449069) | gut metagenome | isolation source: stool from male and female vole | host: Microtus ochrogaster | place: USA:Florida | collected 2017
TCAACAAAATTCCTCTGCACATAATCCCTCACGACTTCCTCCGCAAGTTCATAACTCCAATCGTTGGGGAGTGATGCTTTCAGCATTCTTGCAAGCTGTGATTTCTGCCCTTTCTCTGACAGTTCAACAGCGTTCCATAAGGTGGCTCGGTCTGCATATTCTCTGGGTGCATTGGGTGGGAGAGAGATTTCACTGCGGACTAAATCCTCATGGTATTTGGGGCGGTAGGTCTGTCCGTCATATTCACTCACAAGAATGCTCCTGCTGATGTATGATGCTTTCTCAACTGCCGACTGCCCTTTGCTCCGCTTGACTATGGAAAAACGTGTGCTTGCCTGTTTCGTGACATTACCCATACAAAACACCTACATTCTGCCAATAGGGTAGCGGGGCGCACTCATAGACTTTGTGGGCAGATAAAAGCCGCACTTTGGCTTTTGTCTGAACGCAAAGTTCACTAAAGGGTAGCAAGCGCAGCTTGCGAAGGGGAATTGTCGTTTCCCCTTTTGGCTGTCGCAAGACAGACAACGCCCTCCGCAGGAGTCCATGCAAGTGAAACTTGCCCCTCGGAGAGCGCACATACCACCTCTGGTGGTATATCTGTGCGCACCCCATAAACGGGGTGAATACGTTACATCGGCTTTTCAGTTTCTCGGCTCTTGTCATTCCGTATCGCCCTCTCTTTCATTTTCGGCATTGATAATAGTGGATTGTGGGGGAGTGGTTTCTTGGCTTTCCGACTTGATTTTAGATATAATCTGCTGACACTCCTTTGTCTGTAATGCCACTGATAAGATACGGTTTAACTCGCCCTCGTCATAGCTGTAACAGTCGGGAAAATACTTCACGATAATACCGCCCATGATGTACTTATGGTGGTTCTCGGCTTTGCGTTTCTTCTCGTTCTGCTTTTTCTTTTCATTGGCTACACGCTGTTTCGCCTGTTCCAATGCTTGCAATGCTTTTTCTAAATTTTTGCTTGCGTCATTCTTACTTTCAATCATTCCTGATACCTCGTTCTTTCTGTGCTGTGTTGGCAGTTTCTGAAAANANAANAGGTANNTGATTNTCTGTTAANATAATCGCTANNCAAAGGTAAACAATATTCAGTTTTTNCTTGTTTATAATACANTGATACTTANGTAGATACAAAACAGATAACTANTTCTTNATAATCAGTAATTTATTATCTCCTTTTTGAAATTCGTATTCTGTCTTAACAATTTCCACTTTATAATCTTTTTGGAAATAATCTATTACGTTTTTGATTAAGTCTGTCTTGTTTGCGTCTAAATCTACAATCGGGAAAATTCTAATTTCTTTACATACTCTAAGCATTTCTGTCATTGAAGCAATATGAAAATCATATCCTAATGACGTATACATTAACAGGAAGTGAGAACTCAATCCAATATCAAAATAATCTGCCTCATATGGTAATTTATTAGGCAATTCATGGAATACATAACGCCCCTCTGCTTTTCCCTTTTCATAATCAGACAAAAACTTTTTCATNGCAGACATTCGGACNCTNTCAAGNTCATCTAAACTTTTAATGTTCTTCCATACATAATTATCCATATTTTCATGCATTTGTTGCATGACTATAATTCGTACTTCCTCAATACGTTTTTCTATATCTTCTTTTGAAAACTGATATATCAAATCAAAAGAAATTACCTTTCCATTTCTTTCAGTCATCTCATAATTGAAACAGGCTGGACCATCTCCAAATCCTGCAATTTTTTTGAACATATCATTTTCATCTAATTGGAACATCAATTTGTATTCTTCCATATTTCTGCCCCAAGGTACAACGCTGTCTAACTTAAATGCCATTTGTTTTTCCTCCATTGCTCTGATTTCTTAAATTGTTNAATNNNATTATTCTACCATAATGGTNNANACANANTTCAATTAAATAATCTTTAAACTCCTTTTTCCTTATTTTTTGCAATCATCATCTGCCTTGCCCGTTCCCTCTGCTCTATGCTGACTGCTCTCGGCTTGCGGTAGCTGACATATGATTTCGGAAAGGAATAGGTCTTAGATACTTCGTCCTGCCCTATAAGGCTGTATGTATCGGGGAAGTCGGCAACAAACGTGTCAAGTTTCCTCATAACTGCCTTATCCCTTGTGTAGAGGGTGGCGGTCTGTTCCTTTGCGTTGTAATTAACAATCGTTTCCTGCTCGTATCGTGAGAGTTTCATAGTTCCATATCCCCCTTTCCCTTAGTGTGGCTTCTGTGCTTTTTTCCCTCGGTAACTGTCGGCTGTTTTGACTGTCCTTTTGCTTTAGCTAACCTTGTCTTTATGGAATGGTCACGTTCGGTTAGTTTCCGTCTTTTGGTGGTGGCGGTTAGTTCCGTACACGTTTCTTCTGACAAGGCATTTAACTTCTTCAATGTGGTGCTTACAATCTGTTTTGTATCGCTGTCCTTTATCTGCGGAAGAATAGCAGATAAACTGGCGCACGTTTCCGCTTTACTCTGTTCCCCAAACTGATAAATCAGATTGATTTCATCAGCGTTAAAAGGTAACTTCATATTTACGTCTTTGCATAAGCGTTCCACACTCACGCACTTAGGAATATTTCTTGTAAGTTCGTAGTTATCCCTTGCTGTGATTGTTCCATGATTGTCGGTCTGCCTTACCTCAACTTCGCACTGGCTTTTCTGCTCCAACACAAGCCACTGGTATTTGTCATTTTCTTTAGTGAATACGCTCTGATGCGCATTAGAATGTGTCTTACTGCGGATGTATTTGTCTGTGGTGCTGTAATAGTCCACAATCTGCTGTTCCTGCTCTTTTTTCATGGTCTTTACCCTCCCTTGTGGTATATCTTGTATATATTTACAGTAATAATGATTGATTGATATGATTGATATAACTAACTAAGATTTCTCTTTGTCTTTTACTTTTCTTTGGTTCTTTCTTTTGCTTTTCTGTTTCTCTTTCTCTGCCCTTGGTGTTAGGGGAGTGATGCGGTAAATGATAGCGGTTGCGTTACGGTGCTGTTTTAAGATTTTTTCGCCCGTTACTTGTCGGGTAATTGGAATGTGGAATATTGTTGGTGGATATTTCTCTGCTTTGGGAAATACACTTTCATTTCATACGGTAATTACCGCAAGAAAAAAGACTATAACCGTTACTGTCATAGCCTTTTAGGGAAGTGAGGAAGTCCCTTTTTTATTGTTGGTGTTTTGTCCCCCCTACGCACTATCCAACATCCCTTGGGTAGCTGTAATTCTCCAGCTTAAAGGTATCTGTTTCCAATACCAGATGATACGCTTCCTGATCTGTTCCAAAACAACACTCTTTCCTAATCTCATCAGGCTCGTACTCAAAAGATATCAATTCCGACTCTTTGTCGGATCCATCTTCACCCTCTTCAATGGTGTTGTCAGGGTTCTCTGAAGTCTCTCTCTCCTTCTCCGTGGATTTTTCTGTCTCAGACTCCCCCGAGGCTGTCAACGGGTTTTCCTGCTGCTCTGTGCTTTCCTCCGTATCCGTCATTACAGGACCTGTCCAGGGATGCGTCAAAACTAACGCTNCACCCCCTACTGTGAGAGCAGTCGCAGTCACTATCGCTGCCAGCTTTCCCGCTGCGATATGTATCCCTGCCGCNTTTGCTTTTCCNGCTGCGATATGCGCCNCTGCCGCTTTTGCTTTTNCCGCTGCGATATGCGCCTCTGCCATTCCGGCCAGCGTCTCCGGCACCGCAGGTATTTCACAGGCTTCNGCTTCCATGTTAAGCAGCAGCAGGAAAAACGGTGCCATNGCATAAAGCTTTATATCCTTCTGNTCCTCCAGCTCCAGAACCTCTGTCCTGATTTTTTTCCTTGCTCTGTTCAAGTAGGACTTCACCGTGTTCAGGGGAACCTTNAGCTCCTCTGCAATCTCCTGCTGGGAAAGACCATGATAATAGTAGGCAACAATACAGANCTTCTGCATCGGCGGCANCCTGTCAATCATTTTCCGCAGCAAATNCTGCTTTTCCTTATTTTGCAGAATCGTCTCGGGCAGGAACTCNTCACTCTCTGCCACTTCCTCCAGATATTCCTCTGCATGCCCCGTATCTTCCACAGGCAGTCGTTTTTCCCTGTTNGCCCATGCAATGCATTTCCTGCCGGCAATGGCTGCCGCCCAGTGCAGAAAACTTTCAGGCTCCNTCAACTGCCCTATGCTTCTGTAGACNTCCAGATAGGTTTCCTGCAGCANATCCTGCACCGTATTCTCATTGTCAAGCGCACGGCTCACACAGGTGTGCAGATAACCGTAAGACATTTTGTAAATGTCATTGAANACCNCNCGTTCCCCCTCNTGNAACCGNCGGACGGCATTGCTTAATTCCTCTGATGTACCCAATTTGTTTCTCCTTCCTATACTTTTCGGATAAACGGGCATACTGCCCCCATTATCTCTCTATTTTATTAGAGAGAATATTTTTTTACAAAAGGTTGCACATTACCGGAAAAATATATCGCTCTTATGCCACAANCACACTTACAATTCACTCGGTTTGCTCCAAATAGGATTGTTTTCCTGCTTCCAATCCCATGCCTTTGATATGCTCATCATCACAGACCTAAGCTTACAGACTTACCTCTTTGTGGATACACTTTTGCCCACAATATCCTATAACGCGCATTTGAATGCGATACATACCAACTTATTATATATGATTTTTCATCTTCGCAGTTTATAAAAATTGCAAAATAAATTTGCTTTTTTATAAAAGTGTCATAAAGANGCAGGGATTTGGCTTTTATTCTGTATAATACTGTGCCTGTGCGTGCCACAGCTCATANTATTTCCCGTTTTCNTCCGCCACNAGNNAATCGTGTGTGCCCTGCTGGATGANNGCTCCCTCATGGAANACGGCGATCATGTCGCAGAATTTGCAGGAGGAAAGNCGATGNCTGATATAGATAGCTGTTTTNTCTCCGNCAATNTCATNGAACTTTGAGTAAATCTCAGCTTCCGCAATGGGGTCCAAGGCGGCGGTGGGCTCGTCAAGGATGATGAAGGGAGCATCTTTATAAAGCGCACGAGCAATGGCTATTTTCTGCGCCTCACCGCCCGAGATATTGACACCGTTCTTATCGTAATCCTTATACAAATATGTTTCGATCCCGTCCGGCAGCTCCGAGAGCCTTTCGGCAAAGCCGGCTTTTTTCAGCGAATCCATGACCCGCCCGGGGTCATAGGCAGTCCCGGATGCCACATTCTCTCCCAGCTTCGCTGCAAAGAGCTGGAAGTCCTGAAATACCACGGAAAAGATCATCATNTATTCNNCATAGTTNTACTTNCGGATGTCAATACCGTTCAGCAGAATTTCCCCTTCNGTNGGNTCNTACANGCGGCAGAGCAGCTTAATNAANGTNGTCTTNCCNCTTCCGTTCATACCGACAATGGCCAAGCGTCTGCCTATTTCAAACTTNATGCTGACATTGCGGAGCGTATAATCTTCACCTCCGGGATATTTGAAAGAAACATTTCGAAANTCCACCTCATATTTGCGGTCACGCCGCTTCTCCACGGAAAGGCTGCCCTGATACATATTGTTCGGTATATCAAAGAACTCNAATACCGGAACAAGAAAGGCGGCGTTGTTCCGCATATCACCCAGCGCTGAGATCAGGCCGGACACTCCGCCGGATACTTTTGTAATAGATGCAACATATTGTGTTACCGCGCCAAGGCCAAACGCTCCGGCCAAGGCTTTCAGGCAGACGAAAGCATAGACAACACCTGTGAAGATCACCGAAACAGCTGATGACGCTGCATGATAAAGTCCCATAGGACCTCTGCCATATTTTGCCATAAGNCCCTTTGAGCCAAAGGTGTTCTCCCTGTTCTCACGGTTATTATTTTCACAGATCTTATCCTGTCTGTACATTCTTACATCTGTTGCAATCTCTCTGTGATAACCGAGAGATCCGAAAAAACGNTACAAACGGTTGGACAAATTTAAAAATTTCACACTCAGCGCCCAATAGCTCTCCGCCTTATTGGAGAGAACCGGTGCAATATANGTTATCATGAGCATAACGGCAATCATAAGCACGACAAACAAGGGATTATTCAAAATAGTGTACGCTCCCGCGCTCTCAGGTACACGGCTGATAAACAATGAGACCGTCAAAGCGATACCGCCCACAAGCGTAAACACGGAAGAACACAACGCTTCGTAGCCTCTGAGCACCCGATGCAGTCCCCAGCTGGTGCCGCCCTGATTTTCGCGGATGATGGATAGAAGCTCCGCGGTTTTGGTTTCATCCCGGCTCACATAGTCCATGTCAAGCAGCTTTTCTAAAAAGAGATGATTCACCTTATACCAGAGTCCCGCATTTTGGGTTTCCTTCCACNTGTTAAGCAATGCGGATAACAGAGCGATCACAGCGGCGGACACAAGAGTGANCAGCACAAGGAAGCGCAAGCGTTCGGCGTTTCTGCCTCCTGCAAGCTCGTCAATTACAAGTGCGGAAAACCAGATGCCCACATATGGCGTAAGGGCGTTCCATATTACGCTGAACAGGCGTGAAAGAACCATCTGCGGGTAACGCCTGAAAAATATAGAAAAGGCGCGGTTGTTGAGTTTTATCATTTCGCCCCATGACATAGATTTTTTACTCATTTTCAGCATCTCCTTCCCTGTAATATTTGCTCTGTACGGCATAAAGATCGGCGTATCTGCCGCCAAGCCTTAACAGTTCCTCATGTGTGCCTTCTTCGCAGATTCCTGCATTGTCAATCAAAATAATGCGGTCACAGAATCGGGTGGAGGCAAGACGATGTGAAATGTAAATGGACGACCTGCCGCCTGTCACTTCATGGTATTTTTGGTACATCTCCGATTCCGCAATGGGATCTAGCGCCGCTGTGGGCTCATCCAGGATGATAAAGGGCGCATTTTTATAGAGCGCCCTCGCCAGCATCAGACGCTGTGTTTCGCCGCCGGAAAGCAGAGTCGCTTCCTCANATACCTCGCGGTTAAGATATGTCTCATAACCGTCAGGCAGAGCTTCGATTTTGGTGNGAAGTCCTGCTTTTTCCACACATTCCCNCACNCGNTCCATATNNATACNGACNTTGTTCTGNGCAACATTGGNNGCTATCGTTCCCGCCAGCAAAGANAAATCCTGNAANACCGCNGAGAACATTGTGTAATAGTCNGCNCGATCNTANTCTCGNATATCTTTGCCATCCAGCAGCACNCTGCCCCCTGTAGGGTCGAGAAAGCCGCAGATTAACTTGATCAGTGTTGTTTTGCCAACCCCGTTTAAGCCTACTACAGCCAGCTTTTCGCCGGGATGCAGAGTGAGATTGATATTCGTCAGGGTGTCCTGATCGGCTCCCGGATAACGGAAAGAGACGCATTCCAGCTTGATCTCGTATTTTTTCCCTGTCTCTGCTTCAATATGTCTGCCACCATCAAACTGAAAGGGCTCATAATATTCCAGGCACTCACGAATCGTAGAGATGTCCAGGGATTGCTTATACAAGGCGCTAAACCCGCTCAGAATTCCCGATACCCATTCGGTAAAGCCGCCCGCCGCAGTGAAATACAGGAGAAATTCTGCCACGCCAAGTCCATTCCGTATGACAAGAGAAATCAGAAAAGCGTATGCGATGGCGTTGCGAAGGAATGTCAAAATCAGATCGACAATGGGGGACCAGATGTAAACGCCCTGCGCTTTTTTATGGAAGGCTGTATGGCAGCTCATTGCTTTTTCATACAGCTCTTCCATCCAGAGGCGCAGACCAAAGATACGGATATCCTTGGCCGCTTTTAAGTCTTCCACACGCATCGAGAGATAATTCATATGTCTCCCATACTCCGCTTCCTCCTCTCGATGACGATATCCGTATCCGTTCACATAATTGCCGAAAAAATAACTGACCAATGCCGTCGCAAGAATAATAAGAATGAGGAGAGGCTGCACCGTTGTCAGAAGGCTTACATAGATTAAAAATCCGAGAATATTGGTCGTCAGCCTTGTAAGTGTTGTCCATATGGCTTCTGTTGCATCCCTGCCGGAATATGTGCACTCACGAGCCTTGGCAAGCAGTTTTATAAATTTGTCATCATCAACATTGGGATAAGATGTGGTTGCTGCTTTTCTGTTTAAAAGATTCATAATCTCGGAGCGAACGCTGATCCTGCCAAACACCGTGTTCGTATTCACATATGCGGATGCCGCCGATACCAGCATAAGACCCAGGGTAAAGCCTGCAATGGTCGCAAACAATTCCCCTGCGGAAACGCGTCTTTCCACCGCTGACAGTATCGTAGGAGAGACATATAGGTTGACAAGATTCAAGGCAACTGCCAGCGCTGCGGAAAGCAGACTGAGAATGATCACCTTTTTTTCTCCGGAAGTCCACGCCAGCTTTATCATAAACCGGGAATTTTTCCACATATTATATTTCGGCTTAGGGGCTTCCGTCTTTTTCGGTTTTTGCTTCTTTTCCTTAGCCATAAAAAAGTACCATCCTTTCCGGGAACAACCATATCATAAAAAATCGTCCCCGAATGATTCCAGGGACGAATCGTTATTTCTGCGTGATGAATTGTAATTTTACATCTGGGGAAGCAATATTTCTGTGGTAAATGCTCCATCCTCGCTGTTGCGGTTGATATATCCGCCCAGCCGCTCCACAATGGCGTCAATCCGGATCAGACCGAAGCCGTGTCCCTCGCCCTTTGTACTTCGGAATAGTTTTCCCTCTTTTTTCATTTTCTTTCCGGCAGTAAAATTGGTGATGCAAATATAGAGTTGCGTATTTCTCAGATCCATGTATAAACGGATCACCCGCTGATTCTCAGGGAGTTTCATGCTGGCTTCGATTGCATTATCAAACAGGTTTCCGATGATACAACACAAATCAATTTCCGACAAGTTCAGCTTCAAAGGGATACTTGCATCAGCTATAACTTTAATGTTCCTGGAGTTTGCCAGCGAAATTTTTGAATTCAGGATAGAATCCGTCATGGGATTTCCTGTCTTAATGACAGTATCCACGGTGGTCAGGTCGTCATCCAGAAGATCGAGATACCGTTTGATGGCGTCCCAGTTTTCCGATGCCGCATACGCTTTCATCGTCTGGATATGGTTGCGGTAGTCATGCCGCCACCCGCGAATCTTACGGTACATATTGTCAACTTCCCGATAGTGCGTTTCAACCAGTTCATGTTGATAGGAAGCAATCCTTTTATCTATTTTTCTTGAAAAGTATCCCATATGTTTGTCACCTCATATTGATAATTGCACGATTGACGGCTTCGTATGCACCTCTGGGCAGAGGGATGACTGCACCGTCGTTCAGCCTGATCTCAATCTTAGTGACACGGTTTATCTGTGTCAGATTTACTATGGAAGAACGGCTTACACGAATAAAGCGATCATCCAGCTCCTTTTCCAATTCGCCCAGCGTCATTCTTACAGTCAGATCATCCGAAGCATGGATGGTCACATAATTGCTGGACACATCTGCGTACTTGATCTGATATACAGGGATACGAATCATTTCACCACCAACCTCAATGTTCAGAACTTTCTCGTTTTTTGACAGCTTTTCGGCAGCCCGGTCAAGGACAGCAAACAGCTTATCCTCCCTCACTGGTTTCATCAGATAGTGAAGCGCGGCAACTTCATAGCCTTCTAAGATATAATCGGAATATCCTGTGATGAAAACAATTTGAATGGTATCATTGTCACAGCGCAGCTTTTTGGCCATGGTGACACCGTCCATGGCTCCCATCTCTATATCAAGAAGTAAAATGTCATAATCGTTCTTCTCGGCATAGTGAAACAGGAAGTTTTCGGCAGAAGAAAAGGCAGAAATCTGTACCCCGTGACAGGAATTGGTGCTCCATCTGCTCACCAAGCCTGATATAAATTTTTTGTCTGCATCTGAATCATCACAGATTGCAATCTTGTAATTCATGTTTTCACCATCCTTTGCGGCTATAAACTGTAGTTTGCCGTCAGCTCCTCTTATTGTCAAGGATTGCTAAAAGCTATCCAACCGCTACAGTAATTCATATTGTCGTTAATCTCCCATAACTTTGTCGTAGTAACATTAAATATTGTAGATCTTATAACTGTATCTCTTCTATAATTTCTCCATTTTTTCGTAGAACCCTCATAATTTATTTCTCTTGTTTCAGATCAGTTTACTGTCTTTACTATATCAAATTTTTACCTTTTTACAATCCTCAGATATGATTTTCAGTAATGTTACAGCCTAAAGGCAATTATGAAGCTGTAAGGTTTGTGAATATTTCAGATAAATCATGGCATTCTAATAAAATAGAATGGATTCAAATATCAAGGGAGACGTTTATATTATGAAGCAGTTTGATTATGTGATCACAGATGAGGTCGGCATACATGCAAGACCTGCGGGACAGCTTGCAAAGGAGGCAAAGAATTTTCAGTCGTCAATCAAGATTTCAATAAACGGCAAAGAGGCTAATGTAACAAAATTGATGGCAGTCATGGGACTGGGTATCAAAAAAGGCAATACAGTGACGATTACGGCAGAAGGCGCGGATGAGGAAGAAGCAATTGCGGCGATGGAAACATTTATGAAAAATAATCTATAGGGAATGTATTGAATCGATTGATTTGAAATCTGGGAAAGCGGGTGTATTGTTTCATGGAAACATGTAAGGGAACAAAGATATTTGACGGGATTGCAATCGGGCGTATCTTCTATTATAAGAAACATGAAAATAACGTCGAAAGAAAGCGGGTAGAGGATATCGATGCGGAGATCGCCCGATATGAAGAGGCGAAGAAAAAAGCCATTGAGCAGTTAAATGTACTCCATGAAAAAGCGGTTGTAGAAGTGGGAGAAATCAATGCGCAGATCTTAGAAGTGCACGCCATGATGCTGGAGGATGATGATTATAATGATTCGATTCATAATCTGATTAAAAATCAGGGGATCAATGCCGAATGTGCTGTTGCGACAACAGGGGACAATTTTTCAGAAATGTTTGCCAATATGGACGACGAATATTTCAAAGCCAGAAGCGTCGATGTAAAGGATATTTCGGAGCGTGTGATCAATGTACTGGGAGGCGGTCATGGCGCGGATGAGCTGAAGGAGCCATGTATCATCGCTGCCGAGGATCTGGCGCCCAGCGAGACGGTGCAGATGGACAAGACTAAGCTTCTGGCATTTGTGACAAGGCATGGATCCACCAATTCCCATACGGCGATACTTGCCAGAACAATGAGCATTCCTGCCTTGATCAAGGTAGATATCAAGGAAGAGTGGAATCATAAGACGGCGATTGTAGACGGCTATACGGGGACGCTGATCATTGATCCGGATGCGGATACCCTGATCTCTTATCGGGAGAAGCAGAAACAGGATGAGGAGCAGAAGCAGCTTCTGCTGGATCTTAAGGGCAAGGAAACCGTTACAAAGAGTGGACAGAAGGTGCAGCTCTATGCAAATATCGGGAATGTGTCCGATCTGGGGGCAGTATTGCAGAATGATGCAGCCGGCATCGGGCTGTTTCGGAGTGAATTTCTCTATCTGGGGAAGAATACCTTTCCTACGGAAGAGGAGCAGTTTTCGGCATATAAGCAGGTGGCGGAGACGATGGCGGGCAAGCGCGTGATATTCCGGACGCTGGATATCGGGGCGGATAAACAGGCGGATTATTTTCAGCTTGGAAAAGAGGAAAATCCTGCCATGGGTTACCGTGCGATACGCATCTGCTTAAGTGAGCCGGAGATCTTCAAGACGCAGCTCCGGGCGATGCTGCGTGCAAGCAATTATGGAAAGATCGCCATTATGTATCCGATGATCACATCGGTGGAGGAGATCAGGGATATCAAAAAGATCATGACGGAGGTTAAGGAAGAACTTGCGACATTGGGCGTACCTTATGATGATGTGGAACAGGGTATTATGATCGAGACGCCTGCGGCAGCCATGATCAGTGATCTGCTGGCGAAGGAGGTTGACTTTTTCAGCATAGGCACCAATGATTTGACGCAGTATACTCTGGCAGTCGACCGGCAGAATAACCGGCTGGACCGGTTTTATGATCCGCATCATGAGGCGGTCCTCAGGATGATCCGTATGGTGGTGGACAATGCGCATAAGGAAGGCATATGGGCAGGTATTTGTGGGGAACTGGGCGCGGATATGTCATTGACGGATACTTTTTTGAAGATCGGTGTGGATGAGTTATCTGTGTCACCGGGTATGATCCTGCCGTTGCGGAAAAAGATTCGGGATGCGGAATAAGAAGCGGATTGAGTTTGTAGGAAAGATATGGTACAATAACAAAGGCAGTAGTAGCTCACGAGGGAGAAGCAGCGTGTATGCGCACGAACCCCGGTTCAAATCCGGGCGCTTGCTATATGGCATGGNTATAGNTGNGCNATTTATTAAACTGCCATAATTTNAAAGAAGTAAAATTAANAAATGATTTGTATAAGANNCTGTATAGAAGAACATAAGCTNTGCCTTATGGGCAGCAGTACCNCGCNTATTATTTTGGTCTGCCCGATGATGTCAGAGCAGTTACATAAAGTNGANGAACATTGGCAAAGGATAAAAGNATTATCATCGGAAGATGAGATTATGAAAGAAGACTTTTTATTTGCCGCCGTCGAGGTAAAGGATTGGAATGGAGAATTATCACCTTGGGAGATGCAGATAAACGGAGTTGGAGATTTTGCCGGAAAAGCGGATAAGATGCTTGATCTGATTATAAAACAAGGAATTCCTGCGATCCGAGATTATATAATCAGAGAAACTGTCTCCGATAAACATAATCTTCATTTTATAATTGGCGGATATTCCTTGGCCGGTTTGTTTGCGTTATGGTCGATGTATCAAACAGATGTTTTTTGTGGCGCGGCTTGTTGTTCCGGATCGTTGTGGTATCCTAAATTTATAGAATACGCGAGAACACATACTTTACCGAAACAAAGCTTTATCTATCTCAGTCTTGGAACGAAAGAGGAGAAGACAGGGCAGATGGTATTTTCTAAGATCGGTGACGCAGCAAGAGAACTATATGCATATTATAAACTGTCCGAAGAAGTGAAAGAAACCACATTGCAATGGAATCCTGGAAATCATTTTAAGGACGTTGACGAGCGGATAGATAGAGGATTCGCTTGGCTG
>WFLX010015508.1_pt1 | contig 13161 bp, 8 predicted proteins | sample 4967041 | NCBI WGS metagenome assembly WFLX01 (sample SAMN12857096, study PRJNA449069) | gut metagenome | isolation source: stool from male and female vole | host: Microtus ochrogaster | place: USA:Florida | collected 2017
AATTTAGGTAAGGCTAATCCGTCGGCTATCTATTATGAGGCTAAGAAGGATCCATCCAACCTAATCAACAAGAGAATTCTTGAGGCTTGTTCCCCTGAATTGGCCACAAAGATTCCAGATCAGCCATTGTCGTTCGGTGCAGGTGCGTTCCGAATCAAATCGCGCATCGCATTTGCGCATTCGTTAGCCGACTTCCAGTCGAAACTTCAATCTGCCATTTCATCTCTCAACGATGTTAAGACAATCGGAGGAGAAGACTGTGTGATCTATTACTGGCTTGTCAGCAGTTCACTTGGAGGTACAGGTTCAGGCATCTTCAACGACGTGCTCTATCATATCAACCAGTTGCATCATCAGATTGTAGGCAATGGCGATCCTCAATTGGTATATACTCTGTATATGCCTAAGGTTTTTATCGATGCAAACTCCACAGAAGAAAAGTATTCTCTCAATGCGTTTGGCGTCTTCTCAGAGCTTGAGGCTTTCAAGAAGATGAGCTACAATCCAGCTCAGAACACTGTGATGCATCGTCTGGCTTTCAACAACGACTATAATCTTGTAGATGCCAACAAGCGTTATTGCCCATTCTACTATGTTATCCCTGTAGACATTCAGACAGACAAGGGTACGAGTCTCGGTTCTCCTCACACCATGATCCAGAATACAGCAGAAATGCTATATCATCTCCATAACGGTCAGGCTGGTGCCACATTCAGAAGTGACATCGACAACTATATGAATGATATCATGGAGAAGAACCATGAGGAATTCCTTGTGCCGATGGGCTATGTGTCGCTTCAAAAGCCAATTGAGCAATACAACAAGTATATGCGCGCTCGCTTCAAGAGAGACTTGCTGCGTTCTTGGTTGCTCTGCAGCGATAAGAAGCAGGCTAAGGTTAGCCAGGAGGATGTAGATAAGATTGCAGGGAATCTTTTCAGGGAACTTGACCCCACTAAGCCTGACACTACAGCAAATGAGCTGCAAAGAAGTCTTACTCAAACCTTGAACAAAATTTTGAGCGACATAGATGCTGTAGAGAAACAGCTTACTCCTGATACTAACATCGATGCAGTAGAAGGTGCTCTTGCTGTCTTCGACTCCCAAATGGACGTGGAAAGCCGAGATGAAAACAAAGAAGTCACCAAAAAGAAAATCATCGACCAGATATGGAGAGATGCAGAGGAACTTATTCGGGAACATGGTCTTTCGTATGCTTACAATGCAATAATGCAGGTAAGAAATAAGTTGAAAAATGAGTATACCGAGAATAAGGTAGTAGAGATACCTGAAAAAACTCCGATTGAAGAAATAAGTGCAGAAGCAGAGAAGATAGATTTACTTGAAAAGACCGGCATTCGCAACAATTTGGATCAAGTCAAGGAATATTTCGACTTGGTGAAGCCATACGTAGAGGCAAGAGAGAATGCAAAGTTTGATAAATGGCGTAAGGCTATCATCAAGGATTTCGTCATGGACGAGCACAACGATGAGCTTTCTAAACTTGCCAGACAAATCCAAGGCATCATCAATAAGGCTCAGGAGATGAACACTGAGGCTGTGAAAGAATACAAGAAGCTTGCTACTCAATTTGGCGATGCTGCTCAAGACGTCACCACAGTCTATCTCCCTATGCTCAAGAATATTTGCGACGGCAATGGCTGGAAGATACCAAACTTCTTCGGCAAGCAATACACAAAAGTGATTTCTGCGGATGAAGATCCGGAGNNAACTCCAGTGCGCAAGGATCTGGTGCAATTGATTTACAATGACATCTATAAAAATGAAGAAAATNATNCGCTCAAAGCTTATCAATTGCCTATAACAAATACAAATGCAGAAGGCATCGAGACAACAAGGAATGAGGTAAGATTCTTTGCAAATCAGAAAGTAGCTGATCAAGGCAATATAAAGGCTGAAAAAATCATCAATGACTTTATAAATGTCGCTACCGATGCTTTTGAAAAGAGACGCCATCAAAACAAAGACATCCAAGAAGGCTGGGACAACAAGAAAATTTATTCATTCTTCTCCGAACTTACCAATGACGAGAAGGATGATGTGCGCCGCTCGCTCAATCCGGCTCTCTTCTTCAGCTACAACAGCAATCGAATCGAGGTGACCAAGAAGGAGGAGCATGTGATTTTTGTCACCGCTACCGAAGACTTGGCCTCAGAAATGCTTGGATATCAAAAAGGCAACACAAAACATAGATTTGAAAAGGGGGGCGACGAAAACACTGCCCTCGTGCTCAAATCAAAATTCGGATTGGCACTTCGCGACTATCGCATCTATGATGCAATCAAGAATGTCTACGACCATGCTTCATTCCGTCAGAAATATCATTTCCACGGTGATTTCGCCCAGCATCTTGACAACCTCACCATAGATCATCTTCCACTTGAAGTGCTTCCGCAGCATCACTCATACGTGAAGATGCTTATCCTCAACGAAATGAGGGAGGAACTCTCCCCACTTTTCTATAAGGATAAATATGACGACGAACTATATACCGACACAATGTATATTGAAGACTCCTCCGTATCTGTGAAAATAGCGCTTCCGAATGCCTTGGTGACTGACGGCACCAAGACAGAAGGAAAGCTCGCTATCCGCACGGAATTGGATGGCCGTCCTCTCTTCCATGAAATCGAAGGCAATGATTTCGTGACAAGGTTTGATATCTATTCAAATCTGTATCACAACGATAGATTCGGAGAGACTGTAGACAGACTGATACAGGCCATTCTCCGTGTCCAAGTGCCGGGAGAGAAACCGATCAGAGGCGAGGAAATCTTGAAAACCAACTATGAAGCAAAGCGCGAAGCATTGTTGGAAAAACTCAACAATAAGAGAAAGAATGCCAACACTAAAGAAGAGCGACGCATCTACAGCATATTCTTCAATCTCTTGCGCAATGACTACGCTTCTGTGAATGACTTCAAAAGATAAAATCTGAAATATNCTTCCCCTTTGGATAGTAGACCTTAGAAAACAATCTGACCGAAGAGAAATTTTTGAAAATCTCCTCGGTCAGATTGACCATGTCTTCATGGCCGACCTTAAAGTGCATGATTCTAAATNGGCCATCAGCACCCCGGAGAGTAGTGAATCCGAAAGTGAGACACCAACGTCTGCAATAGATCATGATGATATGCTGACGGAACAATACGAATTCACTCTTGTCAATAAGAAACCCGAGAAATCAAAGTCGGACGGAAATGCAGATTCTGAAGACGAAAACGAAGAGGAAGAAGACGAAATATCTGTTGAAGAACGTATAGACGCCATAGAGAAGAAAAAAGCTCTACGGGAGTCGGTCATTGAAGGATATTGGTGGCGATACAGCCCTATGGCTGAAAGATCGTATGGAATTGATATAGATGGAGTAGTGGTGAATACATCAGCCAAAGAAACGGCTGAAAAACTATATAAATTCCAATCAGATCTTGTAGAGGAGGGTCAGAAGTTTATCAGAAGTTTGCGCGAGAGCAATGTCCATCCCGACATCAAGATCAACGTCATAGTATTGGGGGATATAGAAGAGGATTTCACACGAATAGTCTTCCCTTCAGTGGCAGCGTTGCTGCAGAAAGAGAAGGGAAGGATCTTGCCACATCATATCCACCAAGGGCTTGAAATCATAGGAATGCTTTATATTCCCAGTGATATCAACACGAAGCCGGTGGATTTGAGATACAGCATGCAGCGCACTCTCAATGAGATTGATGTGCAGCATAGGGTGCCTGATATGAGAGGCTACGACCACATGATGCTCTATCAGGATATTCAAAATCGCACGGAATGTTTTTATCCGGCATTGAGCGACAAGGAACTGCAGGAATACCTGTTTCAATGCATAGTCAACCTATACCTTGCCACGGATGAAACTCATCCTCTATTGAGCGGAACTGCATCTGCGGAAATTTTTTATTTCTCCATGGGTGCCGCTTCAGTATGCTACGATGTGGAGAATGAAGACCTGAAAGCCAGACATGAATTTGGAATAAATTTCATGAAAAGCATAAAAAAGGAGGGAGACGACGAGAAAGCCAACCTGAAGTTGAAATTGCTGGATATTGCGGAATATGAACCGACTAAATTTTTCGACTACGAAGCTATAAGCCAGGTAGCCAACGAAGATATAGAGGAGGAAAAACCGAGACTTCATCCAATTAAAAATTTTACTGCGAAATATCTAAAGCGGTTCTACTACGGTAAGTATTTAAGAAACTATACCAAGATATTATTACAAAAGATCTCCGCGACCATCGACAATAACACGCGAGGAGCGCTTGATATATTGGCTTCTACCTCAAAAAGGAAATTGAAGGAAGCCAAAGTTAGGCTATATGAAAAGCTGACTGATGTAGTGTCGGAATTGTCAGCCAATGAAGGGGGACTACCCACTATCATCCGCCTCTTCAGGGAATTGCAGGAGCAATTCTCTGATATGAAGAAATCTATCCAAAATGTAATCCAAGTAAATTATTGGACCAAGATAGAGCAAGAGAAAGTGGCGCGCAATATGCAAGACACATTTATCGAATATCATGAAGCTTACGAGGAGGATATCCGGACTAAAAACGGAGGGGTAAGACAAAATGAATTGAAGAAGGATGCAATAAAGGATTTAAACGATTTATTAGGCCAGGAGCCGACTATGTTAAGCCGGATTTGCCGTAGCATCCTTTTAGGAATAATGCTGGCCTTGGCGCTTGTGCCAATTTTGAATCTTATATCTCCACATTTGATCAACTTGGGCAGAGTACGTCGATATGCCGAATGGTGGTCGGTGGGAATATTCTTTTTGCCAATATTGTTCCAGCTCTTTTCCTGGTGGCGATATGAGCGCAGGAAGAAAAAGATGGTCACTAATCTTAAGGCCATGTTTTTGCATGATGCCTATGCAAGAGTAGCCAACCGCATTGAGTCAGAGACGGTCAGCTTTTACGACAAGATGATAGATCTGGCGGATAGATATATCAAACGCACGGAAGAAATCCGAAAGAGAATAGAAAAAGGATATGAGAATCTGGAGTATATCAAGCCAGTGATTCCAGAGACTATGTTCAATCAGCCTTTGCTGGGAGGAAAATTCGGAAGGGAGGCTCTTCTTCCAATTCCGGATGCTGAGGATACCCAAATAAACATTAACTACATTCCTTATAAGATGGGCGACATCAAAGACAAAGAGTATTTCCTCTTTATGAATGAGCACCATAATCTGATGATGGAGCTCTTTAAGGATGTAGACCTATTGGAAAATTTGGTAAGACGCACTAATGAAAGCGGAGAAGAGGAATTAGTGACAAAGGAGGAGCAAGAAAAAGAACAAGAAGAATTGTGGGAAAAGCATCTTGCTTACTTCCAAAAGGCTTTAAGCTTGGCGATAGACGACAAGATTGTGCCTCGCATTAATGATTCGGTAGGAGAATTTCTTGTGAGCAGCATCGATGGAAAGGTAGTGGAGGAGGATGTCTTGAAGACGATGGTAGATTTTTCATCCAATAATGGAGAAATCACATCGTCGGCCGACATGGAATTGCTCGACATAAAGATCAACGATCAAAGAGTGGGGCAATACTTGGCGCCGTATGTAGCCACACCGTTTAAGAATACTCAGATTGACAGATACAATTATCTTTATAAGAAATATATCTTCGTTACGCGCTGGAGATGTTTCGAACAATTTTCTCTCAATAGAATTCTTCNTATGGAAGATTTTGATGAGAAAATACGAATCCAGCGGGTCTACGATGAAGAGCAGAAAGTAAAAGGCAGGAAGCCAGTGGAAAAAGACGGCGGGAATGAATACATTCCTTTTACTTCTACACTTTTATTATGGGCTCTTTCCGATGATGACTCATCTGCTGAATGGTTCCGATTGTTAGATTCGAATCATTTCAGAGAAGCATTAGACGACAAGGAATCATATAAAGAAATCCTAAATCAAAACGATTGAAAAAAGATGCAGACTACCAGAATTTTAATGTATATTCTTATGGGAATTGGGGGCATTGCCCTCATTTCCATCATCTTTCAGCTGTTTAAGATAAGGGTTTGGATCTCTGTCAAAAGGGGTGGAAAATTTGTGAACATTGGCTTCTTGGACTCAAAGGATCAGTATGAAGTCCCGGAAGTGCATCTCGCCGACAACGTGAAGGCCCAGCCAATAGGAAGGGTAAAGATGGGCGAGAAAGATGACAATGCATACGCTGAAGTCTTATTGACTGACCCAGATGATGAAAGTGCAAAACCTCAATACAGGACATGTGGATATATTACGCAAGAAGGATTGATTTATAAAATCGCAGACAAACGTAAGAAACCTGAATTGATAGGATATACTGCGCGACCGTCAAAGCCGGATGAACCAACCATATTTGGAGAAAGAACATGGAAAACCATGTGGTTGAAATCCAGCCTGAATGCATATCTTGGGACGCCAGGTAAATGGCAAGAAAACGAAACGGCTGCCTCAGCAAAGCCGAACACCAACTCCAAGATCAATTCTCGACAAATTATTCTAAATTCTGAAGAGCCGGGGGAGAAACCGGAAGAATCCAAAGAAACTCAAGAATTGACTCCACTGGATGAACCAACAGAAAAAACTGTCCACCCCACAGAGGAAGAGAAAAAAAATAAGAAAGAGGAAAAGAAAGAGGAAAAGAAAGAGGGGAAAAAAGAGGATAAGAAAAAAGGTAAGAAAAAAGATAAAAGGAAAAAGAAAGCCGCAATAAAGATTCCAAATACCAAGGCTTTCTATACCGGTATTTATTCTTCAGGAAAAGATCCCATGCCGCTCGAAGCAAGAGCAGCAGTATATGGTGTGTTTTTCCAGATGTATAATAAAAACAATTATCAAGAACATTACGGAAGTCCAGCCTACGGATGGAAAGACACTGCATTGCTTTCTGCTTTTATTTACGCAGTGTTGTATTGTGTGTGGTATATAGTAAATGTAAAGGTTTTAGGACTACGTTTCATTGGGTATAAGNNNTGGCAAGACATTCCTCTATATTTCGCCTTCTATGCCATCTGGGCTATAGTGAGAGCTATTAAAATTGAGTGTANCGAACGCTCCGATACCATACAACCCAAGATAGATCTATTCAACAAAGTTTTAGGCCAAAAGGGCTTCGATATGTTGATATTGACATGTTGTGCTATAACATTGGCTTTCAGTAAGACATATTATCGTTTTGATTTTATTCCTCTTGCCTCAGTGCTTATGACGGCCATAGGTATTAACTTAAGTTTGAAGCAGAACAGCAAACCATGGCCCACTGAGAATCCATACGCCTCGGATGAGGGGGAAGAGAGTGAAGAGCAACTTGAAAATCCAAGAGGGGATATCCAAAGAGATTATTCTTGGGAACTCGACTCTCCGACCCACAAAGATGTCAAAGGCCAACTGACACTCTATTTTGATGCGCAATATATTTCCGACTTGCGGTTTATGAATCCTTTCTTCAATCAGAGGAAAGATAAGCCAACTGCGGCTCTGATAAAAGATATGTTCCAATACATCAAGAGTCATAAGAGTGTTTCGGCGAGAACAAGGTATGTCGTAAATAGAATTGAAGAAATTTCAAGACAACAGGGTCTTGCAGAAGACGATACNCTCCAGTTTATGCTTGATTTTGTGCAANAACCTAANATACGGTTNGTGCAGAATCGCGATAGCGATGCTATACACAAATTTGAAGNCTACATTCGATATCCTGACGAGGTNCTCTATGATAAAGAAGCCGATAGCAACAGCAAGGCCTTTCTGGCTGCGATGTTGGTGCATTATATGAGGCGCAATGTCTTGTTCCTCTATTCAAGGTTGCAACATCATGGTGCAATCGGAGTTGAAGTGTCGCCTGATTTAGTGAACGATGGCAGAATTTTTGGCGCACCGATAGATGAAGTGACATTTATTTACAACGGCAAGACCTATATCTTCTGTGAGACTACAGCTGACGGCTTCAGGATTGGCGGAAGCTTAGGAGGGATGAAACCTGAAGATTTCGACGAGAGAGTTGAGATTCCAGTAGTAGAGAAGGATACCGAAGATAGCAATGAGGAGACATTAAGCCGATTGTATAATTGGGATCTTGATTCTCATGTGGGCAACAAGTTGCATGGCACGTATACTCTTGAATTTAACCGTGATGAAATCGATAGCTTGAGGACCGACAATCCATTCCTTACGTACGGAATGGATAGCAATTCATACGCTGATAATGTCAAAGCTATGTTTGCATATCTGGAGAATAATCCTGAAAAAAATTACAAGGTTGCAGAAGTGGCTTCCTACATAAAATCCATAATCAACGAAAAGGGTTATGATGATTTGGATTTGGTGCAATTTGCCTTGGATTTCTGTCAGGAACCCAACATAACATATAATATTGACGAACTGTCGGCAGGCATCAATTACGCTAAGGAATATATGAGATTCCCGGAAGAAGTCTTGTTTGACAAAGAGGGTGATTGCGACTGCAAATCGTCGCTGACAATTGCTCTCTTTAAAGAACTTGGATTTAAGACGGCATTTTTGATGTCGGAGAAACACGGGCACGCCGCAGTGGGAGTGGAATACAATCCTGAATGGAAAGACAAAATCGGTATAGAGGAGGAAACAAAGGTGATTCGGGAGTCAAATGGAGTGAAGTATATCTATTGTGAAACTACGGCTGATAACAACAAGGTAGGTCAAATCAAAGATACCCATTCTATACAAGATTTTGAAATAGTGGAAGTTTAAGAAGCTTATGAAAAGAATATTAGCACACGCGGGATTAGCAATTCTTTTCTGTCTGGTCTTCNTCTCTTGTAGGCNACACNAAGAGAGAGTGATGGACCGANTGGATAATCTTTCGGAAAAAATCCAAAAACAAGGAGCCAAATGGAATGCTGATCAATGGTTAGATGCTCTTGAAGAACTGGAGGATATCCATTATGATATGGAAGACTGTGNGTTTACTCCTGAGCAATTCCGTGNCTTAGGACGCGTAGAAGGANGCNTGACAGTCATCATCATGACCGAAGGGGCGAAGAAACTCGGTGACGGTCTCGTGTCTTTCATGGATGGCGCAGGTGCGTTCATGAAGGGATATAAAGAAGGTGCGTCAAGTATGCAAGGATATAGTGAAGGCGAATTTGAGAAATTAGAGAGTAACCTTACCGATGAACTCGATCGCATTCAGACGATATATGAAGAAGATAATTAAAAAGAGCTAATATGAAAAAGATTTTGAGAGCAATAGTGCCGATGTTTTTTATATGCATCGCATTCAGTTCATGTCAATCAAAAGAAGAGAAAGTGATCGACCAATTGGATAATCTGTCNGAAAAGATAGAGAAAAAGTCGGCTGATTGGGATTCNGAACAGTGGCAAGATGCCTTCAAGGAATTGGAAGCTATCCATTCTGAAATGGCTGACTGCGATTTTAGCGATGAGCAACTTAAGAAATTAGGTGAAGTAGAGGGTCAGCTAACCGCAGTGATGATTAAAAAAGGCGTTCCTGCATTAGGTAATGGCCTTAATTCCCTTATTGAGGGAGCCGGCTCGTTTGTCGATGGATTTAAAGATGGCGTGCAGGAAGGCTCAGAAGAAAGTATTGAGGAAANTGGCAATNATGTCAATGGAGCTCTCGACAAATTAANNGAACTGGATTCTGAGNATTGNTNACTCAACTTTCGCTTGCGAAAGTTGAAGGTTATGGGGTTATAGGGTTAAGTGGTTATGGATAACATTTAAGTTTAGTATGCGAAACTTGAATTAATAGTAACAACTTGTTTTGAATCTCAAACGAAGAAATTTCATTCTATTTTTTGATAGATCATTTTCTAAAGGATTTGGGCTGCAGATACTGTGGCTCATCCTTATAATGATCGCAGTATATCTGACCCTTATCATTCTGAGCTATAGCGGTGATTTTTATAACGCCAATAGCGCAGAGAGTAATGGCAGATGGTATGATGTGCTGTTTTTCTTGATTGATCCGGGAGGTCCGACAGATTATCTGTTTGCTCCCTTTGCCCTGATTATCGCCATGGTTGGAATGGTGATTTTCAGTGGAATGCTCATATCGGTGATCAGCAATATACTATCATTAAGAGTAGAGAATTATCAACACGGAGAAACATCCTATACAGTATCCCATCATGTGATAATATTAGGATTCAACCGTAGTGTGCCTTCTTTGTTTGATAAGATTCAAAAGAAGTTCCCCAAAAGCCACATCCTCTTGATGTGCGAAAGGGATAGTGTGGAGATAAGGGATTGGATTCATGCCAACATAGACGATGATATTGAAAACAATCTTATCGTCATGAATGGAGATATCAATGCCGTCGATGATCTCTCGCGACTCTCCTTGGGAAGAAATCCACGCGAGATATATATTGTAGGAGAAGAAGATAGGGAGAATCATGATGATATNTCTCTTGAATGTATCAAAAAAATCTCTGCAATTTTGCGGGAGGAAGCATCAAAAAGGGAACATCAGCGCAAGATACCTTGTTATGTCCAGATTAATTCAGACACAATGTATTCTCTCTTGCAGCAAGTGGATTTCTTCGGTAAGCCTGAAGAGCGAGTAATTGACAATCTTGTATTCCATCCTTTCAATTTCAATGAGATATGGGGGCAGAAAGTGCTTTCTTTGACAAGTTTTGAAGGCGAGGGTTATACCCCGCTGGATGGAAGTGGCATCCAAAAAGATAGCGACAAAAGCGTGCATCTGATCATAATCGGGATGACAGGATTAGGAAGAGCTCTGGCCACAAATGCTGCCCAGGTGCTCCATTTCCCCAATTTCAAGGAGGGAGATTTCCAGACATATTCGCGCATCACCTTTATTGATCCTCGTGCGGATGAATTGGGGGAAAGATTCAGAAACCGGCATTCTACGCTTTTTAATTTGGCTCGCTGGAAGGCGGGAGAAAAATGGCATGACCCTCTTTCCGATGATGGCTCAAGGTCGCCCTATAAATATCTCGGCGGTCCTAATTTTATGGATATAGAGTGGGAGTTTATCAAGGGTGATGTGGCTAACCCAGATATACGCGAATATTTGGGGAAGAGTTGTTCAGACTCTTCGCGGATTGTAACGATAGCCTTATGCGGGGAGGATTCGGAAAGGAACTTGGCAATCAGCATGGGACTGCCACTCGAGGTGATTGAGGGGAGTGGGCTGAATATGGTATTGGTTCGCCAAAAAGAAAGTGACATAGCTTTGCGTCTTATTCGGGAATTGCCCATACGAGGTAATAAATTCAGAGCATTCGGAATGCTGAATGAATGCTATTCGGAAAATCTACTGAATGATAGGTATGGGAAATTGATAAATGCACTGTATTGTGACGGTATCTCAATAGAGAGTACAGATCCAGAGGAATTAAAGAAAATAGAAGAGGCGTGGGATTGTTGTTCGATCACTGACAAGTGGTCGAGCAATTACAGTGCTAATATGCTGTTTGTCAAATTACGCTCCTTAGGCCTGAATTCTGAAAATATATCAGAAGAAGAGATATTGAAAAAGATTGAAAAGAAATCAGTTCAGGAAGATATAATGAGGGTAGAGCATAACCGATGGGTCACAGAGAGGATAATGTTGGGATTCATGCCGCTTACGAAAGAAGAGCAGGATGAGTTCAAGCCNTTCAACAATGATCCAGAAAGTGAAGATGCCAAACGAATTAGGGCTGCCTCCAAGAAGCTCTCTAAAGCGACGAGAAAGCATCTGGATATATGCAGCAATGCGATGCTCAGGGAGATAGACCCGAAAGCCGTAGTTTCCGACGACAAAGTGAATAAAGCCATGTGGAGTCTCTACCTGAAAATTTCAGGCCAAGCGGAATAAGAGACCCGAAAGATCAATAGTATTTTTAATGAAGAATCATTATATGTTTAAGCCGGCTGAGCTTTCAGATGTGGAGCTGCCGGAGGAATTGCTGCGTCTCAGTGAGACGATTGCGAAAAATGTGCATGAGGTGTGTGCTCAGAGTCGCATCGCAGAAGTATGGACGTATGGCGAGAAGCCTGATGATGCCTTTAACACCTTGAAACTCATCATAAAGATGGGCTTCGAAATTCGCCCCAAGAAATAGGATCACTCAACTTTCGCTTGCGAAAGTTGAAGGTTATGGGGTTATGGGGTTAGGTGAAAGGATGGGGAAACTTAATGAGATTAGATTAAGAAGGATATGCAGAAGATAAAGATATTTCTGGCTTCGAGTGAGGAGCTTAAGAGAGAACGATTGGAAATCGCCGATCTTATAGGACACATGAATCTGTCTTTGGAGGATGAGGATGTGAGAATCTACCTTGTGAAGTGGGAGTATCTCGACGCCTCTATGAGCGAACGCCATAAACAGGAGGAGTATAACAAGACTTTGGAGCAATGCAACCTGTGCTTCGTCTTGTTTGCAACAAGATTCGGGAAATACACCGAGTCTGAACTTAAGACGGCATATGAGAAACTATGCGATGGGGGCAGCCACAACGGCAAACTGACTGTATTCTTTAAGGCTAACGAGACTGAGACCGATGAGCTCAGGGAGTTTAAAGCCACATTCCATGACTCTTATCCAGGGATAGCGACAGAGAGTTTTGATTCGGTTCTGTCTCTCAAGAAGGAGATCCTGAAGGTATGGAATAGATTTCAGCAGGATAATTTGGACGACAAGTATCCCGTGGTTTTTGAAGAAAACAAAGCGATTCTGAACAAGGAGAAATTATTGGCATACTAAATGGGAAAGAAGGTAAAGATATTTCTTGCGTTAGGCGAGGGACTTGACGATGAAAGCCTTGAGCTGTCGGATCTTGTGGAGCACCTGAATCTAATCTTGGAGCCGCAGAATATCCATATATATCTGACTAAATGGGATTATCTTATTGGCTCCTCTGAGAGTCTTTATGAGGATACTCTCGAAGACTGCGAGATATGTATGGTGGTATTCGGAAAGGATTTCGGCAGTTATAAGGGAGAGGAGTTTAGGAAAGCATATGAGAGAGTGCGTTAGGAAGGAGTCCATCCCTCCAAACTCTATGTGTATTTCAAAGAGGTAGACAATCTTTCGGAAGACCTTCGCCGTTTCCGCGATTCTTTCCCGGAGGCTTATGGACACTGCACTGGGAATTTTACTGACGTCAACACCTTG
>WFLX010227133.1_pt1 | contig 13158 bp, 14 predicted proteins | sample 4967041 | NCBI WGS metagenome assembly WFLX01 (sample SAMN12857096, study PRJNA449069) | gut metagenome | isolation source: stool from male and female vole | host: Microtus ochrogaster | place: USA:Florida | collected 2017
CTTCGCCGAGCTCGAAGGCTGGAACGCCGAGAGCGATGCAGCAGCCCTGCTCAGCGGCCTCGGCATCAGCGAGGATAAGCACTACACCATGATGGGCGACCTCAGCGGTAACGAAAAGGTGAGGGTGCTTCNTGCCAAAGCTCTTTTCGGCAACCCCGACAACCTATNGCTCGACGAGCCCACCAACGACCNCGACCTCGAAACCGNGGCNTGGCTTGAGGATTATNTTTCGAAGTTTGAANNCACGNTGCTTGTGGTAAGCCACGACCGTCACTTCCTCGACTCGGTCTGCACCCACACCCTCGACATAGATTATAACAAGGTATCGCTCTTTGCCGGCAACTACAGTTTCTGGTATGAGTCAAGCCAGCTGGCATTGCGTCAGCAGCAGCAGCAAAACAAGAAAGCCGAGGAGAAGCGCAAGGAGCTGCTTGAGTTTATTCAGCGATTCAGCGCCAATGTGGCCAAGTCAAAACAGACCACCTCGCGCAAGAAGATGCTCGAGAAACTCAACATCGAGGAGATTCAGCCCTCGTCGCGCCGCTATCCNGGCATTATCTTCACCCCCTCGCGCGATCCGGGCAACAAGATTCTTGAAGTAAAAGGTCTCAGCGCCATGAGCGATGACGGCAAGCTGCTCTTCAAGGATGTGAATTTCCAGATCGAAAAGGGCGACAAGGTAGCCTTCCTTAGCCACGACCCGCGCGCCATGACAGCCCTCTTTGAGATTATCACCGGCAACCGCGAGCCTCTCGAAGGCACCTATGAGTGGGGTCAGACCATCACCACCGCCTACCTGCCGCTCGACAACTCGGAGTTTTTCAACACCGACATGAACCTCGTTGACTGGCTGTGTCAGTTCTCCAACGATTCGAGCGAAATCTATCTCAAAGGATTTTTGGGCAAGATGCTCTTTTCGGGCGAAGAGGTGTTGAAGAAAGCTTCGGTGCTCTCGGGTGGTGAGAAAATGCGCTGCATGATCGCCCGCATGATGTTGCGCGACGCCAACACAATGATTCTCGACTCCCCCACCAACCATCTTGACCTGGAGTCGATACAGGCATTCAACAACACCCTGCGCACTTTCCGAGGCAATATTCTCCTCGCTTCGCATGACCATGAGTTTATCCAGACCGTCTGCAACCGCATCATCGAGCTTACCCCCTCGGGTATCATCGACAAGATGATGGACTATGACGACTATATCACCGACGAGCGCGTTCAGGCTGCCCGCGAGCGCCTCTATGCCGGTGCTTGATATTTCCTAATCATTANGCCAGTTACACCCATGATCAATCATATAGTGATGTTTCGCCTCGCCGGCACTCAGCCCGAGGTCACAAAGCTTGCCCTGAGTTTCAAACAGGCAATCGAGGCACTCCCCTTTCAGATTGATTTTCTCGTTGAGGCCAACGTCTATCTCAACGAAAATCCCAACGAACAGTGGACAATGGTGCTCCAGTCGAAAGTCGAGACCTGGGAGCAGCTTGCCGCCTATGCCGCCCACCCCGCCCATGTAGCCGCAGTGGCTCTCATCAAGCCAGCCATCGAGCAGCGCGCATGTGTGGATTATGCCGACCAATAAATCTAAATCATAACCAATTCATCAGTTTGTAATGACAGACGAAAAACTCGATCGGGAAATATATGAAGATGCCGACCCCGTGTCGCTTCCCGAAAACGCATTTCGAGAGCTGGCTGCCGACGAGCATTATCGCCCGCTGATGCACCCCGCCCGCAATTATCCCGAAGCCACGCCCTATAGCGTGATTATGGGTCTGATTCTCGCAGTGGTGTTCAGCGCCGCTGCCGCCTATCTCGGCCTGAGAGTAGGTCAGGTTTTTGAAGCCGCCATCCCCATCGCCATCATCGCCGTTGGTCTTTCGGGAGCCCGCCGCCTCAAGAATCCCCTCGGCCAGAACGTGCTCATCCAGTCGATNGGCNCATGTTNNGGCGNNATCGTGGCCGGAGCCATCTTCANCCTCCCGGCCCTCTATATTCTTCAGGGCACCTATCCTGAAATCACCGTCAGCTTCCTTGAAATCTTCCTCAGCTCGCTGTTCGGAGGATTGTTGGGAATATTGTTCTTTATCCCCTTCAGAAAATATTTCGTAAAGGATATGCACGGCAAATACCCCTTCCCCGAAGCCACAGCCACCACCCAGGTGCTTGCCTCAGGTCAGGGTTCCTCAGCCGGCAGCGGCTCTCAGGCCAAGCTTCTTGTTGTGGCCTCGCTCATCGGCGGTATCTATGACTATGTCGTGGCCACCTTCGGTTTCTGGGCTGAGACCATCACCACCCGCCTCACCGGCTGGGGTGCGGTCATGGCTGAGAAAACCAAAGTAGTTGTGAGCTGCAACACCGGCGCCGCCCTGCTTGGTCTCGGNTATATCGTGGGTCTCAAATATGCNTTCGTAATCTTTGCAGGTTCAGCTTTCGTGTGGTGGGTTATTCTCCCGCTCATGGGCGCATATGGCGCTCCTGAAATCGCCGCACTTTCGCCCGACTCAATGTTCCGCGACTATGCCCGTCTGATCGGCATCGGCGGTATCGCCATGGCCGGCATCATCGGCATTATCAAATCGTGGGGCATCATCATGCAGGCTGCCGGACTGGCTGTGCGCGAGTTTAAGGGTGGCGCTAACAACAGCCGCCCCGTGCGCTGGCAGTGGGACATCTCGATGAAGCATATCGTGTTTTATATCGTGATCGCTCTCATCGCCGTGTTTGCCTTCTTCTGGCTCGGAGTGCTCCACAACTTCTGGCAGGCNGTAGTGGCCTGGGTGGTTGTNACCGTCATTGCCTTCCTCTTCACCACCGTAGCCGCCAACGCTATCGNCATCGTGGNCACCAACCCCGTGTCGGGCATGACCCTCATGACTCTCATCGTGGCTTCGGCTATCTTTGTGGGTGTGGGCATCAGCGGCACCTCGGGCATCGTGGCCTCAATGATTATCGGCGGTGTTGTCTGCACAGCCCTCTCGATGGCCGGCGGCTTTGTGACCGACCTCAAGGTAGGTTACTGGCTCGGCAGCACTCCCCGCGTTCAGGAGCAGTGGAAATTTCTCGGCACTCTCGTGTCGGCCCTCACCGTGGGCGGCGTGATCATGCTTCTTAATAATGTGTATGGCTTCACAGGCGAAAACGCCCTCGTGGCTCCTCAGGCCAACGCCATGGCCAAGGTCATCGAGCCTATCATGATGGGCGGCGACACCCCCTGGACCCTCTACGCCACCGGCGCAGTGCTCGCTCTGCTGCTCAACTGGCTCGGAGTTCCCGCCTTGGCTTTCTGCCTCGGCATGTTCATCCCCATGGAGCTTAACGCTCCCCTCCTTGTGGGCGGCGCTATCTCCTGGTGGGTAAGCACCCGCTCAACCGACAAGCAGCTCAACGATGCCCGTCGCGACCGCGGCACCCTCATCGCCTCAGGCCTCATTGCCGGCGGCGCCCTCTTCGGCGTATTTGCCGCCCTCACCCGCTTTGCCGGATATGAATATGTCAACACCATGAGCGACTCNCTCACCCAGGGTCTCGGTGTTGTTGTCTANATAGCCCTGATTATCTATCTCGCCACNGCCTCGCTCAAAGCCAAGANCGAGCCGGGCAGCCGCGACTGACNCTCGGGCGTCAACCGATATTGAAGAGAGCCGGTAGTTTTTCGACTGCCGGCTCTTTTTATGGCCGGTTTGGCCTCATTTTGTAGGGTAGTTTTCAAAAAAACACACANAAAANCTTAATATGTGCAAATTTTTTATTAATTTTGCAGCCTTAACAAAAACGAAGATAAATTCAAAAACCGATCATTCCACCGGGCTAAAGGCATAACCAATCAACCAACCCCTGCCCCGCTCTCTGTAACCCCATGACCGGCGATTGAAAATCAGCAGATTATCTATGAAGCCATTACAAGCTAAACTCTCACGCTACACCGCTCCTCAGGAAGCCAAGTCTGCCGGCGTGTATCCCTATTTCCGCGCTATATCTTCAGAGCAGGATCCCGAAGTAATCATCGACGGCAGAAAGGTATTGATGTTCGGCTCAAACTGCTACTCGGGTCTCGTCAACGATCCCCGAATCAAGGAAGCCGCCATCGAAGCAACCCGCAAATACGGCACAGGCTGTGCCGGCTCTCCCTTCCTCAACGGCACTCTCGACCTCCACAAGAAACTCGAGGCAAGACTGGCCGAATATATGGGCAAGGAGGATGTGATGATCTACTCCACCGGCTTCGGCGTCAATCTCGGAGTAGTGTCATGTCTCACCGGCCGCGAGGACTACATTCTGTGGGATGAACAGGACCATGCCTCGATCATCGAGGGTCATCGTCTGTCGTTCAGCCAGAAGCTCAAATACAAACACAACGACATGCAGTCGCTCGAAAAGCAGCTTCAGAAATGCCCCGACGACAAGGTGAAACTCATCGTCAGCGACTCTGTGTTCTCGATGGAGGGTGATGTAGCCAACGTTGAGGAGATGGTTGCGCTCGCCAAGAAATATAACGCCTCGGTTATGATCGACGAAGCCCACGGCATCGGCGTGTTTGGCGAAGGTGGTCGCGGTGTGTGTCATCACTATGGAGTAGCCGATGATGTGGATCTCATCATGGGCACATTCTCAAAGAGCTTCGCTTCGCTCGGAGGATTTATCGCCACCGACAAGACCATCACCAACTTCCTGCGCCACCACTCACGCTCCTATATCTTCACCGCCTCGATCACTCCCGCCTCGACAGCCGCAGCGCTCACAGCGCTCGACATCATGGAGAAGGAGCCCGAGCGTCAGGAAAACCTCTGGAAGCTCACCAACTATGCTCTCGACGGTTTCCGCTCACAGGGCTTTGAGATCGGTAACACCTCCACTCCTATCATTCCGCTCTTTGTGCGCGACAACTTCAAGACCTTCGCCATCACCCGCGATCTCCTTGAAGAGGGCATCTTCGTAAACCCCGTCGTTTCGCCCGCCGTTGCTCCCCAGGACACCCTGATTCGTTTCAGCCTCATGGCCACACACTCGATGGACCAGGTGACCACCGCGCTTGAGAAGATCACCAAGGTGTTTAAGNAANATGGTGTGNTAGCTTAATCAGCCACCTAAAAGNTATTTTCAACCTATCGAGCCGGAGCAAATGCCTGAATAATCANAAGGCAACTGCTCCGGCTTATTTTTTTTGCCGACGGCATGAAGGAATTGTCAGAAGAAATGATNAGGTGGATTGACCTCCACCGCGGTGACGACACTATGAAACTGCGTCTGCGCTATCACGGCGACAAGGAAAAGACCGACGCGATAATGCAGATAGAGTGCCGGCGCAAGGCCGCGTCAAAGCTTGCCGAGACACTTGCACGAAGTGACCGCTTTCTCTTTCCGACCACTCTTTCGGCCGAGCAATCCACAAGCGACAGGATAGCGCGCTTTCACTCCACATTGCTCGGCAATCCGGGCAAATTACTCGACATGACTTGCGGCCTCGCTATCGACGCTTTCCATGCCGCCGATGCGGGAATGGAGGTAACGGCTATCGACATCAATCCCGAGGTGGCAGAGACAGCTGCCGTAAATGCCCGCGCGCTCGGCCTTAAGAACTTCACCGCCATAGCCGCTGACTCGGCGGAGTGGCTCGCGGCTCAAAGCGACGACACTCAATTCTCTTGCATCTTCATCGACCCTGCGCGGCGTGGCGCCCACGGCGAGAAGCTCGTCACCCTCTCGCTCTGCTCGCCAGATGTCGAGGCGCTGTTGCCCCTTATGCTACGACATTCGCAGAGAATCGTGATAAAGGCCTCGCCGATGCTTGACGTGTCGCTCACCTTGAAGCGCCTCGCCTCAATAGCCACGCCCCTCGGGGCAGGTGTGAGCAGCATTATGGCGATTGGCAACACACGCGAGTGTAAGGAGCTGGTAATAATCGTTGAGCAGGGATNTNGNNCTGAAACCAAAGAAATGGCGGTTACTTTCCTCGCCGACGGNNAGGAGAACCGNTGGGAAATNNCTCCCGCNNAAACTCCTCAACAACTTAAAAGAAGCGCCATGCCTGAGGAGGGAATGTTTCTCTACGAGCCTTACCCTGCGGTGATGAAACTCGGCAAATGGGACAATCTTCTCGCCCAATGGCCCGAAGCAGCGCAGCTCAACCCCAACACTCACCTCTATGTCAGCGCTTCGCCTCTGAAAGATTTTCCGGGCGAGGAGTTCAGAATTATCGAGGCAACCGCTCCCGGCTCACGCGCGCTCAAAGAGATAGCCGCGAAGTATAAGGGAGCCAACGTGACGACCCGCAATTTCACAATGACGGCGCCTCAGCTCATGAGCAAGCTGAAGATGAAACAGAGCGATCAAACAAGAATCTTCGGAGTCAGGGCCGGCGACGGAAAGGGTGTGCCATTACTTCTTGTCACAACCCCGGTCNNCGNCGCCNATTAATATTTCTGGAACATNCGCGCCATNGCACGGTTATCATCCCGCTCCTTGATTGACTGGCGCTTGTCATATTCCTTCTTACCNCGGCCNATGCCGATAACAAGTTTTGCCAACCCGCGGTCGTTGATAAACAGCCTCAGAGGCACAATGGTGAAACCGCTTTCCTTGCCCGACTTGGCGAGGGTGCGTATCTCCTTTTTGTTAAGTAGCAGCTTGCGGTCACGGCGGGTGGCGTGATTGTTATNTGAGCCGTAGAAATATTCGGCGATATACATATTCTTGACCCACACCTCACCCTGCTCGGTCACAAGACAATAGGTGTCGGCCAGACTCGCTTTGCCCTGACGTATCGACTTGATTTCGGTGCCTGTCAGCACCAGTCCTGCCGTAAAGGTATCTGAAATTTCGTAGTCAAACGANGCGCGACGGTTTTTTATATTANTATCTTTTGATTTCATTACAGGGAGGTTGGAGAATTAAACCAATATAAGTTCTATAACCAGNNGNNNNATTNNCACGNAGACCACCGAGANCNANACGAATCTCAGCTTCATGTCGGGCATGATGTCGAGATAATCTTCAGCGCGCCAGAGTATAATAACCAGGTAGATGAGCAGAAAATACACAATGGCGAAATCGCTTGGCAAACAGTTTTTGATAAGCCCGAGCAAGGCATACATACCCACACCGCAGAGGCAAAACACCCGCACACGCTTGCGCGACGGTTCCTCGAAGCATATCGAGGGCAACGACGCGCTCATCACTGCCGCAGCGAGATAATATCCGGCCATCAGTGCGCCAAACTCTATGATACAATCTATCAGCAATCTCACAGGCGACAGAGCCGGATGATAGAGCAACTGCATGAACACGCTCATGGCCGAAAGCATTGCGAAAGGCAGGAAGCCGCGGCGCTCGAGCTTTGTTTCATCATAATCGTCAAGCTCTATATCCTTCCATCCCTGAGAGGGTGCGAGGAGCAGCTGAAGAAGATATAATAGATAGCGTTTCATGAGGTCGATGGGATAAGTGAATGCAAAATTACAAAAACTTGAATGATTAATTGAGGAAATTTGACTATTNTTNCNGANGAATTGGCCNGAGNCTGCCTTAAAACGGTTTCACANGCGCANCCGTCGGTCAATTTCAACNANTAAAATATTTAGAACGGAGGGANAACCCTTCCCAAAAATCAAAAACTCATGCTCAGACCAATACTTTCAATCTCAGGCCGTCCCGGTCTCTATCGCCTTGTTTCTCAGGGCAAGAATATGCTCATCGTTGAATCACTCAAAGACCGCCGCCGCTTTCCCGCTTATGCCAACGACAAGGTTATCTCGCTCGGCGACATCTCGATCTATACCGACAACGGCGACGTAGCGCTGGCCGACGTGCTTGAAAAGGTTAAGGCAAAAACCGAGGGCAAGACAGTTGATGTGAAAGGCCTCGGCAACGATGCCGCCGTGAGAGAATATTTCGGCGAGATACTCCCCGACTTCGACCGCGACAGAGTCTATACCACCGACATCAAGAAATTGCTTAACTGGTATAACGCACTCACCGAAGCCGGAATCACCGACTTTAAGGAAGAGGTTGTTTCGGCCGAGAAACCCGCCGAGGGCGCCGAAGAAGCTCCTGCCGAAGAGGAAAGCAAGTAATCCTTCGCTCCACTAAACCCGTTTATCCTTGAAAAGATATTTCACCAAGGCTGATTCGGTTGTTGATCTCATCGACGCCGATTTCAATATCCTTCCGATTCTGAGCCGGTTTTCTATTCCGCTCGGTTTTGGCAACAAGACCATCGAGGAGGTATGTAAGGAGGCTCAGATCAACACCGACATCTTTCTGCTGGTGGTGAATTATCTGCTGTCGGGTCATCTCCCTACACCCGACTATGCCAACAGTCCTGAAATTGCTCGTGGAATTGTGGATTTTCTCCACAAATCCCACGACTATTTCATGGCTTATAAATTTCCCCACATCAGGGCCAATCTGCTTAAGGCGCTCGACGAAGGACACTCTGACATCAATCCGGCGATAGTGAGATTTTTCGACAACTATATCGCCGAGGTAAAACGCCATTTCGCCAACGAGGAAAAACATGTTTTCCCCTATGTGAGGGCCATCGCTGCCGGAGAGAAACCTACCGATTATTCGATTGACAAGTTCCGCCGTCATCACGATGAAGTNGCNCTNAAGCTTTCNGAGCTAAAAAACATCATAATGAGATATTACACCACCGCGGTGCCCGACAAGATGTATGATGTGTTGGTGGATATCTACAGCTGCGAAACCGACCTCGAAAGCCATGCGGAGATAGAAAATCATCTGCTTATTCCTCTGGCAACGGCAATAGAGCGTAACATTAACGGCCGCGACAACTGAGACTGATGTCAATGAACCAGGCTGCAATAATTCTGCTCGAACTCCCCCCGGTGGTCGGTGAGGGGTTGAGGCAATGGCTCACCAAAGCAGTTAAGCTCGACTCAGCTGCCGTGTCGATCGTTTCGCTCGACCGAAACCGTGTCACGGATTTTGTGACCAACAACCGCTATTCGCTGATTTTCACCGACCCGATCGCCATTTCTCCCCGGTTGATAGAATCGTTGCGTCAGGACTCCGACCGCAATGTCAAGATAGTAGCCGTTTATCACAGCGCTCTGCCTCGCGAAACGGTCAATCTCTATGACGAAACTATCTCGATCTATGACACCCCCTCGCGCCTCTCGGAAATAATTGAACGATTGTTGCAACCCGACGACTCCGACAGCGATGATGACGAGCGCAAAGAGCTTTCGCCGAGAGAGAAAGAGGTGGTTATCGGCATAGTAAAAGGGATGTCAAACAAAGAGATTGCCTCGTCGCTCAATGTGTCGGCCAACACGGTGATGACCCACAGGCGCAACATTGCCTCAAAACTCAAGATTCATTCACCCGCGGGTCTGACGATCTATGCCATTGTGAGCAAGCTCGTNAAAATCGAGGAGGTNAGCGGNCTTTGACAGCTCAGAGNTGATTGAGCCAGTTGGANAANANNANGTGAGCGTGAGAGCGCCACAACACCATCGGCTCCTTGTCGGGATCATCGTCGGGATAGTAGTTGGCCGGAATTTCGGGATTTATTCCTTTGGCTAAATCGCGATGATATTCAAAATCGAGCGTAAGAGGAGAATATTCCGAGTGACCGGTCACATAAACAGCGGGAAACTCCTCCGATTCAGCCATATACACTCCGCTAAGCTCGCTTTCGGCTATAAGTTTCAGTCCCGGAGCATTTATCACGTCGTCGCGGTCAACTCCGCTATAACGGCTGTGGGGCACATAAAATCTGTCGTCCATTCCCCTGAGAATATAGCTCTGATTAACAGCCTTATGCGGATAAACGCCCGAAATCTTGCGGGTATAGATCTGCTTCTTTACTCCATGATGATAGTATAGCCCCGCCAATGCGCCCCAACAGATATAGAGGGTGGGAATATGCTTGTCGCGCAGCTCGGCAAACAGACCCGTGAGTTCGGGCCAATAGTCCACCTGCTCAAAATCTATCTTCTCGACCGGCGCGCCGGTTATAATCATTCCGTCGAGCCCCTTGTCAAGCGCCTGGCGCGGAGTGACGTAATAATTGGCGATATGCTCGGCTGAAGTGTTACGCGAGCGATGGGTTGCCGGAGAAACAAGAGTCAGCTCAATGTCGAGCGGAGAGAAGGAAAGCAACCGCAGATAGTCAATTTCAGCCATCTCTTTGAGCGGCATAAGGTTGAGCAATCCAATCTTCAGCCGTCGGCCTCCGCGGGGTTTGGCAGGCAGAATAATTCCTTCTTTTCTCAACTCCTCATAAGCCGGGAGCTTTTCGGGCAGTATTACCGACATAGTGATGTAACTCAGTTTAAAAGATATCGTTGTTTTGCTCGCGAAGCTTTTTCAGCATCCGGCGGCGGGCTTCATCGGCTGAAAGAGTGTCAGCGGCAGCCTCGTTGCGGCGCGCTATCCTGATTATAGAGTCACGCGGCTCGGANGGAGNGGNGCTGACCTTTTTTGCAACTCTTGCAGGCTTANNCGGCACATTAGANGGCATAGCAGCCACCGGCTGATTTACCTCAGCAANCTGAGNTACCGCTACTGNCGGACTTTCCTTTGCTTTCCGCGCTTCGGCCGCCTCGATNATAGCATAATAACGGGCTACTCTACCCGACGAGTGATAGCGCTTGTCGAAATAAGGTTCATCAAGACTGCTCACAATCACGCCCGAAGATGTTGAGGCATGAACAAACTTGTTGTTTCCCAAGTATATACCCACATGGTTAACTCCCCCTTTTTCACCCTTTGGGGAGAAAAACACGAGNTCACCCTCGCCNAACTGCTCGCGNCNNAGCGGCTGACACCATTGGCGCTGCTCGTCNGAGTTGCGNGGNAACTTGATGTTGAGGGCATTGTTATAAACCTGCATCGTCAGGCCCGAACAGTCCACTCCGTCGCGGGAAGTGCCGCCATAGCGATATTTCACACCTATCCAGTTGTTGGCTTCCTTAAGTAGGCGCTGCTTAGGCTGGGGAAAGGTGTCGAGGGTGGCTTTACCCACACTTTCAATCACGCTGACAGCATGGACGCGATGAGTCTTTTTGGTGGTGCTACACCCCGCAATGACAGATGCCACAACTGCAGCTACCAACAATCTGCCTGTAAGTGAGCCGGCAATGCGGCCAAAAACCGTCATAGACAATTATCAGCGGGCGTCGGGATAGCGCACGGCGTTGAGGGCGCGCATGAGATTGCACACTATTCGGCTCCAGTAATGCTCAAAGTCCTCCTTAACAGCTGAAAGAGCTGAGGACACACGCGACGAGGGAGCATCTTTGACTGTCTCGACAAAATTATAGAGCACCTGAAACAGATCGGCCAATCCTTCGGCCACCGAAGCCGAGACAGGAGTGTCGCTATATTTCATATCCTCCTCAAATACCTCGAGATAGATGTCATCCTCACCCATCACCTGTTCGAGTGAGCGGCGGATGGCGTCATAATAATCCTCGTCGAGCACATTGTCGATCGAAAGATCAGATGCGAAGCCAAACGCAAAAGCCTCTGAATCATTATCCATCAGCTCATCTTCGGGCAAAACCTTGAGGTCGGTCGCCGAGATATAGATGCGCGGCAGATAGTTGAGCACCCGGGCCACGAAATCCATTCTGTCGGGAATCAGACCGCCGGAAATTTCTTCGAGGGCACCGCAAAACTCATTGCAGAGAGCTATGAAAGCTAATGAATTGGGTTGCATCATAGTTTATGCCGAGGGGGGATTAGAAGTAGTAAATCAGATTGATGTGAGTGGCGGGAGTGCGGGCGCTGAAGTTGGTGAGCACCTTGGCTTTATAGCTGTAGGTTGCGCCAAAAGTATAGCCGGCAGTGATCTGCAGACGGCGGTGGTGGTCCACGCCGCCGCCTACGTCGATACCCACGTCACCGCCCGAAAAATCAAAGGCATCGAGCTTGGTGTGAGCAACCTGTATTCCGAATCTCGGACCGCCGTAAACTATAGGCATGATTTTCTCTTCCAGGCCGTTGAGCTTATGCCATTTGAGCTTGATGTGAAGAGGAATGTCGATGTAATGTATCCGCAGGGTCTCGACTCCATAACCCTGAGATTGCCACATCAGGCGCTCGCCGAGATGAAGCTTTGCGTTTCTCATTTCATAGAGCAGACCNNGAACTCNATNCCNANNCCGATGCCGGGAAACATAAGTTCGCTCATCACACCCGCCTCATAGCCGAGTTGAGTGTCGATGGTAAAGAGATTCTGCTTGAAAGCGGGGCGGTCGAAAGCCACACCCACAGCAGGTCCATATCTGAACTGACCCGACACTCGGGTTGGGAAAGCCATTATAAGAACGGTGATTACCGCAGCAATTGAAAGAAAACGCTTCATCTTTGGTTGAAATGGGTAATATGAAATTGCAGTCTCTCCGTCACGGATTTGCCCGGACAGGGAGACTGCAAAGTTAATCAAAAAAGTTAAATAACACCGTAGCGTGTAGCAAAAAGTTTATTCTCCGGCGTTATTGTCGTCATCTTTTGAGTCGGCGATAAACTTCTCCTCGTTTTCGCGGTCAAAGCGGTCATAGGCGTCGACAATGCGTTGCACCAGAGGATGTCTCACAATATCTTTCTTCTCAAATTCGATACGGCCGATGCCGTCGACGTTTTTCAGCACTCTCATCACATGCAGAAGGCCCGAGGTAACCGACCTCGGCAGGTCGATCTGGGTAGCGTCGCCGGTCACGATCATTTTGGCGTTCATGCCCAGTCGGGTGAGAAACATCTTGATCTGATGGGTAGTGGTGTTCTGAGCCTCGTCGAGCACAATGACGGCGTCGTTGAGAGTGCGGCCGCGCATAAAGGCCAGCGGAGCAATCTGAATCACACCGCTCTCCATATACTCCTTAAGCTTCACATGAGGTATCATATCCTCAAGCGCGTCATAAAGGGGCTGCAGATAGGGATCGATCTTGTCTTTCATATCTCCCGGCAGAAAACCGAGCTTTTCGCCCGCTTCGACAGCAGGGCGCGAGAGAATGATTTTTCTGACCTCCTTGTTTTTCAGCGCCTTGACAGCAAGGGCAATGGCTATGTAGGTTTTACCCGTACCGGCCGGACCGAGGGCAAAGGTGAGATCGTTGCGCATAAACGATTCAACCATCTTCTTCTGGTTGGCATTGCGCGGAGAAATGGGTTTGCCGTTGATGC
>WFLX010143467.1_pt1 | contig 13153 bp, 14 predicted proteins | sample 4967041 | NCBI WGS metagenome assembly WFLX01 (sample SAMN12857096, study PRJNA449069) | gut metagenome | isolation source: stool from male and female vole | host: Microtus ochrogaster | place: USA:Florida | collected 2017
GGTTTGGGCGCAGGATTATTTCTATACGGGCGCGCTTTGCGCGGTCTTACGGGTTCAACGCCGCCGCCAATCGGGTTTTCGATTCCGTCGTCGTTATCCGTTTCGCGTTCTAGTTGATTATCACCATGCGGAGTATGGGGTCTGCGCGGTCTGAACTTGAATTCAGGCATTCCTTCGGGAAGATTTTTGTATTTGCAGCCGTCGTTTTCGCAGTCGTTATCTTTTTCGGCCGGCTGGTTTTCGTCGTCCTGCTGTTCAATGTTATAGTTGCGTTCATTTGTAGCGTCAGGACCGCCTTGATTGCCGTGGCAGCCTGCCGTAATGCACGCCGCGCCGACGGCGAGTACCGACGTAATTAAAAACAGTAATTTTTTCATATAAGCAGTATGCAGCAACCGGAAAAAGTTATGCAAACGCTTGTCAACTTTCGCGCCTTATGATAGAATATAAAATACTGAACGCAAAGGCAAACCTGCGCGTAAAGGAGTTGCGTATGTCCGAAAACAGACTTGCGGTATTAAGTATTATAGTCGAAGAAAGGGGAGCGAGCGCGGAAATTAATTCGCTTTTGTCTCAATTCGGCGATTATATCGTGGGAAGATTGGGCGTACCTTACAGACAAAAGAGCGTTTTCGTCATAAGCGTAATTGTCGACGCGCCGACGGAGATAATAAACACTCTTACGGGCAAGATAGGAATGATTGCGGGAGTTACCGCAAAAACTCTTATGTCAAAAGTGTAAAAATATTTTTTGAGGTAAAAGGCAATAACCTGATACCGAAAGGAGTTATAATGAAGAGATTTTTCGTTGCGCTTTTATGCGTAAGTCTTGCGGCTTTTTCAGCCGTCGGCTTTTCTGCATGTAGTGGCAAAGAAAGCAGTGACGCGGTTAATCTTGTCGCTATTTCCGCGGAGCAGGTAGGTCTTACAACTGATATCGATTATTGCGTCGTTGCCGAACCCGCTGCAAGTACGAAAGTGAACTCTGTGCCTTCGCTTGAATTTGCGGGCGATTTGCAAAAATTATACGGCGGTGAAAACGGTTATCCGCAAGCGGTAATAGTTGCAAAAAATGAACTGCTCGGTTACAGTTTTGTCGGAGATTTTTTAAACGCTGTCGCCGAAAACAAGCAATGGCTTTTAAGTGAAAATACTTCGGCGGAAACGATAGTAAGCGCCGTTCAGTCGCATTTGACGGACGGTATGAGTCCGACTTTCACGGCGGCGAATCTTACTAAACAGGTTATAAAAAACTGCGGTATTAATTTAACTTATTCTTACGACGATAAAAACGAAATAAATAGCTTTATAGAAAAATTCAATTCCGTAAGCGAAACGTCTTTTGGAACTGCGGCGGACGGATTTTTCCACGGCGGGATTTATCCCGAAGTTGAATACGAGGGCAAAGTCTCGGTCTACGCGCCTGACGGCGCGCCCGCGCTCGGAATTGCAAATCTCTTGGCAGGAGTAGAGTCTTTTTCAAACGAAGTCTCGTATAATGTGGTTAACGCGAGCCTTGTTCAGACTTTCGTCACCGGCGCGAATCCCAAAGCGGATATTTGCGTTCTGCCCGTAAACCTTGCTGTCAAACTTTTAGGCAGCGGTCAAAAGTATAAACTTGTAGGCACGCTTACTCACGGTAATTTATATCTGCTTTCAAAGGACGGCGCGCAAATTACCGCGGATAATATTAGTAGTTTAAAGGGCAAAAAAGTAGGTGTTGTGAACCTTGCGGCGGTTCCCGGACTTACCTTTAAAGTCATTCTGAAAAACAGCGGACTGGACTTCGTAGAACTCACGTAATGGTTAAGCGGTTTTTCATTAAAAGAAAACTTAATATAATTTGCGCGGTTGCCGCTCTCGTTTTAATGTCGTTGGTGTGGATAATTGCCTATCACAGTGTTAAAAACGATTATATAATTCCGTCGTTCGGCGAAACTTTTAAAAGTTTTTTCAAATGTCTCGGGCAGAAAACTTTTTGGGCGGCGTTCGGCTTTACATTTTTAAGAACGGCAGAAGGGTTTATAATTTCGTTTGCGCTTGCGCTTTTGTGCGCCGCGCTGTCCATGTGCAGTAAAATTTTTTCTGCCATATTAAACCCTTTTATGGTAATACTGCGTACGCTGCCGACGCTTGCGGTAATACTTATCCTTTTAATTTGGACGACTCCAAAAGTTGCGCCCGTAATAGTTACGGTGCTGGTGCTTTTCCCTATGATTTACTCGCAGATTATCGCGGCGATAGGCGGTATAGACGAAGGCTTAAAGGAAATGGCGGACGTTTACAGAATAAGCAAAAAGGACAGGCTTTTTAAAATATATCTGCCTTCGGTTTCGCCAAACGTCTTATCGCAGACGGGTGCTAATCTTTCACTCGGACTTAAAATTATGATTTCCGCGGAGGTGCTTGCAAGTACTTACCAAAGCCTTGGAAATCTTATGCAGACCGCAAGATTATATCTGGATACGCCCAGACTTGCAGCTTTAACGATTGCCGCAATTTTAATAGGTTTTATCGTGGATGTCGCTTTTTCGCAGCTTGCAAGAATTTCTTACAAGTGGAGCAGGAAGGAGGGCGGCGATGATTGAAATTAAGGACCTTTGTAAAAGCTACGGAGATAATGTCGTTTATAAAAATTTCAATCTCTGTCTTGAAACGGAGAAAATAACCTGTGTTCTCGGCGAAAGCGGTAGCGGCAAGACCACTCTTTTAAACATTATCGCAGGGCTTACGAAGTATAGCGGCAGCGTTTCTAAAGTGGAATGTTCGTATATTTTCCAGGCGCCGCGGCTCGCGCCTAATCTGACCGTTTACGGGAATCTGTCGCTAATTTGTAAAGACGATAAAAAGATCGAAGAAATTCTGAAACGGGTACAGCTATACGATAAGCGCGACTGCTACCCCATAAAGCTTTCCGGCGGACAGGCGCAAAGAGTTGCAATCGCGCGCGCGTTTTTATTCGGCGGTGAAGTTATATTAATGGACGAGCCTTTTTCATCTCTTGATTTAAGGCTTAAAAAAGAAATGACCGAACTCTTCCTTGATTTATGGCGGAGTGACGGCAGAACGGCGGTTTTCGTTACTCACGACGCGGACGAGGCGGTCAGCGTTGCGCACAGAATAATAGTTATAAATGGCGGCGAAATTGTTTGCGATTTAAAGCCTGCGGGTGAGCCGCCGAGAGATTTGAAAAACGGTGAAGAGGTAAGGCGGGAGCTTATTTCCGCCCTGCTTGAAAAATAAAAAAACAAAGGAGATTCACAATGAAAAAATTCTTCAAAGAGTTCAAGGATTTCATTTCACGCGGCAATATCCTTGACATGGCAATCGGTGTCATCATCGGCGGCGCGTTCAGCGCAATAGTAAATTNGCTTGTAAACGNTATNATCATGCCGCTTTTAAAGCTCGCCACCGGCGACGGTATNCAGGGGCTTTCAGTTCAGTTGAATACNTGGGNCAGCGNNACGNTTGNAGACGGCAGCGCAAATCCCGCGGCAATTTACTGGAACTACGGCAATTTCATAATGGCGATAGTTAATTTCCTCATTATCGCAATCTGCCTGTTTATCGGTATTAAAATTGTTATGGCAATCAGAAAGGCCGGTCAGTCGGTTGCCGAAAAGCAGAAGAAAGCGATAGCGAAGAAGCTTAAAAAGGGTGAAATAACCGAAGAAGAGGCTGCGCAAGCGGTTGTTGAGGCTGAAGCGCAGGCAGAACCAGCAGCGCCCGTTGAAACTACCGACGACCTTTTGAGAGAAATACGAGATCTTTTAAAGGAAAATAAAAAGGAAAAAGAAAAGGAAGAATAAGACTATAAAAACCTCACGGAATGCGTGAGGTTTTATTTGTTAGAATGCAAATTTAAGTTTGTCAAGTATTTAAAAAGGGCAAAAGTAAAATTTTTACTTTTAAATTTTAAAAAATCTGCGTGCAAACATTTTTCTTTTCACAATATGTTGTGGTATAATTCTAAAGTAAGTGACAGATATTGTGGTTTTATACTACGAAGAATGTAAAGCCCGACCTGAACGCCGCTATAAAAAAGTAAACATTTAAAACGGCGATTACGGGCATCAGAATCATTAAAAGCAGATTTTTAATTTTGAACCGCATTATGAACATACTTACATAAATTGCGATTGCTCCGCCTAAAATTGCGGTAAGGATAAGCTTTCCGTCGCCGCTCGTGATTTTTGAATCGTTTTCGCCGAACTCGTCGCGTTGCGCTCTTAAAAGCATAACCGCGTAAAAGTTCACAGCGAGTATATATACGATAAAAATAATATAAAGTAGCAGCATAGTAATAAAAGTATGCTACAAAAGAAGTACTTTAATTCGGAGAAGTCAATGTCTAAAATAGCCGTTATAATGGGTAGCAAATCTGATTTTAACGTTGTAAAACCTGCCGTAGACGTAATTAAAAGTTTCGGCGTGGAAACGGAAGTCAGGGTTATATCAGCGCACAGAACGCCCGAAGAGGCGCACGAATTTTCGGCGAATGCGGCAAAGCGCGGAGTAGAAGTAATAATCTGCGCCGCGGGTAAGGCGGCTCACCTCGGTGGCGTTATAGCCGCAAGTACAACCTTGCCCGTAATCGGTTTGCCTGTAAAAACGGATATGATGGGAGGGCTTGACAGCCTGCTTTCAATAGTTCAGATGCCTTCGGGTATACCCGTTGCAACCGTCGGAGTAAACGGCGGTGAAAACGCAGGACTTTTGGCGTTGCAGATATTGGGCGTAAAATATCCCGAAATCGAAAAAAAACTTATCGAATATAAATCGGCAATGAGAAAGAAAATAAATGCCGACGATGTTGCTCTGCAATCCGAGCTGGAGCAAAAGTAAACCATACCCGCGAACTATACGCGGGTATTTAAGTTGTTAAATAATAAAAGTTTTTATACAAGGAGTCAATTTATGCAGAAAAAGGAACAGCTTTACGAAGGCAAAGCAAAAAAGGTATTCGCAACCGATAACGCGGACTATGTCATTGTGTCTTACAAAGACGACGCAACAGCGTTTAACGGACTTAAAAAGGGTACCATAACCGGCAAAGGCGTCATCAATAACAAGATGAGCAATATGATGATGCAGATGCTTGAAAAGAAGGGTATTCCCACCCATTTTGTCGAGCAGATTGACGACAGAAACACGGTCGTTAAAAAGGTTCAGATAGTTCCCCTTGAAGTTATTATAAGAAACGTTGCCGCAGGTAGCTTTTCAAAGCGATACGGCGTTGCGGAAGGCACCAAGTTTTCTGCGCCCACTATTGAATTTTCCTACAAAAACGACGATTTGGGCGATCCTTTAATCAACGACTATCACGCATTGGCGCTCAATCTTGCGACTGCGGAAGAGATTGCAACTATTAAAAATATGGCNTTNGCGGTAAANNACGCGATGAAAGCTTTCTTNAAAGAGTTGCATATCGACCTTATCGNCTTCAAACTCGAATTCGGCAGATTNNAGGGCAANATAGTTCTTGCGGACGAAATTTCGCCCGACACCTGCCGCTTCTGGGAAGCAGGTAGCTGGGATACCACTAAACACGTAAGTCTTGACAAGGACAGATTCCGCAGAGATCTCGGCGGAGTAGAGGACGCATATAAAGAAATTTTCAAACGTCTTACAGGAGAGTAATAAATGGGCGGTTTTTTCGGCTCTGTAAAAAAAGGAAGCGCTATATTTGACGTCTTTCTCGGTACCGATTATCATTCGCATCTCGGCACCAAACGCGGCGGTATGGCGGCATACGATACCGTTATGGGGTTACAGCGCGAAATACATAATATTGAAAACGCGCCTTTCAGAACCAAGTTCGAACGCACTTTGTCCGAAATGAAGGGTAACGCAGCGATAGGCTGTATAAGCGATACCGACCCACAGCCTCTTTTAATGGTTTCAAAACTCGGAACGTACGCTATCTGCACGATAGGCATAATAAACAACGCTTCCGCAGTTATGAACAATCTGCTTTCGCGCGGCGGCTATTTCGACGCCATGACGGGTAGTAAAGTAAATACCAACGAAATCGTTGCGGCGCTTATAAACTGTAAGGATAATTACGTGGACGGTATCCGTTACGCGCAGGAGCAAGTTGACGGAACTGTTTCCGTTCTTCTTCTGACGGACAAGGGAACGCTGATTGCCGCAAGGGACAAATTCGGCAGACTTCCCGTGCTTATAGGAAAATGCAGCGACGGTTATTGCGTGTCTTTTGAAAGCTTCGCTTATAAAAAACTGGGCTATTCGGACGAACGCGAACTGGGTCCCGGCGAAATAGTTGAAATTTCCGCAGACGAAATTAAACAGCTTTCGCCGCCAGGTGAAAAAATGCGTATCTGCGCGTTCCTTTGGTCGTACTACGGTTATCCCACGTCAACGTACGAGGGCGTAAACGTTGAAGTTATGCGCTGTAAGAACGGTCAGATTTTCGCGAAGAATGATGCGAAAGCCGGCAATTTAAAAGACGTCGACTACGTCGGCGGCGTTCCCGATTCGGGTACTCCCCACGCGATAGGCTATTCCAACGCGAGTAAAATTCCGTTTGCCCGTCCTTATATAAAATATACTCCCACGTGGTCGCGTAGCTTTATGCCTGTTAATCAGACAGAACGCAATAAAGTTGCGAAGATGAAGCTCATTCCCGTTCACGAATTTATTGAAGGTAAAAATCTGCTTCTCGTAGACGACTCTATTGTCAGGGGAACCCAGCTTAAAGAAACGGTGGAGTTTTTGTATTCTCATGGAGCAAAAGCCGTTCATATGCGTTCGGCTTGTCCGCCCATAATGTACGGTTGTAAGTATCTGAACTTTTCACGCTCAACGGGCGATATGGATTTGATTACGCGCCGTACTATGTTAGAGCTTGAGGGCGAAGAGGGGATTAAACATATAGAAGAATACAGCGATTCCAAAACTGGGCGCGGCAAAGCAATGCGCAAGGCTATCTGCGATAAATTCAAATTCGAATCTCTTGAATTTCAATCTTTGGAGGGGCTGATAGAAGCTATCGGCATAGACCCCTGCAAACTTTGCACTTATTGCTGGACAGGCAAGGAGTAAGTATGGACGGTGAGATTCACGAGGAGTGCGGAGTTTTCGGCGTTTACTCGCAGGAAAACCGCGACGTGGCGCACACCGTCTATTACGGGCTGTACGCCCTTCAGCACAGAGGACAGGAGTCGAGCGGTATAGCGGTCGCTTACGCCGACAAAATTTTGTATCACAAAGGAATGGGACTGGTACCCGACGTGTTTTCGGACGGAAGCTTGGAAAAACTTCCCGAAGGCGACATCGCCATAGGTCACGTCCGATATTCCACTACGGGAGCAAGTCAGCTTTTGAACGCCCAGCCGGTAGTATTTACCGGTAAGTGCGGTAAAATGGCGCTTGCCCATAACGGCAATCTTATAAACACGCAGCAACTGCGCAGTGAAATGATTGAAAAGAACGCCGTATTTCAGACGACGATTGATTCCGAAGTAATGGCGGTGTTTATTAACGCTCTGTCCGACGGAGATATTCTTACCGGAGTAAAGCGCGCCTGCCCTAAATTCAAAGGGTCATACGCGTTGGTAATTATGACAACGGACAAACTTATCGCCGTACGCGACCCGTTCGGGATAAGACCGCTCTGCATAGGGACAACGGGGAACGATTACGTGGTTGCCAGTGAAACCTGCGCCCTTGACGCAGTCGGCGCAAATTTCGTACGCGACGTGAAAGCCGGCGAAATAGTCGTAATAGACGCAGACGGAATACACTCGCATAGGATGGACGGACTTCCCGAACACAGCAAAATCTGTATTTTTGAGTACGTTTATTTCGCTCGTCCAGACACGATTCTTGACGGCGTAAGCGTATACGAATCAAGGAAAGAGGCAGGCAAACTTCTTGCGCGTTTCTGTCCGGTTGAGGCTGATTTAGTTTCGGGCGTACCCGACTCGGGCAACGTTGCCGCGCGAGGATACGCGGAAGAGAGCGGTATACCGTTCGTAGAGGCGCTTGCAAAAAACAGATACGTGGGCAGAACTTTTATACAGCCCAATCAGCAGCAGAGGGAAAACAGCCTTAACGTAAAAATGAACGCTCTCCGCGCAAACGTAACCGGTAAGCGCATAATCCTTATAGACGACTCTATAGTGCGCGGAACCACAATGCGTAAAATTATAAAAATGTTACGCGACGCGGGAGCGACAGAAGTACACGTAAGGATATGCTCGCCTATTATAAAGCATCCCTGCCATTTAGGCATAGACATTCAGACTTATTCGCAGCTTATAGGAGCGTNTAAAGATGAGGAAGCAATCGGCGAAAGCCTTGGAGCNGNCAGCGTANGGTATCTTTCGATANAACAGCTTGTAAGCACGTGCAAGGGCAAAGCAGACGGTTTTTGTCTCGGATGTTTCAACGGCGAATATCCGTACTCGCTTGAAGGTTTTAAGGCTGACAAGTATAAACTTGAATAACAAAAGGAGAAAATATGGCTATTTCTTATAAAGACAGCGGCGTTGACGTCGAAAGAGGGTATGAAGCGGTTAAGCTTATGAAAGAACACGTAAAGTCCACCTACACGGCGGGCGTGCTTGGCGATATAGGTTCTTTCGGCGGCTTCTTCAAGATGCCCAAGGGCGTAAAGAATCCCGTTCTAGTAGCGGGTACCGACGGCGTCGGAACTAAACTCAAATATGCGATAATTGCGGACAAGCACGACACAATAGGAATCGACGCCGTGGCTATGTGCGTAAACGATATAGTTTGCCAGGGCGCGCAGCCGCTTATCTTTCTGGACTACTTTGCAACAGGTAGTTTAAGCCCCGAAAAGGTAGCTACCGTTGTTTCGGGTATAGCGGAAGGGTGCAGACAGGCCGGCGCGGCGTTAATCGGCGGCGAGACTGCCGAAATGCCCGGATTTTATCCCGACGGCGAATACGATATTGCCGGTTTTGCGGTAGGCGTGGTCGATAAAAAGAAGATTATAAACGGCAGTACTATTAAAGCCGGCGACGTACTTATCGGAATTAAGTCCAGCGGAATTCATTCCAACGGATATTCGCTTGTAAGAAAGCTTTTCGGCGAGGACTTGAAAAAGCTTCAGAAGGTGGACAAAGACCTCGGCGAAAAACCGCTTGACGTTTTGCTTACACCTACGAAGATTTACGTAAAGAGTATTCTCGAGCTTATTAAACACGTTAAAGTAAAAGGCATTGCGCATATTACGGGCGGCGGCTTTATTGAAAATATTCCCAGAATTTTCCCCGCAGGAATAGGCTGCGAAATTAAAAAGGACTCTTACGAGGTTCCCGCAGTTTTCAAAGCGTTGCAAAAGAAAGCGGGTATTCCAGACGAGCAAATTTATAACACCTTTAATATGGGTATAGGAATGGTCGTTTGCGTTTCCGAAAAAGACGTGAACAAGACCTTGGCGCAGCTTAAATCGACGGGCGAAGAGTGCGTTGTTATCGGCAAGACGGTTGAAGGCAGCGGAGTCAAGCTTATATGAAAAAGCGCATAGCGGTTTTCGCTTCCGGCGGCGGTACCGACTTTCAGTCGATAATAGACGCAAACGAAAAAGAGGGCTTTTGTGAAATAAGTCTTTTAATCGCGTCAAAACACGGAATAGGCGCTATTGACCGCGCGAAAAAACACGGAATTCAAACCGAAGTTTTTGCGAAGAGCGATTACCCCGATTTGGAAACGCTGTACGAAAAACTTGCGTATCAACTTCTATCATGAGCTCTATCCCGGCCAGGATGACCCCCTGTTTTGGATTCACCTCAACGTGGACTATCCCTTCACTCTGACGGGCATTCTCTTCTTCCCGAAGATCAAAAATAACTTCGAGCTGACCAAAAACCGCATCCAGCTTTACTGCAACCAGGTCTTCGTGACCGACTCCGTCGAGGGCGTAGTCCCCGAGTTTATGATGCTCCTTCAGGGCGTGATTGACTCGCCTGACATCCCCTTGAACGTCAGCCGCTCATACCTGCAGAGCGACTCAGCCGTCAAAAAAATCTCCGGATATATCACCAAGAAAGTCTCCGGGCGCCTTGAAGAAATCTTCAAAGCCAACCGCAAGGACTTCGAAGAGAAGTGGGACGACATCAAGGTGTTCATTGAATACGGCATGCTCACGGACGAAAAATTCTGCGAATCAGCCATGAAATTCTGCCTGGTCAAGGACNCTGAAGGCAAGTATTTCACCCTCGATGAATACAAAGCCCTGATTGAGCCCACCCAGACCGACGCCCAAAAACAGGTGGTCTACCTCTACACCACCGACCCCACGGCGCAATACACCTATATTAATGCAGCCACGGCCAAAGGCTATAGCGTCTTAGTGATGGACGGGCAACTTGACTCACATTTTGTTGGCCTCCTTGAGCAAAAAATCGAGGGTTCGCGATTCGTGCGCGTCGACTCTGACATCATTGACAATCTGATTGATAAGGGCGAAAAGAAAGCGGCCGACCTCCGCGCCGACGAGGTGGAGATGCTCACGGCAATCTTCAAATCGCAGATTCCCGAAGTGGAAAAGGCCGAATTCATGGTTCAGTTTGAGGCCATTGCCGGTTCGGATGCGCCCGTGACCATCACTCAGAACGAGTACATGCGCCGAATGAAGGAGATGGCCGCAATGCAGCCCGGCATGAACTTCTACGGCATGCTCCCGGATAGCTACACCATGGTCATCAACACCAAGCACCCCCTGATTGAGCGCATCACTTCTGACGCCGAAAAAGCCATCGGCTCAACCGTTGCCGACCAATTCAAGGCCCTGAGCGGCGCCGAAGCCGCCCTGAAGGCCGTCCACGAAGAAGTCAAGGACGGCAAACCCACCGACGAGCAGCAAGCCAAAACCAAGGAATATGAAGGCGAAATGAACAAGGAGCGCGAAAACATCCGCAAGACCTCCGCAGATTATGCCGCCGCCCAGCCCTTGGTGCGCCAGCTCATCGACCTTGCCCTCCTCGGCTCAGGATTGCTCAAAGGCAAGGACCTCAGCGAATTCGTAAAACGCTCAGTTTCACTCTTGTAAATGAACTTCCAACGTATACTTGCAGGCCTCGGCCTGATGATGAGTGCGGCAGTTGCTTTCGGCAACTGCCCGCTCTCGTTCAAGGGGAGTGATGTCGCATCGGTCGGCGTCTATATCGCCCCCGTGGATGAATTCAAGGCTCCCGTCTACGATTATCAATCCGCCCGCTTGCTCACTCCCGCCTCCGTGCTCAAGTCCGTAACCGTGGCTGCCGCGCTACGTGAAAAAAGAGGTAACTATAAGTGGGAAACACGCGTAATGGCCGTCGGAAAGGTTGAGAACGGCACTCTCCGAGGCAACATCCTCATTGAAGGCTCCGGTGACCCTACCCTCGGCTCTAAATATTTCAGTGAAGACCAGCCCGACTTCATCGAAATGGTCAGCGACGCGTTCCAACGCCATGGCATTAAGCAAGTTGCGGGGCGCACCATCGCCGCCGTCGGTTGGCCCGACGAAGGCGCCGTGCCCTCCTGGGAACTCGAAGACATCCCCGGAATTGACGGCGCCGGATACTATCGACTGAACTGGAGCGACAACGTCTTCACTCTCATGGTGCCCTCAATGACCGCGTCGCCCACCATTCCCGACCTCAAAGTCATCTGGAACAAAACCCCAAGCGGACTCTCCGCATGGCGCAATCCCGGGAGCACCAACGTCACCGTCCGCGGCCAGTTAGGACGAAAGCAATCGCGAGCCGCCCTGCGCCTGTCAATGCCTGACCCCACAACCGTACTCACTGCAAAAATCGACTCGCTGACCCACAGCAAAGGCGAAAAAATCACCGCCGGCGGCGACACCATCATGCTGCTGACCTACACCTCCCCCGCCCTGCGCGATGTCTGCCGCTCACTGATGATTCGCTCTGATAATCAAATGGCTGAAGCAACGCTCCGACTCTTAGCGCCCGGACGCTCACGCTCCGCCGCCATCACTGCCGAAAAGAAATCCCTCGAAAACGTGCCTCTGCAATACATGCGCATTGCCGACGGCTCCGGTCTAAGCCGCCACAACGCCATCTCGGCCCGACAGTTAGCCAACGTGCTCCGCCTTATGGCCCGAAACACTGACTATGTCAGTTCCTTTGCGCGCGTAGGCCTCGACGGCACCGTCCGCTCGATGATGAAGGACATCCCCGGACGCGAAAACTTCGTCCTCAAATCCGGCTCCATGACCGGCGTGGTCTGCTACTGCGGCTNCAAACTCGACCCGCAAACCAAACTCCCCACCCACGTCATCGCCATCCTCATCAACAACGCCCCCGACCCCACCGACGCCCGCAAAGCCATCTCCACCCTCCTCTCCACCCTCTAAAATTTCCATACACGCCCAAACCGCACGTTAAACTTTGTTAACTCATATTCACCTATTACTCAACATATTAACATATGCCATATTCTTTGTATCGCGTAAAAAGACCCGAATTTAACTTTGGTTAACATATTACAAGGATGTTACATCGTATAATATATAGTATAACATCTAAATTTATACCATATGACAATTACGATTCTTGGCTCATTAGCCACCGACATCTCCTATGAAGCATGGGAATCCCTCATGCTTAGAAAGTTTGTCTCTACCCCCATCACAGAGTTCATCGTAACTCGAGCCCGGAACACTCTGAACGGTTTTGCAGCAATGTTTGCCGACGCCCACGGCTGTAAACTCACCATTGCCGACCATGAGTCAAAGGAACTTCGAAACCTTCAGCTCTTNGNNCNAACCGACCTCGTGGTCGTATTCATCCCNGGAAACCCGGTCAATGAAGTNCTTNCCAACAACGTTGTGCNAAATGCAGCAAANCCAGCNCTCATCATTAACTGCGAAAAAGCCTTCCCTGACCGAATTAGACCGGAAGAACTCATCTCAACCGACCAAGAACTTGCCCTAATCTCCAAAGCACAAACCGGTGACGAGTCTGCCCTCAAACAACTCATCGCCGCAAACCAACGCTTAATAACCGCCATCGCCAAACATTACACCTCTTCAACTCAACCCCTTCAACCACTAATCAATCTCGCCACCGAAGCCTTCATCACCGCAATCCACCATTTCTCCCCTTCCCGAGGCTTCAAACTCTTCCCCTTCTCCCTTCCCTACATCCACCAATCC
>WFLX010182163.1_pt1 | contig 13153 bp, 5 predicted proteins | sample 4967041 | NCBI WGS metagenome assembly WFLX01 (sample SAMN12857096, study PRJNA449069) | gut metagenome | isolation source: stool from male and female vole | host: Microtus ochrogaster | place: USA:Florida | collected 2017
CAAGAGGTGAGCACACCTCCCGAAAGTAATGTGAGGGTTGCTATTGCGACAGCTGTCAGTTGCTTGAATATTTTCATTTTGATATAGTTATGGGGTTTAGAGTTCGATAGGCACCACACTAATGTCGTCGATAAGGATCAGCAGGCTGCAATCAGAGCCTGCCACGCCGCCATACCATACAAAGAATGTGAGGCCGGTGAGCATAGAGGGTTTAAAGCTGTTGCCGCAGGTGCTGCCGTCATGGCAATAGGTGAATGTGTTGAGAGGCATTGACACTGTTACCCATTCGTCGCCAGTGTCATAGCTACCTGTTGACTTCCAGGGGATGTAGAGACCACGAGGGAGGTTTATATCCGTGAAATAGCTATTGTTGGCAGTGTTTAAAGTAACGTTGTCATTACCGGAGAACATTACCTGTAATGCACTTGCCTGCCAGGGATTTGAAGATGGCACATATATCTCAAACTTAAGTTGGAGATTTTCAACCCCATAATTGGTGATAAGTTTGGCAAAATCCTCACGGTCGCTGAGCGGCCCGTATTCACCCGACTCATCAGGCCAGTAGTTGAAAGAGAAAGCATCTTCGTTCCATGTGGCTCCTATGCCGCCGTTCATATCGCCGCCAAAATAGAGATAATTGCCGTCGATTGCCTCAACACCTGCATCCGTGCCCGGAGAATGGATCACACCATTGCGCCATCCATGAGCTGTAGCGTGGCCACCACGTGAGCCATCCCAGTCGAACAGAATGTTGGTAGTGTCATGGAATTTGAATGCAGAACGTCCTGTGCCGTAAAGGGAGGTGACATTCATATAGCCTTCCGTCCAATTGTCGGGCACTTCGAATGTGATTGAGGTCTTAGAGATACTCTTGATATTCTCGGCAGGTACTTTCACATTGCCTGCAAACGATATTTCAAGAGGAATGTTGGGATCGTCGATGAAATAATCACCGAGTATGGTAGCCAGTGTGCCGGGAGTTGCCCATTCGCAGGAGATGCTTCTTACCGACGGACTCGGCACCATTACAGAGAAATCGTAGGTTATGGTATCGTTTGAAGCACAAACCATGTAGATTTTGTTGGTCACAACCTCGGGAATTGATCCGGGAATCGTCACAACCAAAGTATGGTCGGTGATATAAGCGGTGTTAAGTAATGCTTTCTTATCGTTGAAATACATCTCCTTGATGGATGTGAGGTTATCACCTACAAGGCAGATTGTATTGTCGAGGAATGCTGACTCTATGAGATTGTCAGCTTGGGATGCTCCTGCCGGACGTATATATTTGACGGTCGGAGTTCCGTCGGTGAGCCTGAACTTATCCGGCTCGTCTTCGCATGACACAAGCGCCATGGAGGTTGAAAGAGCCAAAGCTCCGAGCATCCAGTTGCAAATTGATATGTGTTTCATTTTGGTTAAGTCTAATTGAGGTTTTAACTTTAATATGAATACTCATTGCGCACATCCACATGGATAGGATCTTCCAAGAGATGCTTGTTGAACACCACATCCTCAGTCGGGAAGGGGAGTTTAAAGCTTTGTTCATTCACATTGGGCGCAGCTGTAGATGTGTCATAGCCGGCTTCACCGGTATCAGCTGACTGGGCAGCTTTGGAGAGGTCCCAAACGCCGGTTTCATAATAGTATTTAAAGAGGGCATCGACATTCCAATAACTGTTGCGACGCTGGGCAAGAAGTTCCTGCACTGCCTTCGGAGCATCATAATAACTGAGGCGCACAAAGTCAAACCAGCGGTCACCCTCCATAGCAAGCTCCAATCTGCGCTCTTTCCAGACATCCTGGAAGGTGATTGAAGTGGCAGGAGTGGCGGAGGGAATAGCACGTGAGCGCACAGCATTGAAAGCAGCCAGAGCATCGCCATCAGAAGTGGAGGGGGCATTCCCGAGTTTTGCTTCTGCTAAGACCAGATACACATCTGCAAGGCGCAGGATATGGGTAGCCAGTCCGTAATACATATTACCCGCAGAAGTGCCAAGTGCCTGTTCGTGGTCATAAGCGTCGCCATAGAGATGTTTCACAACCATCGCACCGGTAGGTGATTGCCATTGTCCGGGACCACCTTTGCCGTAATTATCGACGTCGTAGCAGAAACGGAGGGGGTCAAAGCCGCCCTTGTCTGTCCAGAAATACTCATAATGGTCGCCGGGAAGCATCATAGTAGCTTTGCGACGAGTGTCGAGGTCGATACGGGCATCCGGGGAGGTATGGATTACATCCACACCGAAAGCATCCTGAAGATCGACAGAAGGACCTGCCCAACCTCCCCAGTTATCGCCAAATTCGTCAAATCCTACCGGCGCAAGGTCGCTCTGGAGGGAGTTTTGCTGAGTCCAGGGGTCGCGTCCTGCACTCCATTTCCAAGAATACAGCGCTTCTTCATTATCGTTGTTTTGCAGACGGAAGATGTCGGAGTAATTAGGGAGGAGATGACGTCCGGAATTGTCAATCACATCTTTTGCATAGTAAGCAGCTTTGTCAAGGTCATCCTGATTGCGGCTCCCTGTCATGCCAAGACCCGATTTGGTGAGATAAACCTTTGCCAAAAGTCCTTCTGCACAATAATAGTCTAAGCGTCCGTTCTGCCCGCGCTTGGGAAGAAGCTTCATAGCTTCCTCAAGAGTCATGACTATATATTCATATACATCGGCAGCCTGAACTTTATATTTATCATTGTATGTGCCCGCAGAGATTTCATTGGCATTGTCGTGAATAATAGGTACATCCCCGAAAACCCTCACGAGATAGAAGTATGCCATAGCTTTCCATGCAAGACATTCGCCGCGACATATATCAATAGCTTCCTTTGAGGACCCGTCGGCATTTCCAAGGTTGCGATAGACGGTGTTGCAGTGGCCGATTTCAGCCCAGAGTGCGTAGCTCATAGCCACAAGGTCTTCATCTGTACCTTTCACGTCGAAAGTGAGATAGGGGGATGAGCCGACNTAATAGTTGCCTGAAAGCACCTCNCCCATTTTGATGTAACCACGNAGGAAGTCATACCAAGGAGANTTGTANAGATANTTGACACCCATATAGCACTGCTCGTCGGTGGTATAGAAGGTATTGACGTTNTAGTTGTCCTCATTAGGACGNTCGAGGAAATCGTTACAAGAGGTGAGTCCGACACCCAGGAGGGTGGCAAGACACATATATCTTATTGATTTTACAAATTTCATTTTCATCGTAGTTAATAAGGTTTAGAATGTGACGTTAAGACCAAAGGAATAGGTTGCCGGAGAGGGATAACGTCCGTANTCGAGACCGAATACGAGTCCGGCAGCATCTTGTGTGGAAGCTCCCACTTCAGGGTCATATCCCTTATACTTGGTCCATGTGGCTATGTTCTGGAGGTTGACATAGAGACGCAGGTTCTCAAGATGCAACTTCTGAAGCCATTTCTTTTCAAAAGTATAGCCGAATGTTATGTTTTTTCAGACGGATATATGAGCCATCTTCGATGTAGCGGTCAGAAAGGCGGTCGTTGTCGGCAGGGTCGTTGAGATGGGCTGCCGGGAGTTTGGCATTCGGATTAGCCACTTTCTGGTTTGTGATGTCATTTGCCCAGCTTTCACCGTCGGGATAGACCTTGTTCGGATCAATAGGTACGAGACGTGCGCGGTTATTGATGACTGAAAGTTGGTTGGTCCATGTTGACTTCATACTTGTCATATTGATACTCAAATAATTCAGCACATCGTTGCCATACGAACCATTGAGGAAGATATTGAGGTCGAAATTTTTCCAATGGAAGGTGTTGTTGAAGCCGAATGTGAAGTCAGGCATAGGATTACCAATTATAGTGCGGTCTTTTTCATCAATTACGCCGTCATCATTGAGGTCCTTATATTTCAAGTCGCCTACCCATACGGTGTTGCCTTTGTTGAAAACGCCGTCTGAAGGGTATTGTAGAGTCTTCGGAGAATTGAGAAGGTCTTCGTAGTCTTGGTATACTCCGTCGGTGACATAGCCGTAGAAGTTGTAGAGCGGCTGACCTACTTCTGACACTGACACTACGTCGCTATACTGACCGTAACCGACGAGGTTGGCATTTGCAGTGCCGGAAAGAGCCACGAGCTTGTTCTTGTTGAAAGATATCTGGAATGATGTCTCCCATTCGAAGTTGCCAACGAAAGGCAGAGCGCGCACCTCTAATTCGAGACCCTTATTCTGAATTTCACCATAGTTTCCTTTAGGGGCGGCAAGTGCAGAGGAGCCGTTGCCCTGTGTGCCCATATATGAGGGGAGCTGGAGGCTCATAAGCATATCCTTAGATGTTTTGATATAGGCATCGCCGGTGAAGTTGAGTCGGCTGTTGAGGAAAGATAGGTCAAGACCGATGTTCCATTGCTCCTGAGTTTCCCATTTCACACCGGGATTGGCAATGTTGGCGGGGCGATAACCCTGACCGAGCGCAGAGGGCATACGTGAAATGGCTGAACCCCAAGCATAACCACCGATATTGGCGTTACCGGTCTGACCCCATCCGAGACGGAGCTTACCGTTGTTGAACCATGTGGAGATATGCTCGAAGAATTTTTCGTTGGAGAAGCGCCAGCTTGCTGCCACAGAGTTGAAGCCTGCCCAACGGTTGTCAGGACCGAAGTTGGATGAGCCGTCATAACGATATGTATAGGTAAGCATATACTTGTTGTCCCAATTCAAGGTCTCACGGGTAAAGAAGGATGCCATTGCTGACGAACCGTAGCCGGCGTTGAGATTGAATGAGCTCTTGTTGCCGAGTGCCGGGTTATGGACATTGTTTGACGGGAGTCCGGTGGCATATATAGAAGTGTAGTCATGGTGTGCCTCCCAACATTCCTGACCCACCATGGCTGTGAAGTCAAGTTTTGACACATTACCGTTGTAGGTGATGTAGTTTTTCAACTGCCAGAACCAAGAGCTGTTGTTCTGAATAGCTGACTCATTGTTACCTCTTACCCAAAGACCGAGGTCGATGGTAGGTTTGAAACGGTCTGCCTTAGATGCCGATACGTCATAACCCAATTCAGAATACCAGATGAGGTTCTTTATCGGAGTGATGTCGAGGAAGATGTTACCTGTCAGTTTTTGACGGCCAAGTTTGATTTCATCAAGCATAGCAAGAGCGATAGGGTTGGGGTTTGTGTAACCTTCGCGTACTATGGATGCGTAGCTGCCGTCGATGTTGTAGATTGGGATGTCGGGAAGCGAGGTGAGTGAATAGTTGATGATACCTGCTCCACCGTCGGCAAGCTTCAGATTTTCGTCGGTGTCGGAATAAGTGGCGCTAAGACCGAGTTTAAGCCAATTGGTCAGTTTGGCATCAAGGTTAGCACGCACTGAAAAACGCTGGAAGTCAGAGCCGATGAGGGTACCATTCTGATTCATGTAAGAACCGGATACGAAATACTGGATAGCCTCAGTACCACCCTGGGCACTGACAGTATGCTGATTCTGGAAAGCTGTGCGGAACATGGCATCTTGCCAGTTGGTGCCGACTCCTAATATGGAGGGGTCGGAATATAAATCGTTTTCCTTGCCATAACCCATGGATACGTAGTCGTTGTAAAGTTCTGCATACTCACGCAGATTCATTACGTCAAGTCGCTTGTTCTGATGCGACCATGCGATCATACCGTCGTAAGTGAATTTGGCTTTACCCGCTTTACCGCGCTTTGTGGTGATAAGGATNACACCGTTTGAGCCTTGAGCACCNTATATAGCGGTGGCGGAGGCATCTTTGAGGATTTCCATCGAAACAATGTCGGAGGGGTTGATGGTAGACAGAGGAGACACAACAGATACTTTACCGTTGCCAAGTTCACCTACGCCGAAGTCTGCACTTGAAGAACCGCCGCCCTGAACGATTACACCGTCTATGACGTAAAGTGGCTCGGCGTTGGCGTTGATGGTGGCTTGACCACGCACACGGATTGAACTTGAACTACCCGGGGCACCNGAGGTCTGCACGGCAGTCACGCCGGCGGCACGTCCTTGGAGCGACTGGTCAAGGTTGGTAATGACAGAGCCTTTAAGATCGCTCTCCTTNAGACTTGCCGAAGCACCCGACATATCGCTCTTCTTCATGACNCCGTAGCCCACNANAACGAGTTCTTCAAGCACTTCAGAGTTCTCTTTCATGACGATTTTCACATCTGTCTTTCCGTTGAGTTGGAAATTCTGTGTATCCATTCCAACATACGACACCACCAAAGTGGCTTTAGCGGAGGAAACCTTGAGTGTGAACTTTCCATCGAGATCGGTGGCAGTTCCGTTGGCCAGTTTCCCCTTTTCCTGGACAGTTGCGCCGATAAGCGGTTCTCCCTGCTCATCTTCAACAACGCCCGTAACCGTGGTCTGCGCTGCCATAGACATCGTGAAGNTCATCACGAGTGCAGTAANCAGCCCCCTGAGATAGGTTAGTTTAGCTTTCATTAGTTAGTTGATTTTGGTTAATATTAAGTTGAAAATTTGCTCGATTTTACTTCCGCAACCGGAGGAGGAGGGTTACAATAAACATATAGTTCGGGCTATCGATAGACTGCCCAAGTAGTCTATCGACTATATAAGTTATTGATAACCTTTAAATTGGAATTATGGAACCTGAATCAGTCAAGAATTGTCGTCAGGCTCTATATTGCTGTCAAGTCCGAGCGACCGGACATATTCACGAGGAGTCATATTATATTCTTCTTTGAAGTATTTCGACATCAAGCGAGGATTATTGAAGCCCACTTTGTAGGCAATCTCGGAAATATACATCTTACTCTGGGCAAGATATTGGGCGGCTCGCTTAAGCCGGATTAACCTTATGAACTCAATGGGAGTTTTTCCCGTCATGCCGGAAAGCTTCTTGTAGAGATGGGTNCGGTGCATTCCGAGGAGGGAGCTCAGCATCTCAACGGAGAAGTCGGGATTCGACATATTTTCTTCCACTATCCTCACGGCATCCGAAAGAAATTGCTCATCAAGAGGGGTGATGGTGATTTCTGACGGGGATATGTCGGGAATGCGCCGGAACTTATCTTGCGACCGTCGGTTGTCGTCGATAAGTTTGGAGATCCGTTGCTGTAGAATCGGCATGCTGAAGGGCTTGGTAATATAGCTGTCGGCACCTGATTCAAGACCTTTCAATTCATCTTCAGCCATTGAGCGGGCAGTGAGGAGAATGATGGGTATATGGGAAGTCTTTATGTCTGACTTCACTACCTTGCATAATTCCAGACCGTCCATCTTATCCATCATCACGTCAGATATGATCATATCGACATTCTCCTTGTTAAGAATCTCAAGAGCCTCTACACCGTTGCTTGCCTTGTAGATGTTGTAATCCTCTTTGAGCGACTGCTCCATGAAGTCAATAAACTCTTGATTGTCTTCAACGAGGAGGATAGTCGGCTTGGATTCTGACGGGTGGCTCTCGGAAGCGGGTATTTCCAATGTGAGATTGGTCTCTTGCAGTTCCGGAGTGTTGTTTGAATCNTTTTCCTTATCTAAGGTCTTCTTGATNGGGAGGGTGACAGTAAATATCGTGCCGCAAGGAAGGTTGTCTGTCACTTCTACCGTCCCTTCGTGGAGTGTGACAAACTCTTTCACTATATGTAACCCAATTCCGCATCCAATCGAGGTATGCTGCTTGTCGGCGGCTTGGTAGAAACGGTCAAAGATTCGTCCTTTATCCGAGTCCGGTATACCCTTACCCGTGTCNGCAACCTTGATCTGAAGCATATTGTCAGCAGTGACGTTTAACGAGACATTGACTGAGCCATCCTTTTCATTATATTTGAATGCATTCGAGAGGAGGTTCATCATGATCTTGCTCACCTTATCCTTGTCGAAATACATATTAAGCGACTTAAGCTCTGTGGTGACNGTNAGTTTGATGCCACTGTCTTCCGAGAACAAGTTGAAAGAGGTGCAGATCTCTTTTACATAGTTTACAATGTCACCGTAAGAGAGGTGGAGTGGTATCCCCGTCACGTCAAGTTTTCTGAAATCAAGAATCTGATTCACCAGATTGAGCAACCTGACGGCGTTCTTATGCACAGGCTTAAGGAATTGTGCGGTTTCANTGTCGGAGTGCTTACCCAGAAAGGTTTCTAATGGCGTTATGATGAGTGAGAGGGGTGTACGGAAGTCGTGGCTGATGTTTGTGAAGAATCTCAGTTTCATCTCATTCAGCTGGTGCTGACGTGAGATCTCCTTTTCCGCTTGCTCAACTCGCATTTTTTGTTTTTGGCGGTCGGTAAAATAGTAGATTACACACACAACGATAATCAGTAGTATCACAACGTAAGCTATGTAAGCCCAAACCGTCTTATACCAGGGCGGGAGAATCTCTATATCTATNCTTTCCACCNCGTCTGACATTGCACCGTCAGGCTGCATGGCACATATCTCAAGATGATAGCGTCCCGGGTTTAGGTCGATAAATTCTATCATATTACCTGAAAGGGGGTACCATTCACCTTTGGTGGTGTCGAGACGATAATAATAATCTGTCTTGAAGGGGGAGTCGTAATCGTTAGGAGAGAACATCAGTTTGACATAGTTCTCATCGCTATTGAGGGTTATGCCATCGGTATGTTTCAGGTCCTTCACCAGTATGTTCTTTCCGTTGACTGCACGGTTGGGGATGACATAACCATTGTTGACCTTAAGTGCTGACAGCCTACCTTTCGATTCTACCATTTGTCCCAGTTTCTGATAGTTGNCGGGTTCTACAATCTGATAGCCGTCCATACCTCCGAAAACCAACCTGCCGTCGGAAAGCTTGGCAGCGGAGCGGATGTTGAATTTATTGGCTGTCCCCTCATTGCTACGCAGATTATACACATAATGACGGAAACTATAGTTGCGTGTCGCCGGATCATATTGTGGTACGATGTTGTATATGTTATTGTCTGATGCCAGCCACATGTTCTTATTGTCATCTTCAATGATGCTTTTGAATCTTACACCTGACAATGTAGGAATAGTGTAGAGCGAATCAGTGGCTACGTCTAATATTCTGAGACAATTTTCATTGTCATCACCTATCATCCANAATAATGAGCGACTGTCATTGTAGGCTGTGAGGAAATAGCTGGAAAATACGTTGGGATGTTCCTCAAGAAGGNGTTGAGTCTTCAGTGTCTTNGGCTCNAGACTAAACANCTTGGATACAGTGGTAACATAAATTTGTCCACTCTTGTCGGAAGATAACTTCTGAATCCAGGTTTCCCCTTGAAGGTCAATTATTGCCGGTTCCTGTGCCAATTGATTGTCAATGCGGTACAAACCATTGCCGGAAGTGGCTACAAATATATTCCCCTCCATATCTTCGACTATTGAAAACGGCGAAGTATTGTGAAGGAAACGGAGCTGCCTGCCATTCTCAACGCAAGTTAGCCCTTGACGGTAAGCTCCAATCCAAAGCCGATTCTTTGAGTCCTTATACAAAGCTGTGACGGAGGCATCACCAATTGATGACAAACCCACGGGCATGCCATGAATCTCTTTACCTGTTTCGGGTGCGATAAGATGAATACCGTTGCCGTCGGTGCCGACAAGCATCTCATCGTTGCTTATGGGTAATATTGAGATTACATCATCTTTTATTAATCGGCTTTGTAGGNTTCCAATATGACGTGGACTTGTATATTGGTAAGATTGGGAGGAGATTGACAGGTCTTTCTTNTTGTATGCCACCCAAAGATTATCGTTGTGGTCTATATATATCAGCTCACAATGATCGCTAAGAGGAGTGTTGATGTCAAATGGATTATGGTGAATCTCATCTTCGAGTTCGCCGGTATCGTTATAGTGTAATATGCCTGTGCTGCTGGTGCCAACATAGATGTCACCTCCCGATTTCGCTATTTCAGTGACCATCAGATCGTCACGAAGTTTTCTCCAAGTGTGTGCTGTCTTGTCGAAATAATAGAGATTCCTGTCTCCGAGCCAAAGGTTGCCCTTATTNTCCTTTAGTACTTTAGGAGCAAATGCGGCACCCGGGTTAGCGGTGGTAACGATATGGTTGGTGTTGAAATCATATGTATGGATATTGTCGGCTGTGACTATATGGTAATATCCTTGGTCGGCAGATAAGCCTATGGCATTGCGGTCAAGTTTCTTTAGTAGTTTGGCTTTGTCGCCGGAAGTTAAATCTACCAGATATAANTTTCCTTCGGTTTCTATAAGTGCGTCTGTCTCGGGACAGCTTATGATTTTAATAGTCCACGGAGCTGCATCATCTATACCGTGAGCTTTGAGCCAATCCGTGTCGATCTCTTCGAGTTGATATGTGATGGGATCAAAAATGTATTTTTTCAACCCACGTGTCCCTATCATCAGACGTCNATCTTTTATTCCGTGGATTTGATTGATGGGCACCCTCAGCTCTTCCGGCATTGCCAACCTTATATCGTCGGATCGTTTCAAATCCTCATATCTCATCAGCCCATTGGTGGTTCCGACCCATACGGTGCCATCAGCGTCAACAAGCATTGTCAGGATGACGGCTGTATTGGTAGAGGAATGGATGAAATCCTTGAAGGTGGAGGCGGTGAGGTCAATATGCAGCAGGAGCATCAGCATCACCGTGAGGAGGAGATGCCAAACTTCTGAGATANTTATGTGGGGTCTAAGTTTCATGATATCCAAGATGAAAATTAGGTTTTTGTGGGTTGGNTGTGAGGCTTTATTCACAATGCAAAATTATAATAAAAAATCTCTTACCATGTTATTTGTTTGTTGTAAATCATAGTTTGTTTTGAAGAATATGCATATCTTTTCAGGATATTCGGGCAAAAAATGTGCAAAAAAATATGTNGCTTATGTAGTAATCATAGTTTGCNCTTATGCTTAATTGCCTTTAAATCAATAGTATGTTATTTTNAACAATAGAAGGACTCGACTTAGTGTCGAATCCTTCCGTTTGATATATTTTATGTTCATTCAGCAATGAGTTTCAGGTTACTTGGCAGTGAGTTTTTGATCACTTCAGGTGTAATTACCTTGAAATTGGTAAGCATACATAACATCCTTCAGTGTGGCTGAGAAGTGTATTTTTATCCGTCTGAAGGAATAGGGTGGGTATATCCTTATTCTTGACGAGTGTATCCTTATTCTTAAGAAGAGACAGAAGAAAAAGATTTGAGAAGAGAGAAAAGAAAAAGGTGGCCGCGACTAAATTTGATACCCTAATAATAAATTTGCGGCCACCCCTTCTACGAACCTAATAGAAGTTTATTTTTTACCTTAGATGATATGGGAGATGTAAATGTAAATTCCAATATACGTGTTGAGGAGCCTACTTGAGTGCCACTGTGATTCATATATTGTTCATTAGGAATCACCAATTGTCTGTGCGGAAAGGTATGAGGGGGAGACCGTACATGTCTTTAAGTTGGCCGGTTGCAAAATTCTTGAAGCAGTAGCGCACCGACTTGATGTCTTTAACCTTATCGCTGGTTACTGTGATGCTGAAAGGNCAGTTGGCGTCTTCTGTAGCCTCTGCGGGATAGAATACCCGGTCCTCTCCCGCTACTTCGAATCCCTGAATATCTTTGTAGGGATTCAGTCCTCCTATTGCGTTGTTGAAAGTGACCACCGCAGTGTCGCCCTTCAGCTCTACAGCCTTATAAGAGGGGTAGATATGTGGAAGACCTTCAATGCCATATGTGCGTGCTNCAGCCATAAATGCGAGACGTTCGCCGATCTCTTTTTTCTTGCTACCNTGNATTTCTTCCNACTCATGGGGATACATCAAATCCGTAGTGCAGACTATCCCGCTATTAGGTATTATCTCAGCTGCTTTATGCTGACATTCTCTGAATATAGCGGCATAATCCTTGTTTGAATCTCCATAATAAAATCCCGGAATTTCTACGAAATAGAATGGGAGTTCTCCAAGATTCCATTCATTGCGCCATAGTTCCACGAGATCTTTCTGATGGTCGGGATACTCATGCTGGCATCCTATGTTTGATTCCCCCTGGTTCCAAAGAAATCCTTTTATGGTATAGCCAACGATNGGNTTGAGCATTCCATTATACATGATTCCTATGCGTTCNNATTCNCTTANNTCNNTATTNTTCTCTTCGGCANCCATATCACNCCCCTCGTAAGTNTCNANTTTCCATTTTGGNAACCAGCCTTCAAGTTTTGTGCCCCCGAAAGAACAATTGATTATGCCTATAGGAACGTTGAGAAGGTCAGACATAGACCGGGCAAAATAATATCCAACTGCTGAAAATTCAGGCGTATTTTTAGGATTGGATAAATTCCATTTTCCCTCTGCTCGATCTTGCTCGNTGTATGAAGTTCGTCTTGCAACATTTGCCATTCTGATTCCNGGATATTTACCGGAATAGGCTATTGCTTGACCCGCTCCTTCTACCGGCGCAATACTGAAGCCCTTGAGAGGCATTTCCATATTCGATTGCCCGGAGCATAACCAAACCTCACCGATAAGCACATTATCTATCGCCACTGCACCGTCTTGGTCTTTAAATTCTATTGAATACGGAGTGAAGGACGCTTCCGGAGTTGAGACAGTAAGCTCCCATCGTCCCGTCTTGCTATCAGACTTTGTAGTATAAGTCTTATGATTCCAAGATGGTGTGACATTTACTGATGTGCCGGGTTTGTTCCATCCCCAGAGTTTAGCGTCTGCGTTCTGCTGGAGCACGGCATTGTCGCTGATTATATCCGGAAGTTCCACTTTCGCAGAAGCTCCTGCCGCTATAAAAGCGAATGAGGCGGTTAGAATAAGATGTGTGAGATTGTGTTTCATGAGGGTATGTGTGAGGTTATTTATGATATTTTTGAGGTTATTTATTGGGATTGTTTACGATATTTTTGAGGTTATTTATGAGGAGGAGTGAGTTCGTTCATAAGGATATGAGTTTTCCTTTCGGTTGCAAAATTAAGTAAAACCTGCAATCGGCATATTCTCCGTTTGTTGTAAATTATGGTTGCATTTGAATACAACCCTTTGAACTCCACATAAATCTACATCAGCGGCCTTCCGTATGTCCCTAATGTATCATCACCTAACAACATTTGATATTCATACCCTATTTTCTTCATGCTTCAACCTGGTTTTTACATTGACTCAATTTTTATACCCGTCTTTATTCAAGTTATTGTATCATCTTTATTCAAA
>WFLX010215250.1_pt1 | contig 13150 bp, 10 predicted proteins | sample 4967041 | NCBI WGS metagenome assembly WFLX01 (sample SAMN12857096, study PRJNA449069) | gut metagenome | isolation source: stool from male and female vole | host: Microtus ochrogaster | place: USA:Florida | collected 2017
TTTCCCGCATGATTTTTCTCGCTTTTTCAAAAATCCTGTGCTAGAATAAATGACAGAAGAAAGCGAAACGCGAAATCTTAGGGGGATTTTTATGAAAAACGCAATCGTCGGGCAGTCTGGTGGTCCGACATCCGTTATCAACGCGAGTTTGGCAGGTGTTTTTGAGGCGGCGCGCGACCGGGGTGCGCCGCACGTGTACGGCATGGTGCACGGCATTCAGGGGCTGTTGCAGGGTCGCTACGTCGATCTGAAGGAGAAACTGCATGGCGCGCTTGACATCGAGCTGCTCAAGCGCACGCCGTCAAGCTACCTGGGAAGCTGCCGCTACAAGCTGCCCGAACTGGATGCCCCGAACGCAAAGGAAGTGTTCGACTCGATTTTTGCCCTGCTCAAGAAGCTGGACATCGGGTATTTCTTCTATATCGGCGGCAACGATTCCATGGACACGATCAACAAGCTGGCGATTTACGGCAAGGACATCGGCTCGGACATCCGCTTTATCGGCGTTCCCAAGACGATAGACAATGACCTGTGTGTCACCGACCACACGCCCGGCTACGGCAGCGCGGCAAAATATATCGGCGTGGTGATGAAGGAGATTATCCGCGATGCCACCGTGTACGGCACGAACTACGTGACGATCGTGGAGATTATGGGACGCAACGCGGGTTGGCTGACTGCCGCCGCCGCGCTCGCAAAGTCGGAGGACTGCGAGGGCGTGGACATGATTTGTCTGCCGGAAGTGCCGTTCAACGTGGACCGCTTCGTGGAGAAAGTGGCGAAGATGCAGAAGGACAAGGCGAGCATCGTGATTGCCGTCTCCGAGGGCGTCAAGCTGGAGGACGGACGCTACGTGTGCGAGCTTGCCGACGACGAGCATGCGGTTGACGCGTTCGGGCATAAGTCGCTGACGGGTACGGCGCGATTCCTGGCGAACACGGTCGCCCGCAAGCTGGACACCAAGACGCGCTCGATCGAGCTTTCCACGCTCCAGCGGTGCGCGGGTCATCTGACGAGCCGCGTGGACATTACCGAGGCGTATCAGGTGGGCGGCGCGGCGGTCAAGGCGGCGTTCGAGGGACACACGGGAGAAATGGTCGCCATCAAGCGCATCTCAAACCATCCGTATCAGTGTACCACGGAACTGCATCCGATCAGCGAGGTGGCGAATCTGGAGAAGAAAGTGCCGATGGAGTGGGTCAATGCCGACCACACGCAGATGCTNCCNGCGTTCATCGAGTACGCGATGCCGCTCGTGCAGGCTGAGCTGACCCCGATTTACGTCAGCGGTCTGCCGCACCACATCTATCTGGACGACCGGAAACTGTAATCGCACGGTGCGGTCGGAACGGCGGGGAAGCGGAAGTGCTTNCCCGCNNTTTTTGTGTCCGTGCCNTGCGGGGNTCAGNACAGGCCCAGTTCTGCCGCCCGCGCTTTCAGTTCGGCTGCCGCCTGCTTCGGGTCGGCGGCTTTCATGATGGCAGAGACGACGCAGATGCCGGCAATCGGAATTCCCGCGAGGATGGCGATGTTGTCCTTGTTGAGTCCGCCAATGGCATTGACGGGGATCGGAACGGCTGCGCAGATGGCTTTGAGCGTGTCGGTGGAGGTGAGCACAGTCTTCACTTTTGTGGTCGTCGGATAGATTGCGCCCACGCCGAGGTAATCTGCTCCCTGCTCATAGGCTTCTTTTGCCCAGGGAACGGTTTTGGCGGTCGCCCCTACAATCTTGTGGTCTCCCATCAGCTTTCGTGCGGTCGCAACGGGCATGTCGCTTGCCCCGACGTGAACGCCCTCCGCGTCAACGGCGAGCGCGACATCCACGCGGTCATCGATAATCAGCGGGATGCCGTAACGCCGGGCGATGGCATGGATCTTTTCTGCGAGGTCGATGTATTCGCGGGTACTCTTTTCCTTTTCGCGGAGCTGGAGGAGCGTCGCGCCACCTTGCAGTCCTTGCTCCACGCGGTACAGGAATGCTTCCTCGGTGCAGTTCGTGCTGTCGGTTATAAAATACAGGCGCGGGTCAAACGTTCTCATGGTTTCCCTCACACATACAGATAATCGTTCAGGACCGGTTGCAGGCCTTCTGCGGCGATGTCCCGGTACATCTTGTCAAGGCTGCGGTTGTCGTCAATCTCAAACTGCTCGTCGCCCTGTGCCGCACCCGATTTCTTGCCCGTGTATTTGCTTTCATGGTCGCCGATCCCGGTGGACACGCCTGCCGAAATCTTGGTTGCGGCGATTTTCACGATGCCGTTGCGGAATGCGGCGCTTTCGCGGGAAGACACCGTGATTCCGACAAATGGCAGGAATATGCGGTAAGCGCAGAGAATCTGGCAGAGCTGTTTTTCGTGGACGTCCAGGGGATTGATGTTGTCATTGTTGATAATCGGCCGAAGCCTGGGGCATGACAGCGACAGTTCGGCGTGGGGATACTTTCTCTGCAAATAGTACACGTGCATCGCGCTTGCCAGGGCATCCTTGCGAAAATCGGAAAGTCCGAGCAATGCCGAGCACGCCACGCCGCGCATGCCGCCACGGAGCGCGCGTTCCTGTGCGTCAAACCGGTACGGCCAGACGCGCTTGTGTCCAAGCAAATGAAGCTGCTCATATGTATCGGCATCATAGGTTTCCTGAAAGACCGTCACATAGTCCGCGCCGCATTCGTGGAGATACCGGTATGCATCGGTATTGACGGGATAGATTTCAAGGCCGACCATGCGGAAGTATGTTCGCGCCAGTTTGCAGGCTTCGCCGATGTATGTCACGTCGCTCTGGCTCTGGCTTTCGCCGGTAAGGATGAGGATTTCTTCCATTCCGCTGTCGGCAATGACCCGCATCTCTTTTTCAATCTGCTCCATGGAAAGTTTCATGCGCGTGATGTTGTTGTAGCAGTTGAATCCGCAATACACGCAGTAGTTTTCACAGTAGTTTGCTATGTACAGGGGCGTGAAGAGATATACCGTGTTGCCGAAATGTTTGCTTGTCTCAAGCCGGGCTTTCTGCGCCATCTGTTCGAGGAACGGCTCTGCCGCCGGGGAAAGGAGCGCTTTGAAGTCTTCGGTCGTGCAGGAATCGTGTTCCAATGCCGCTTTTACGTCGTCGGCGGTATATGTTGACGGGGCGTAAGAATGCATCTGTTCCATGACACGCGTGCGCACATCCGACTCGATTATTTCCATGCCCGGCAGATACGCCATGTGGTTTTTCCGTGAGGACGGATCNGTTTCAAGGCGGTGCTTTTTTGCANGTGCCGCGGGCGAGAGATGCCCCGAATCCACAAAAAACTGGTTTTCCATGTGTGCGCCCTNAATCNCGGAGAAAGCCGGTCAAAGGATCGGAAGCCGCCGCGCCGCGGGCAAGAACCCTGCCGATCCCCGCAAGATATGCCTTGCGCCCGGCTTCTATCGCGCTCTTGAAGGCCGAAGCCATCACGGGAAGATTCCCTGCGGTGGCGAGTGCCGTATTCGCCATGACNGCTGCCGCGCCCATCTCCATTGCCTCGCAGGCCTGCGACGGTCTGCCGATTCCCGCGTCCACGATAATGGGCAAGTCTATTTCGTCGATGAGGATTTGGATAAATTCACGGGTCGCNAGTCCTTTGTTGGAGCCGATGGGGGAGGCAAGCGGCATGACAGTCGCCGCTCCGGCATTCACNAAATCCCTTGCGACATTCAGGTCGGGATACATATACGGCATGACCACAAAACCTTCGTTTGCAAGGGTTTCGGTCGCCTTGATGGTCTCCTGGTTGTCGGGAAGCAGGTACTTGGAATCCCGCATGATTTCGATCTTTACGAAGTCGCCGCAGCCCAGTTCCCGTGCAAGGCGGGCAATACGGACTGCTTCCGCGGCATTCCTTGCCCCGCTTGTGTTTGGGAGCAGCGTGACACNTTTGGGGATATAGTCGAGGATGTTTTCCTGTTCTTTGGTATTCGCGCGGCGGACCGCGAGCGTGATGATTTCAGCCCNGGCATCCTTTNCCGCCGCCTCGATGAGCTTCATCGAGTATTTGCCGGAGCCGAGNATAAACCGTGAGCTGAACGCGNGTCCGCCGATAATCAACTTGTCGTCGTTCATGNCTTGTCCCTTCTTTTCCTTATGTTTCAAATTGCCCTGCCAGTATGCGGAGGACTGTGTGTGCCTGGTGGGCGGCGCAGAGCATCACCCGGGAGACAACGAGACTTTCTGCCTCTGCCACATCGCTTGCGCCGTCGCCGCAGAGATAAAACCGCTTTGATACCCGGCGCGTCTGGATTGCGTTTGCGCTGCCCATTCCCGCCATGCCGGATGCCGCAACAAGGTATTTGTCGGGCATCGTCTCAAGCACCGTGTTCGCCAGCATCGCCTTGCACTCGGCATCGTCAAAGGCCTCGCAGATGACATCGGCTTCTTCCAGCAGCCCCGCGGCATTGTCTTCCGTGATACGCGCGGTTATTGCCGCAAGGTCGCTGTACGGCGCGATTTCCCGTATGTTTTCGCTCAACGCCTCGCTCTTGTACATACCGATCTGTGCCGCCTTGTACTGCTGGCGGTGCAGGTTGGCGATGTCCACGCGGTCAAAGTCGATGAGAATCTGTCTGCCGATTCCCGCCCTGGCAAGGGCAATGGCGATATGGGAACCAAGTCCGCCAAGACCGCAGACTGCCACCGTGGCAGACGAAAGTTTGCGCTGCAATGTATGCCCGTGCCGATCGGCCAGCGCTCTGTCCCACGCGTCTTTTGTCGGCAACAACTTAACCGCCTCCCACGAAACTGACGATCTCTATGTTGTCGCCGTCTTGGAACACTGTTTCTCCGTACTGCGCCTTGGGGACGATTTGTCCGTTGCGTTCCACGGCAATCCTTTTGGGATCGTACTGTGTGGTGGCAAGATAATCGGCCAGTGTCTTGCCGGCAATGGCACATGCTGTTCCGTTTATGTGTATCATTCCCGTTACTTCCGTACCTGTCTGTCAATTCGGCGATAGTGTACATTATCTCGGCAGAATTTGCAAATAGTTTGGGGCATGCGGTAAAAATTTCATGTCCATGCACAAGGCGGCAGGTGATGTCCGCTGCCACATCATGCTAGACGATCGGAGGCTGTAGGCATTGCGGTACGTCATGCCTACAGCCGCATCCGTGGGTAAGGTGCGCGTTTTTTTTTCATAAATTTAGGGAAAACGCTTGACTTTTTGCAATTGGGGGGGGGTATAATGCCTGCATATCACTATGAAAGGAGTTTTCCTATGAAAAAGACATGCATTGTTCTTTTGGTGTCGGCATTGATAGCAGTCATTTCTGGCTGTACGTCAATGGGTTTCGTTTCTGATGCAGGTGCTTTCCCTGCGGACGCTTCCACTTACGAAGTGTTGGGGCGCGTGAGCATAAAAGCATCTGCCAAGAAAAGCGGCTACAGCAAGTTGTATCAGGCGGCTAAGGATTTGTATCCGGAGACCGATGATGTCGTGAATGTAAAAATCGATAGAAAGAGAACGGTATTCTTGATTTTCGTTTTCGAGTCTTACGAAATGAGCGGCATTGCCATCGACTATAAATAAATCGGTATACGCTGTTATCATAAAAGTCGCTCCCGTCTTGCTTGCAGGACGGGCTTTTCTTTTTTAGTTGAAAATTCCGCAAAAGGTAGGTATTATTAAAAAGAGCATGCGTATAGTGCAGTGCGAAAGCATTTTTTATATAAGTAAGGGCTGATTTTTTATGGACAACGATACGAAATTCACGCCGGCGGTAAAACCGATTCGCATGGGAATCGATGTCGGCTCGACCACGGTGAAAGTGGTGATTCTGGACGACGACGGGAAAATGCTGTACGGCGACTACCAGCGTCACCGTGCCGACATCCGCAGCACGATTATCACGGTCGTGACGAAAGCGTTGGAGAGCGTTGAGGGGAAATTCCCGCTCGGTGAGAAGCAGACGGTCAGCGTGCGCGTGACGGGTTCGGGCGGGCTTTCGGTCTCACAGTGGCTGAACATTCCGTTCATGCAGGAAGTGGTCGCTGCGACTGCCGCCGTGCGCAAGATTATCCCGCAGACGGACGTGGTGATCGAGCTGGGCGGCGAGGACGCGAAGATTACCTATTTTACGGGCGGCATCGAGCAGCGCATGAACGGCACGTGCGCGGGCGGCACGGGCGCGTTCATCGACCAGATGGCGGCGTTGCTGGAGACCGACGCTCCCGGACTGAACGCCATGGCGGCGGGCGCGACGCAGGTCTATCCGATTGCGGCGCGCTGCGGCGTGTTCGCCAAGACGGACGTGCAGCCGCTCATCAACGAGGGTGCGCGCCGTGAGGACATCGCCGCGTCCATTTTTCAGGCGGTGGTCAACCAGACGATTTCAGGGCTTGCGTGCGGAAAGCCGATCCGCGGCAACGTGGCGTTTTTGGGCGGTCCCTTGCATTTCTTGGATCAGCTGCGGGCGGCATTCATCAAGACGCTCAACTTGACGGGCGATCAGGCGATCGTCCCGGAAGACAGCCAGCTGTTCGTGGCGGCGGGGTGCGCCTATTCTGCGGAGCGGAGCCAGAATCCGCTCGCGCCGGGGCATTCGCCGCTTGCGTTCTCTACGATCGGCGAATTCAAGGCGAACCTCAAGAAATTGGAAGGCGCGGAGATGCACGAGGTCCAGCGGCTGGAGCCGCTGTTCAAGGACGAGGCGGAGCTGGGCGCATTCAGGACGCGGCACAGTCAGGAAAAGGCGAAGCGTGGCAATCTGGACGAGACGGAAGGTCCGGTGTTCCTGGGGCTAGATGCCGGTTCGACGACCACGAAGGCGGTGCTGATTGATACCGAAGGTCGCATCCTGTGGGATTTTTACGACGTGAACGCGGGCAACCCCGTCGATCTGGCGGTGCGCGTGCTCAAGGATTTGTACCGCCGTCTGCCGAAGAACGTGTACATTGCGCGTTCGGTGTCCACGGGGTACGGCGAGGCGTTGTTCCAGGCGGCGCTCGGCGTGGACGCGGGCGAGGTGGAGACGATCACGCATTACCGCGCCGCCGACTTCTTTGTTCCCGGCGTGGAATTCCTGTTGGACATCGGCGGGCAGGACATGAAATGTCTGCGCATGAAGGACGGCGCGATCAATTCTATTCAATTAAATGAGGCGTGTTCGGCGGGCTGCGGATCGTTCTTGGAGAATTTTGCCCGGTCAATGGGCATGGACGTGCGCGAATTCAGCAAGATTGCGCTGCTCGCGCAGAAGCCGGTGGATCTGGGCAGCCGCTGCACGGTCTTTATGAACAGCCGCGTCAAGCAGGCGCAGAAAGAAGGCGCGACTATTGCCGACATATCCGCCGGGCTGTCGTACTCGGTCATCAAGAACGCGCTGTTCAAGGTGATAAAGCTGCGCCGCGCGAGCGAAATCGGCACGAAAGTAGTGGTGCAGGGCGGCACGTTCAACAATGACGCGGTGTTGCGCGCATTCGAGAAAGTGGCGGGCGTGCAGGTTTTCCGTCCCGACGTGGCGGGCTTGATGGGCGCGTATGGTTCGGCGCTGATTGCCTATGACCAGTGGCGCGACCTGACTGCGCCAAAGCCGGGGCAGGAAAAAGGCTGGGTTCCGCCGAAAATCGTTTCCAATATCGCGACGATCGAGCAGCTGGAATCGTTCAAGGTCGATTTGGATTTAACCCGCTGCGGCGGCTGCCAGAACAATTGTCTGCTTACTATTAACACATTCTCCACGAACGGCACGGTGCGGCAGTTCATTACGGGCAACCGCTGCGAAAAAGGCCTTGAGCGGCATCAGCTGAAAGATGCCGAGGCGGTTGACGGCTCGAACAAGGAGAACACGGGCGTGGATTCGGGCGAGGCGGTGGAGNTGCCCAACNTGTTCGACTGGAAATACAAGCGGCTGTTCAATCATTATACGCCGTTGCGCCCGGAGGATGCGCCGCGCGGCTCGGTCGGCATTCCGCGCGTGCTCAATATGTACGAGAATTATCCGCTGTGGTTTACGATTTTTACCAGGCTGGGATTTCAGGTGCGGCTGAGCCCGCGCTCAAACCGCATGGTCTACGAGCGCGGCATCGATTCCATTCCGTCCGAGTCGGTCTGCTATCCGGGGAAGATTTCGCACGGTCACTTGGAATCGCTCATCAAAATGGGCTGCACGTTCATTTTTTATCCGTGCGTTCCGTATGAAAAGAAAGAGGACAAGGGCGCGGGAAATCATTTCAACTGTCCCGTCGTCACGAGTTATCCCGAAGTGCTGAAAAACAACATCGACGAACTGCGCGAGAACAGCGACATTTTCTTTATGAATCCGTTCCTGCCGATTTACGACAAGCCGCGCCTGTGCGAGCGTTTTTACGAGGAGCTGCACAAGCAGTTTCCCGCAATCGCGAAAGAAGAGGTGTTTGCGGCGGTGGAGGCCGGCTGGGACGAGCAGGAGCGGTTCAAGCGCGAGGTGGAGCGGGCTGCGGAGGACGCGCTGGAGCTGCTGGTCGTGACGGGCGGCAGCGGTGTCGTGCTGGCGGGACGGCCCTATCACCTTGATCCCGAAATCAATCACGGCATCCCGGAGATGATTCACGGGCTGGGACTGGCGGTCTTTACGGAAGATTCCGTGGCGCACCTGGGCAGCGTGGAGCGTCCGTTGCGTATCATCGACCAGTGGTCGTACCACAACCGGCTGTACCGCGCGGCGAATTTCGTGGCGGGCATGCCCAATCTGGAGCTGGTGCAGCTCACGTCGTTCGGGTGCGGGCTTGACGCGGTGACTGCCGATCAGGTGGACGAAATCATGCGGTCGAAGAGCCGGATGTACACGCTCATCAAGATTGACGAAGGCTCCAACCTCGGCGCGATCCGTATCCGCATTCGCTCGCTCATTGCGGCGGTCAAGGCGCGCCAGCGCAATCCGCGCAAGGTCATCAAGAAATCTGCCGCCTACCAGCGCACGGTCTTTACCGAGGAGATGAAGGGCGAGTACACGATTCTGTCTCCGCAGATGAGTCCGATCCATTTCCGCCTGCTGGAAAAGGCGTTCCAGTATTCCGGCTACAATTTTGTCGTCATGGACGCGGTTGACCCCAAGGCGGTTGAGGCGGGCTTGAAGTACGTGAACAACGATGCGTGCTATCCGTCGATTTTGGTGACGGGGCAGATGATTGCGGCGCTGGAGAGCGGCAAGTACGACATCAACAAGACCGCGCTGATTATGAGCCAGACGGGCGGCGGCTGCCGCGCCACGAACTACATCGGCTTTATCCGCCGTGCGCTCAACGACGCGGGCTGGGGGCATATCCCCGTCATTTCGATGAGCGTGCAGGGGTTTGAGAAAAATCCGGGCTGGACGTATTCCTTCAAGATGGTGAACCGGGGGCTGATGGCGATGTTCATCGGCGACGTGCTTATGCGCGTGCTGTACCGGGTGCGCCCGTATGAGAAAGAGCCGGGCAGCGCGAATGCGCTCTACGAGAAATGGAACGAAAAGGCGACGGAAATGCTCAAGAACGCGTCGTTCCGGGCGTACCGCAAGGTCATCCGGGGCATCATCAAGGATTTTGACAACCTGCCGATCCTGCCGGTCAAAAAGCCCCGCATGGGCGTGGTCGGCGAGATTCTGGTCAAGTTCCACCCGACGGCGAACAACGACATCGTGGACGTGATCGAGCGCGAGGGCGCGGAATGCGTCATGCCTGATTTCATGGACTTTTTCTTCTATGCGATGAGCGATGGCGTGTTCCTGCACAAGCAGCTCGCGTTCCCCAAAAAAGAGGAGCGGATGTCGCGCTTTTTGGTGTGGGCGCTCGGTCTGTACCGCCGCTACACGATCCGCCAGCTCAAGCGCAGCCGCCGTTTTGACGCGCCCGCTTCTATCTGGAAGATGATGAAGCTGGTGGACGGCATCGTGCAGACGGGGAACATTTCCGGTGAAGGCTGGTTCCTGACGGCGGAAATGGTGGAGCTGATTCACGGCGGCGCGCCCACGGTGGCGTGCATTCAGCCGTTCGCGTGCCTGCCCAATCATATCACGGGAAAAGGCGTCATCAAGGAGCTGCGCAAGCGGTATCCCGAATCGAACATCGCGGCGATCGACTACGATCCCGGTGCGTCCGAGGTCAACCAGCTGAACCGGCTGAAGCTGCTTCTGAGCAANGCGCCCATCGGCAAGAACCCGGACGAAATGAAGAACGGCAAGATCTGGACGCGCAACGGCCCGGTCGAGCCGACCATCCAGTATGCGGCGGGCGGCGGCGCGTTCATCGACGACGATCCGGTCAGCGCGCTGAACGTTCCTGCCGCCACGAGCAATGTTTCCGCGTGACGGTCGGGGGAGGCAAGGACGATGAGAAGACGATATGTCGGGGTGCTGCTGCTCGCGCTGTGCGCGTTCCCGCTGTGCGCGGAATACAACCGGCTCGGCGTTCCTGNTTCTACNGCAATCCNNCGTGCNGTCGCGGACCGGTGGTTTNCTGCCCCGCTTGACGAGGTGCGCCAGTTCCGGGCAGAAGTCCGCACGAACGAGATCGGCGAGCGGTTTCAGGTCCGGCTGGAAGAGAACGCCACGGACTACGTGATTATCGTCGCGCCTGAAGTGCGGATGAACGTGGACTTTTACACGGAGCATGGCGTGGAGACGCAGGTATCCACGGAATATCCCGGCGACGCGTGCGGCGCATGGCTGCTGTTCAAGGACGCGGCGACGGGCAAGGCGAAAAAAATCCGCTGGTACGTCACGCACAACAGCGACGTGTACGTGCAGTTCGCGCCCGGACGCAACAAGGTGCTGGGCGATTTCGTGATCGACGACTGCTACGCCGCGCGTTCCGTTCCCGTGGGATTCGTCTTTGACCAGCTGTATACGGTTTCGCTCGCGGACGTGCTTCGGATGACGGAGAACGCGTTGCCGTGGCGGTACGCGGAGATTTTTCCCGGCGCGTATGCGCCCAAATACAGCATGATGAGCGGCATCCGCAAGAACCTGAGCCGCATTTCGTTCGCGGAGGACGCGGCGTATGACGAGAACGGCAAGCCCGTGCGCATTTCTGACGGCAAGCCGCGCACCGTCGATATAAGCGAGCAGGAAAACGACACGCTTTCGCTGTCTGCGGCGGGCTTCGTCAAATGGGTGGTNGACGGGCTTGTCGAGCCGATCAGCGGNAGNGGCNTCAAGATGCTGCCGCTCGTGCAGCCGACAGTAGTGTACGACCCGCTCAGTTATGCGGGCATGAAGGAGGCGGAGGAAAGCATTTCGTTCATGCTGGACTGGACGCGCAATCTTGCGGCGGCGCGGGTTTCGGTGCAGGCACGGAAAGATTACCGTTATGCGGAATCCGGCGTGGACGTGGTGATCGAGCCGTTCAGCGGCGAGATGACGGAAAACGGCATCATGCAGACGGCGGGCTATATCCGCAATTCGGGATATGCCATCGCGCGCTTGCGCCCGATCCTGTATGTGCTTGCCGTGACCGAGCCGACGTACTGCTATCTTGCCGCCGTCCGCCGCCGTTACGTGAGCGTGGACGGCGTTGCGCCGGAGCTGTACAAGTTCGACCAGACTGCCGTGCTGTTCCCGTATTTTGACCAGAACGGGCGGTTTGCGGTTACCGTGTTCGAGAACGGAAGGGAAGTGCCGTTCAACGCGTTCGTGCGGAAATATAAGAATTCGTTCGTCCACCTGACGCGCGTCCTCACGTCGGAAGATTTCTCCCCGCAGTGACTATTGGCGGCGGGGGCTGTGTGTTTGCGGACACGGCTCGTGTTTCGCGTCGGGGTAGGTTGATTTTTCCGTGCATTTGTGCCATCGTGTTGCCATGAAAATCGAAACAAAATGCGTTCAGGCGGGCTATACGCCCAAAAACGGCGAGCCGCGCGAGATTCCGATCGTGCAGTCCACCACGTTCAAATATGACACGAGCGAGGACATGGGGCGGCTTTTTGACTTGGAGGCGAGCGGCTATTTTTATTCGCGCCTGCAAAATCCCACGTGCGACTTTGTGGCGGCAAAGATTGCCGCGCTTGAGGGAGGAGCCGCCGCGATGCTCACGTCGAGCGGACAGGCGGCGAATTTCTTTGCGATGTTCAACATCTGCGAGAACGGCGGGCACATCGTGGCATCTTCGTCGATTTACGGCGGCACGTTCAACTTGATTTCCGTCACGATGGCGAAAATGGGCATTCAGGTCACGTTCGTTTCGCCAGACGCTTCGGAGGCAGAGCTGCATGCGGCGTTCCGCGAGAACACGAAGCTCGTTTTCGGCGAGACAATCGCNAATCCCGCGCTCACCGTCCTTGACATCGAGAAATTCGCGAAAGTGGCGCACGCTCACGGCGTGCCGCTCGTCGTTGACAACACGTTCCCCACCCCGGTGCATTGCCGCCCGATTGAGTGGGGCGCGGACATCGTGACGCATTCCACCACCAAATACATGGACGGCCACGGCGCGTGCGTGGGCGGCGCAATCGTCGATTCCGGGAATTTCGACTGGATGGCGCACAAGGAAAAGTTCCCCGGCCTCTGCACACCCGACGANTCCTACCACGGAATCACCTACGCCGAAAAATTCGGGAAGGCGGGCGCGTTCATCACGAAATGCACCGCGCAGCTCATGCGCGATTTTGGCTGCACGCAGTCACCGCAAAGCGCGTTCATCCTGAATTTGGGGCTGGAGTCGCTCCACGTGCGGATGGCGCGCCATGTGGAAAACGCCCAAGCCNTGGCGGAATTCTTGGCGGCGCATCCGAAAGTCGCGGCGGTGCATTACCCNCACTTGCGCGGAAACAANTATTTCNCCCTCGCNCAGAAATATCTTCCGAACGGCGGCTGCGGCGTGGTCTCATTCGAGCTGAAAGGCGGACGCGATGCGGCGCAGAAATGCATGAAGTCGCTGAANCTGGCNGCNATNGAAACGCANGTCGCGGACGCGCGGAGCTGCTGCCTCAATCCTGCGACCAGCACGCACCGGCAAATGACCGACGAGCAGCTCGCGGCGGCAGGGATTCCCGCGGGGCTGGTGCGCTTTTCGTGCGGCCTTGAAAGCAAGGAAGATTTGATTGCGGACTTGAAGCAGGCACTGGACAATGCGTGACGCGCAATAGTGCGCTATGTAAAAAAGAAAGGCGCGGTGTAGCCGCGCCTTTCTTTTAGTGACCTTGCCGCTTACTGGCGGGTGTAGGTTATATAATCATAG
>WFLX010183430.1_pt1 | contig 13144 bp, 12 predicted proteins | sample 4967041 | NCBI WGS metagenome assembly WFLX01 (sample SAMN12857096, study PRJNA449069) | gut metagenome | isolation source: stool from male and female vole | host: Microtus ochrogaster | place: USA:Florida | collected 2017
TAGAAAATCCTTGACCTTGAAGTCGGAGCGGATCTCCCTGCCGGAACTGGCAAACGAGATAGTGGAGTCGCAGAGAATGAAAGCCGGCAAGGATATAGCTATTGAGATAGAGGCGGAAGATAATGTGGTAGTATCAACTGACAGGACGCATCTGTCAAACGTGCTGAATAACTTGATTGACAATGCTATAAAATATTCAGGAGATTCTGTCAGGATTCTTATTTCAATCCATAAAGACAAGCTATCAGTCTCTGATAACGGAATCGGTATTCCGGCAAAGAGTCTGCCATTTATATTCGACAAGTTCTACCGAGTGCCACATGGCAACCGGCAGGATGTGCGTGGCTACGGCATTGGTCTCTACTACGTGAAAAATATCCTTGAAAAGATGGGATGGGGGATAGCTGTCAAGAGCCATGAGGGNAAAGGNTCNGTATTCACNATAAAATTCAATTCCAATGAANACTAAGATACTNTTNGTAGAAGANGAGCAAGACNTGTCGCTGATTGTGTCNGACACACTNCGGCANCAAGGATATGANGTNNTCACNGCNTATGATGGCATNGANGGANNNGCAAAATATAGGGCAGAGGGAGCGGACCTCATAATAGCCGACGTGATGATGCCACGCCTTGACGGTTTTTCCATGGCGCGGGAGATTCGNCANATGTCTTCNAATCTTCCCATAATATTCNTAACNGCCAAAACCACAATNAATGACATTGAGGANGGTTTCGAGTTAGGGGCNAACGACTATCTGAAGAAACCGTTTGAACTGCGGGAACTGTTCATCCGGGTAAAGGCATTGCTCCGCAACCGAACGAGCATCAAATCGGACCCCCTAATGTACTCTATCGGAGAATATCGCTTTGATGTCTCCAACCAGATATTGACATACAAAAGCAAGGAAACTGTACTTTCCCACTTTGAAGCCCGCATCCTGGAGATGTTAGCTACGAACATCAGCAAAACTGTGGATGCTTCCGACCTTATGAAAGCAATATGGCAACGTGATGACGAGAGCAACCGCAATTCTCTTCACGGATATATCCACAAACTGCGTCGTGTGCTCCGCCACGATTCCAACATCAACATTGTCAACCAGCGGGGATTCGGCTACATGCTGACGGTGAAATAAAAAAACCTTGAGGATANGCNGTAAACCACATTNTCTCCTCAAGGTNTTTTATTTTATGAATCAGGGAAGTTTATCCCANAANCCTCNTCATGTCTGATTGCCGCTTATCATCGGGCTGCCCGCACAATAGTCCTTTCACTCTTTTGGCTACCGTCAGTATAAACCACACGTTTAATGTAAATGCCATCTGTAGGATTTGTTACCACACAGCCGGATAGATTATAGAAAATCACTTCCTTAACTTCCTTTGTAGCTTCAGGACTGCTCACCCCTACGGTACTCAGATCCACATTTATCAATTCAGATGAATAGACCGTTCCGTCATCAGCAACATAGAAAGACTGCAGGCCGAAAGATTCCGGATCAGAGAATCTGAAAGTGATGTTGTGTGACTGATTATAGACGAAAATATCATAGAAATTGCTTGCATTATAAGGCACGTCGGTAGTCGGCTCATTAAAGAGCGAATATTCATCAGNNTCAAAAGTAAAGAGACACTCATCGNCATAAANATTATAATACATCCTGTCAGTGCGAAGCAAANCACCCTTTACATTTACATTTGGAATATCCCACGTAACAGTGCCCTGCATAGTTGCAGGATTAAATTCATTATAGGCGGTCAGAGATGGGGTCTCAGGAGCCGCATTCAGCAATTCCGGATCCTGCTCCCAAAGCATCGGGTTGCCGGCTAAAGCCATATAGGCAATCTCATCCCTGTAAGAGCTTACACAGAAACTTTCTCCGGGAGCACTGTATATTTTTGTTTCCGGGTCATATTTCATTGTGATCTGGTCAATCATCTCATACGTGTCCCAGCTATTTTCATCAACAGCAGGAATTATCTTGGTAGCCAAGAAATAATAGAATTGGTCATACTCATTCTTACCCATATATTGCTNGGNTGGAATCACGATATCTTGNCCGGNTGTANGGGTACCCTTGATCCAGTACCCCTCAATATAAGAGGTGAAACCATTGAGNTAGATANCNCTACNANCAATCTTCACTNCGAGAANAGACNTATGGCNCATAGTATCAAATGCCCNANATTCANAAGCTAAATNAGCNGGAGGCNTGACAGGCTCTTCCAACTGCATAACCTGCCAATTTTCGAAAGAATCACCAAACCCGGACCATACTTGCAGCGCGTGTGGTTCATTCTCATAAGTCATTCCTACAAGATACTTCGGATTGACACCGTTTTCAATATCAACTGTGCCTTGTTCATTTCCGAGATTGAGTTTTACACTACCCTCCTCATCAACATCATACACCAGATAATTGTCTTCCGGATAGCAGATCATATAATATTTCTCACCATCTTGTTCTACTTCCTCCAATTTGTTGAGATACATATAGTTGATCTCTCCTGCCTCGTCATAATATGCTCCGATGCACTGGGGAAGTTCCACCGTAATCTTTCCGTCAGCATAGGTTCCTACAGCATAGCTGCCCATAGAATAGGTTTTTACAGGATCAAGTATATAGACTTTTGAATCTTCTGTCCATACCATATAGTTATAGGCAGTGTTATCGGTCATATAAAACAGACCCATCTCTGACCCCCAGAAGACCCAGCCGTCATAACTCTCTGTGTACATTCTTGTCTCCCCTTCAGGAGCCTCATAGATAATCTCGTATGCTCACNTCNNGNGCNNCANNNGGNGACAGAAGGCTCGGCATGCCCATTGGTTGCGCTGACATGGCGGCGGCAGCCAACAATGAAGAAATTGTAAAGGATAATTTTATCATAACACGGATTTTTGTTGCAAAGTTACTTCTTGTAAATATTCAATCAAATGATAAATGTCAAGAAATGCAATTATTTTGTTTTGCAGAAGACAATTTTTTACATAGAATTAAGATGACTTTTACAGATTTATTGCTATCTTTGCATCAATCAATCAAAAAGATTACCTTCCTGTGGATTCTTTCTGACCAATATTCATTAAAATATGGATTTACGAACTGCTATCGGCAATATAAAGCCCATGTCTGAGTCAACATTTTCAAAATTATCCGAANTAACTGAAGTTAGATTGGTAAAAAANGGGGNATGCGTGATTCAGCAAGGGCGCACTGACAAAATTTTCCTTTTTATAAAAGAAGGGATCTTCAGGCTGTGGTTCGTTGCCAATGGAAAGGAACGGACCATCGGATTCGGATGTGCCGGAGATCCTTTCACCTCCATAGCCACCTACTGGACCGGCAAACCCTCCCTGTTTTCTTTTGAGGCCCTGACTGACGCAGAGATTTATTTCATGACTCATCACGACATCAAACACCTCATCACTACTGATAAGGAATTTGCAGACTGGATGCTGGCCTTTCTATTTGAGCAACTTAACGCCTTATACGCAAAGGAGGTCATCTTCGGCACCTACAACGCCACCAAAAGATTTGAGGCATTCATACTGAATCGTCCCGAAATATACAAAAGTGTCCCCGCAAAGTATCTTGCCCAATATCTTAATATCGCACCGGAAACCCTAAGCAGAATACAATCAACAATTATAAAGAAAATATGAAAATTGAAACAAAAGCTTCAACTATCTTTGGCCTCCTGATGATATGGATGCTGTCACTGCAAAGCTGTAAAGACAACAATAGTATAATATGTCCGGAAAACGTCTGGCCGTTTCCTTTGGAACTTAACGGCACAATGATGGCTTACGACCTTGACAACACAGACACAATCAGACCCTGGGGCAAGGATATGAAACCCGTATTCATAAACTACATGGCGCGTCATGGTGCGAGATACCTTTCCTCAGAAAAGAAAATAGAACGTCTTCGCAAAGAGCTGACAAAAGCGGCAGAAGAAAAAAATCTCACAGAAGCAGGCGAGAAATTCCTGAGTGTTATTCAGATGACCGATTCAGTGACTGCCGGCAACTGGGGAGCCCTTAACACCGTGGGAATGGAAGAGGAACAACAGCTTGGAAAAGAAATGTATGCCATAGCCCCGGAGCTTTTGAAATCGGGCAGGGTAGAGGCACGTGCCACATACGTGCCCCGTGTCGTGATGACCATGTATGAACTTTGTCACGAACTGACCCGCTCTACCTCCGACATTGAGATTGTTACTATGGAAGGAAGACAATTTAATTCTTTGCTCCGTTATTTTAAGGTTGATTCAGTCTATGCCAACTATATTGAAAATGGAGCCTGGAAAAAGACATATAATGAATATGCTCTGCACACCGTGCCCCTTCGTCCTGCCTCGAAACTATTCCATAAAGCTCCTGATGATAAAACGCTCAGGCAACTTGTAATGGATATGTATGGCATCCTCCAGTCACTTCCCGCTGCCGGCCTTTCCGCAACGGTTGAGGAATGGTTCACAGAAACAGAATACACCGCTTGTTGGAAAGTTGACAATCTGCAACACTACTATCAACGCTCAGTGAGTAAATTTTCCGACATTGCTGCCCGTTCCGCATCGCCGCTTCTGAACGACATTATCACTGCCGCAGACAATGCTCTCACAGGAAAAAGCTCTCTAAGTGCATCCCTGAGGTTCGGACATGCCGAAACTGTAATTCCTCTCTTCGCCCTTATGCGTCTCCCGGGATGCTACGTGCCCGACTGTCCTGCTGAAAAAGTAGCTGAAAACTGGAAAGACTGGGAAGTATCGCCATTAGGGGCAAATCTTATGATAGTGATGCTTAAAGACCCTGGCGGAAAAACCTTCGCCGCCCTGCGCCTTAACGGGAGATGGATAGATATTCAAGGGAAAAAAGTCAATTNCTGGGACAGCCTNAAATCNCTTTGGCTANCATACATGGAAAGTTGATAAANCTGNNTCANATCNAAATTTCCCTATANAGATATATATTNCTGAANNCGGTTAAACCNTTCCCATCCGTAAGTGGTTTAAATTATATAAATTATGTTATAATAATCAGATAAATATATTATGGAAAATACACAGCAATCCGAAAACGCTCTTTTCAACAAGGCAAAAAACGCACTTATGGAAGACATGGAAGCACGCGGCATAGGTGCAATCATATGGGACAACGCAACTGCCGGATTCCCCTATCAGCCTGAAATTCTCCACCGCTCCAAAAAGGATCCGGAGAAAACCCGTGTGGCTGAGATTATGGGCCTCTATCGCTATAATGGCGTGTTATATCTTATTGAGGAAGGACGGGCTCCAATAAAATTCGACGATTTCTGGGATCCTGACACAGAAGCCGCCCCGACAGTAGTGACTCTTACCGAAGACATAGCAATAAAAGATCTCGGAGATCCCGAGGCAGTAAAAGGATACACTACCCAGGGATCTCTCGAAGAATGGACTGCTATCGCCGATTGCTATTTCCAGGCCCTGAACCAGGACTGAGACAATAGCCTATCGGTCTTTATACATTGATTCGTAATATTTCTCGTATTCTCCGCTGGTGATTCGGTCCATCCATTCCTGATGGTCGAGATACCAGCGGACAGTTTTTTCTATCCCCTCCTCAAACTGAAGGGAAGGCTCCCANCCAAGTTCNCGTTGGAGNTTACGGCTGTCNATGGCATAGCGCATATCATGGCCCAGACGGTCGGTCACATAGGTGATCAATTCATCGCTGTAGCCTTCCGGATTGCCAAGCAGACGGTCTACGGTCTTTATGATTACCTTTATGATGTCAATATTTTTCCATTCGTTGAAGCCGCCGATATTATACGTCTCAGCCACTTTGCCNTCATGGAAAATAGTGTCGATGGCACGTGCATGATCCTCCACATACAGCCAGTCACGCACATTCTCTCCCTTGCCATAGACGGGAAGGGGTTTGCGCTTGCGGATATTGTTGATGAACAGGGGAATCAGTTTCTCCGGAAACTGATACGGACCATAATTGTTGGAACAGTTGGTGACTATGGTCGGCATTCCGTAAGTGTCATGATACGCACGCACGAAATGGTCGCTCGATGCCTTAGATGCCGAATAGGGNGAGTGNGGNTTATATTTGGTGGTCTCAAGNAAAAACTCTGTGCCGTAGGCATGATGATGCTCAGAGGAGGCAGCGGTGGTAAACGGCGACTCTATCCCTTCCGGATTGGTCAGTTCCAATGCGCCATACACCTCATCTGTGGAGATATGGTAGAACCGNTTCCCCTCATATTTCTCGGGAAGTGACTCCCAATACTCTTTGGCAGCCTGAAGCAATGCCAAAGTGCCCATCACATTGGTACGTGCAAAGGTAAACGGATCTTTAATTGAGCGGTCAACATGGCTCTCTGCTGCCAAGTGGATTATACCGTCAATCTTATACTCCTTAACAATGCGGCGCATCTCGTCGAGATCAGCGATGTCTGCCTTTACGAAAGTATAGTTGGGCTTATCCTCAACGTCTTTCAGGTTTTCAAGGTTGCCGGCATACGTAAGCTTGTCAAGGTTGACAATACGATAGTCCGGATACTTATTTACAAACAGCCTCACAACATGGCTGCCTATGAAACCGGCGCCGCCGGTTATCAATATGTTACGTTTAAACAACATATCTACCTAATATTTTTATTTTTCAGCTTGNAGGGCATTAAGACAGACACGGAGAGAATCAGTCCAGTAGGGCACCGTGCGGCCGAAGGTGATTTTATATTTGGTTTTATCAAGCACGGAGTAGGAAGGACGAACCACCGGAGAGGGGAACTCATCAGAATGGCAGGGTTGGATGTCGCAACCTGTCTGTCCGGAATAGTCGGCAATCATCTTTGTGAAATCATACCATGAGCAGACACCTTCGTTAGAGAAATGATAGATGCCCTCGTTCCCTTCATATTTCCTATTTTCAAGTATGTCGAAGATAGCATGAGCAAGATCCAGGGCATAGGTAGGGGTGCCGACCTGATCAAACACCACTTTCAATTGAGGCTTCGTGGCGGTGAGATTAAGCATGGTTTTCAAAAAGTTCCTGCCAAATTCAGAATAGAGCCACGCGGTGCGGAAGATAAGGGCTTTACATCCGCTCTCAGAAATGGCCTGCTCACCATGCAGTTTGGTCAATCCATAGACACCTGTAGGATTCACAGGTTCTTCCTCTGTGCGCGGAGTGTTGCCAAGTGAGCNGCCAAACACATAGTCAGTCGACACATGGATCAATACCCCGTCATTTTCCTTNATGGCTTCTGCNAGATTCTTCACTGCATCCGCATTCAGTTTCTCGGCAAAATCCGCGTCACTCTCGGCCTTATCCACGTTTGTATAGGCTGCACAATTGACTATCGCCTTAATGTCGTTGTCTCTTACCATGCCTCTCACGGCATCTGCATCTGTGATGTCAAGTTCCGCCACATCGGTAAATATATAATTATCTTTGGAAGCCGCTGCGACTTTACGCATCTCATTGCCAAGCTGTCCGTTGGCTCCGGTCACAAGTATGTTCATCTCTTGAATGTTGCCTACTATATTAAAATAACTGTGTTTTTGAATCTATAGGGTAAAGGGGGATTCGAAATCTTTCAAAAGAGGATGATGGAGATCCTTATCGCTTAAAATAGCCTTTGCCGCCTCTATCTGCCAATCAATGCCGAGAGATTCATCAAGAATGGATATCCCCCCTTCCGATTCCGGGTGATAGTAATTGTCACATTTGTACTGCAACACGGCAACCGGGCTCAACACCGCAAATCCGTGTGCAAATCCATGAGGAATAAACAACGCACGATGATTCTCCTCTGACAGATCCACAGCAACATGCTTGCCGTAAGTCGGCGAACCCACACGAAGGTCGACCGCCACGTCAAGCACCTTTCCATAAGTACACCTCACTAATTTTGCCTGGGAGAAGGGAGGCTTCTGAAAATGGAGTCCTCTCATTACTCCGTAACACGACTTGGATTCGTTGTCTTGCACGAAGCCAACTTCATAGCCTAACACATCATCAAGCTGCCGCTTTGAATAGCTCTCGAAGAAATAGCCACGCGTATCCTTAAACAACCGAGGCTCAATAGTATATACACCCTCAATCTCCGTTTTTATTATCTCCATGTCTCCGTTATTTTTACCTACAGACAAATCAGTCAAGATTGCGGTCGCCTGTACGCTCCACTTCCTCAATCACCTTCATGAGATACTGTCCATATTGGTTCTTAAGCATCGGCTTTGCAAGCTCGGTCATCTTCTCTTTTGAAATCCAGCCCTGTCGGTAAGCGATTCCCTCAAGACACGCAATCTTCAGACCCTGACGCTTTTCAAGGACTTCCACGTAAATTGATGCCTCTGCAAGCGAGTCATGGGTGCCGGTGTCAAGCCATGCAAATCCTCTTGGAAGAGTCTTGACCTTCAGCTGGCCGTCATTAAGGAATGTCTGGTTTACAGTGGTTATTTCAAGTTCACCTCTTGCCGAAGGTTTGATGGTGGCTGCCACGTCAACCACTTTGTTAGGATAAAAATACAGTCCGACAACCGCGTAATTGCTCTTAGGATGTGCCGGTTTCTCCTCTATGGAGAGGCAGTTGCCGGCCTTATCGAACTCTGCCACGCCATATCGCTCCGGGTCATTCACGCGATAGCCGAACACGGTGGCCTTTCCATCTTTCTCGGCAGTGCGGACCGCCTCTTTAAGCATCTTGGAGAAATCGGAGCCATGAAAAATATTGTCGCCAAGCACAAGGCATACGCAATCCTCTCCGATAAATTCCTTTCCGATTATAAACGCCTGTGCCAATCCGTCAGGAGAGGGCTGTTCAGCATAGGAGAGGTTCACTCCAAAATCGGAGCCATCGCCAAGAAGCCGCCGGAATCCGGGCAGATCCTGGGGAGTGGAGATGACAAGTATGTCTCTGATACCCGCCAACATAAGCGTGGAAATAGGGTAATAGACCATCGGTTTGTCAAAAATAGGCAGCAGTTGTTTGCTGATGCCCTTCGTGATAGGATACAGACGTGTGCCTGAGCCTCCTGCAAGAACAATTCCTTTCATTGGGATAACTAACTTTCTTTAAGCGCAAAGGTATAGCTAAATATCCAATTATGCAAATCTTTTCACCCCTTCAATGAATATCATAACTATTTTTATCTGAAAAAATTTGTAATTACCAAATGAATTGACTAATTTTGCACCGTCTTATTAGACCCCTGCTTTCAAAAGGCATAGAGTCTGGGACATTTGGATTGTCTTATGGTGTAATGGTAGCACTGCAGTTTTTGGTTCTGCCTGTCCAAGTTCGAATCTTGGTAAGACAACTAACAATATCTAAAAGTCACATAGTCCGCTAAATTCCCACTGTGCAGTTGCCACAGTGGCTTTAGCGGACTTTTTATTTTCAATGCAGAAGCAACCAAACATTTAATTGGCTGAGGGGTTTTATATTTGTATGAACATTAACAGTTGAAAATAATATGGTGACAAAAATAATACCGGCCTCCCCCGACCACGCCCCCTTTATAGGTAAAGCCATAACTATGGCGATAGGGGAGGAGCTTACAGCCCATCTGGCAGGAGACGAACACACGCCGGAAGATGTCGTGGAACTTTTCTCCACACTGGCACGACGCACCGACTCGCAATACAGCTATCTGAATTCTATGGTGGCAATCAACGATGATAATTCTGTGGCAGGTGTGGTGGTGGCATATGACGGCGCAAACCNGCGCGNGCTTAGAAAAGCATTTTTTGAAGAGGCTGAAAAAGCTATCGGCTTAAAAATAACCGGCAACCCACAAGATGAAACCGGTCCTGAGGAANTTTATCTTGACACTCTCGCAGTATTTCCCGAATATCGCGGNAAGGGAANTGCAACCCACCTGATCAAAGCTGCCGGACAGCGCGCTGAAAAAGCCGGAAAGCCATTGGGATTGCTGGTCAGCAAAACAAATCCGAATGCCCGCAGACTGTATGACTCACTCGGCTTCACCATTGTCGGGCAACGTCCTTTCGCCGGTGAAGTCATGAATCATCTCGTCCTTAAATAGTCCCCCCCTCCGGATTTACTGTAGAATATGATTTTTTATTTTGATTTTATAAATTTTATGCGTATCTTTGGGCATTGAAAAAATTTTTTCAATGCCCATCTTTTATAGCTGGGTCAATATTTCCTTTTTATTAACCTTTATCCACAATCAACATGAAGCACCTTTTGACCACAGCGCTATTGTGTGGTGTTTCTGTTCTGGCAGCACAGGCCCAGAACATTGTCATCATCGACAAGGATGGCATCCCACACAAATTTAACGCAGATTATGTGCAAGACATCACCTTTGAAAAAGTTCAGAGCGGCTCCAATTATGAAATCACTTTCGATGAGGTCTTTGTGACCACTTATGGAAACCAGAACATTAGCGTGACCTTAAACAGTGGTGACAACCAACTGATCCTCGACTTATGGGAACCCGCCGCCATGTTCCTTCAGGAAGGCACCTATGTGGCTGACACATCAAATGATGATTTCACTTTTGACCCTACCTATTCAAGAGTATCACTTGACGGGGTAGAGGAAAAACTTACCGGCGGCACTGTAACAGTAGCCCGCTCAGGTGAGGTCTATTCTTTTTCAGGAGAGGTGACTTTTGGAAACGGCTCGCTCAAGTTCACATGTGAGGACACATTAAACACTTTCGGCCCCACAATTAACTTCAACTTCTCTGACTGCGTGTATGTGGATGTCAACGATCCGGCTCCCAACGGATTCTATTACAGATTCAATGACTCCAACTGGAAAGTGGAGATGAGGATCGACCTCTTCTCAGAAGGCAACACACCCGCACCCGGTGTCTATAATTTTGGCGAAAGCACGGAAAATGGCACTGCCTCAAGCTACATCAACCTTTACTCACCTTATAATGAAGCCACCAGCTTCACTGAAGGCACCGTGACGGTTTCGGAAGAAGGCAACAACACTGTTGTGGAGATTGAAGGCAAAATCGAACAGGGCCTGACCATAACGGCAAAATACACCGGCAAACTTCCTGAAAGACCATAACCGAATTCCTCTTTTCTTAACTTTATAAAGAATCAGTATTATGAAAAAATATATAATTGCCGCCATGATGGCGGTGGCGTCTGTGTTTGCAGCGTCTGCCGAAAACGGCGACGGATACTCACTACTCATCAACACCGGCGATGGCAATGTGGTGGAGTATGAATTCCAATATTACCCGGTGGCCACTTTTGATGGCGATGAAATGGTAATCACTGACGAATGGAGCGCTGAAAGCATGCGCTACAATATAGCCGATATCGTCAACATGACCATTAAGAAACCTGCCACCGGAGTGGCTGAAGTCAGCAACAACCATCTCAAGGTGGCTGTCACAAAAGACAACATCCGGGTGACAGGGCTTGCCGAAGGAGCTTCTATAGCCATTTACAATATGGCAGGCTCTATGGTGGCTTCCGCCACCGCCGGCAAAGACGGCTCTGTAAACATCGCTGTCAACGGACTCGGCACCGGTGTATTTGTGGCTACAATGCCAGGCAACAGCTTTAAATTCATACGCTAATCAAAAACCAGAAACTCATGAAAACAAAAATATTGTCTGCCCTTGCCATTGGCGTTCTCGGCCTTTCAGCAGCGGCACAGAACTATAAGGTGGTTGTGACCACCACTGACGGAGAGAAACATGAATATCCCACCTCCGGCATTGAGAGCATAAACTTTGAGGATGTGCCTTATTACGCAGAAGCCAACTATCTCATTGGCGCTGAATATGGCATAAAGGATGACATGGGAATCTATAACTTTACAATTGCCACAGAAGCCCCCGACGAATGGGGCGATCCTGCTGATGTAGGCGGCGTGCAGCTCTCGCTCGAACTGACCTCGAATCTCAGTGAGGACTACCTTGACGCCCAGCTTCCCACGGGCTACTACCGTGCAGGCAGCGGGGCCGAGAAATGGCAGATCAACATCCAGACCTCAGGCATGTGGATGCGTGTTGACGAAGGTGAAGACGGCGTGATTCAGTGTGCTTTCATCAATGGCACTGTCGATGTGCGCAGAAAGGCCGACAACTACGACATAAGGGTCGAAATCCTCCTTATGGATGGAAGCGAGGTGGCATTATCTTATAATGGACCGATCACTTTCAGACCGGGCATGTCAACAAGCCAGGAATTTCCTGAAGATCAAGACATCACCTTCACAGGCGCCCAGGAGAGATATTTTGCCAACTGGTTCTATCCTCTTGCTGATGACGCAGTGCTTGAACTTTACACCGGCAGCTNTACANGTGATGGAGCCCAGACTGAGNGCTACTGGNTAAACCTCCCNATCTATATNCCTAAGGCTGAAGATGCGAANAANCCGCAACAGTATGTGGCAGACGGTGTCTATAATGTTGAGACACGCGACGTCACCCCATACTACACCAAACTTCCTTACACCTTCGAAAAGGGAGGCATACTGGACTTCTGGGGTGTGCCATATCCTACAGGCACTTACCTCACTTATCTTGAGAAAAACGGACGCATCATGCGTGCCTTTATCACAGACGGCACCGTGACTGTATCCAACAAGGGCACTAAAATCGAACTTGATCTCGTGGCTGAGAACGGAATCAAGATTCAGGGTGTATATGATGGTAAGATAGTGCTTGACGACCGCTGCAACAATGACAATGCTCTCCCGATTGAAGGCACAATAGATAAAGACATAGAGTTTGATTTCATCGACAACACCGTAGGCCTAAGCTATCCTATTGGCGATTATATCAAGGCAGGGGTATATCAGTATGTAGTCATGATCACTGACCCGGCTGATGAGCCTCACGGTGATTTCGTAATGCTTGAGCTCTCGTCAGACAACGCCGATCTTCTTCCTGACGGCACATACACTATCAACAATGAGATCGCACCATTCTGCGGACTCAAAGGTTTCCTTGACTATGGTGGCACTCCGGAATTCTCATGGTATGGCAATCTGGATGATGTTGACGAGTTTNGNNTCCAGAATATTGTGGCNNCAATTATGGGCGGCANGGTGACAATNAGNACAACAGACGAAAACNCACGCANNCTGGTGTTTGATCTTCTTGATGAAGACGGACATAAGCTGACCGGCACATA
>WFLX010096767.1_pt1 | contig 13140 bp, 12 predicted proteins | sample 4967041 | NCBI WGS metagenome assembly WFLX01 (sample SAMN12857096, study PRJNA449069) | gut metagenome | isolation source: stool from male and female vole | host: Microtus ochrogaster | place: USA:Florida | collected 2017
GTTCCAGATTCTGTTAGATCTTCTATGAGAATGGCTGACATTGTTACCGAAATGAGCACCCTTGCCGCAAATATCACATTTTGCCATGTTGACACCTCCTTGCAAATAAATAACTTTAATAATAGGTAAATTGATAAACCTGACCGCAACATTTGTATTTTAACAGATTGAGATAAGGATTGCAAGTGGTTTTAAAAATTTATAGAATTATTTGGTGAAAATTTGTTGAAAATTTGATTTGCAGAGTATCACAATCATAAGATAAGGAAATTTTTCAATATTTATAATCTTTTGAAAGTTTTTGTTTCATTTTTTTTGAAAATCGGTTATACTTTTAATAATATTGATTATGCAGGGGTAAGGAGGATCTCTATGAAGGGTTCAATGGATACTCATTTAGGAAGCATACAGATTGATAACGAAGTCATAGCGCAGCACGCCGGCATGATTGCAACTGAGTGTTTTGGCATTGTTGGCATGGCGTCCGTCAATGTAAAAGAAGGTCTTGTTCGGATATTGAAACAGGACAGCGTCAATCATGGTATTATTGTCAGCGCCAATCATAATAAGCTGTCTTTAGAATTTCATGTGATCGTTGCATATGGCGTTAGTATTCTGGCGGTTACGGATAATCTGATCAGCAATGTGAAGTATAAAGTTGAGGAATTTACCGGTCTTGAGGTAGAGAAGATTAACGTGTATATTGAAGGCGTGCGCGTCATTGATTAAGGAGGAGTTAAAACTGTGGCAGTGAAGACAATAGATGCAAAGATTCTGGCAAAGATGTTCTTATCGGGCGCAAAGAGTCTGGAGGCTAAAAAAGAATATATCAATGAATTAAATGTATTTCCGGTTCCAGATGGTGATACCGGTACAAATATGACATTAACGATCATGTCCGCTGCAAAAGATGTTTATGCACTGGATGATCCGGATATGCAGACGCTCTGTAAATGTATTTCCGGAGGATCCCTTCGTGGGGCAAGAGGTAATTCCGGTGTTATCTTAAGCCAGCTTCTTCGCGGATTTACAAAAGTGATCAAGGAACATAATGAATTAAATACGGCAGTTATTACCGCCGGTCTGGATAAAGCGGTTGAGACGGCTTATAAGGCTGTAATGAAGCCTAAGGAAGGAACGATCCTGACTGTAGCAAAAGGCGTTGCAGAGAAAGCAAACGAACTGTTTGAAGCAGGGGAAACGGATCTGGTCGTATTCGGTCAGGGGATATTGGACCATGCCAATGAAGTGCTGCAGCAGACGCCGGAAATGCTTCCGGTACTGAAAGAGGCAGGCGTTGTAGATTCCGGCGGACAGGGACTGCTGGAAGTGCTGCAGGGCGCGTTTGACGCATTGTGCGGGAAAGAGATCGATTTTACGATGGATGCTGCTACCTCGGAAGCAGCCGGTGAAACTAGAAAGCTGAATACACCGTCCCAGAGTCTGCAGGCACAAGCTGAGATGGAGATCAAGTATGGCTATTGTACGGAATTTATCATATTGTTACAGAAGTCCTTTAATGCCAAAACGGAGCAGGATTTTAAGGGATATCTGGAAGAANTCGGCGATTCTANCGTTCTGGTGTCGGATGGCGAGGTTGTTAAAGTGCATGTACACACGAACGACNCCGGACTTGCGATTCAGCGGGCTTTAAAATATGGCGCGCTCTCCAATATGAAGATCGATAATATGCGCTTGGAGCATCAGGAGAAACTGGTGAAGATGTCAGAACAGCAGGCGGGAACGCAGTCTGCCGATTCTTTAAATGTAGCGCTGGTTCAGGAGCAGCCAAAGGAAAAGAAAGCGGTTGGATTTGTTACGGTATCCGTAGGCGCCGGCATTGGGGAAATCTTTAAAAATCTTGGCGTTGACTGTCTGATCGAAGGCGGACAGACCATGAATCCCAGCACGGAGGATATGCTGAAGGCAATTGAAATGATCAATGCTGAAACTATCTTTATCTTCCCGAACAATAAAAATATTATTCTTGCGGCAAATCAGGCAAGAGATTTGACAGAGGATAAGAAAATCATTGTAGTTCCCACAAAGAATGTGCCGCAGGGGATTTCTGCATTGATCAGCTTTGTGCCGGATATCAGTCCGGAGGAGAATCTGGAGACTATGATGGCGGAAACGGAGAAGGTAAAGACGGGACAGATCACTTATGCAGTACGGGATACAGTGATCGAAGGCACCGAGATCCATCAGGATGATTATATGGGTATCGGGGATGCCGGTATTTTATCCAACGGCAGGGATATTGACGAAGTCATGCTGAACATGTTGGATAAGATGATTACGGAGGAAACAGAGCTGGTTAGCATCTATTATGGATCTGATGTCAGGGAAGAGGAAGCGCAGGCACTTCTGGAGAAGATCCAGGGGAAATATGACAGTGTTGATGTGGAGTTCCAGAATGGCGGTCAGCCGGTGTATTATTATATTGTATCCGCTGAATAAATATTTATGAGAGTATTTTTAAGGTTGATATAAAACTACATAAGAGTACGTCGGAGGGCGTGCTCTTATTTGTTGTATTCATGATATCATAATAGGATTCGGGTGTCAAAAGGTGCCTTTTAAATTTTGAGGCGGCAGGCTGCGCAATCATCATCTGTGCCTATGCTGCTGTACGGAAAATAAGAAATTCTAAACATTCCTGATTTAAGTTGTGGAAGACGGACGCAAACGGGGCAAATTCGCCATCCATGGCTCAGTTGCCCCTTTTCGGAACATCGTGTTCCGAAATTGCTGGGATTGGATAGGAATGTTAAGAATTTCTAATTTCCTTCCAATGCATAGGCACAGATGGTGATTTGTGCAGCATTGGCAAATTCATAAGCAGGTGCTGCCGCTGCGTGCGACACGCAGAGCAATAATGAATACATCGGGGAGGATTGGATATTCTATGGAGCTGCAGTCGGAAATTACGGATATCAAGGGAATCGGCGAACATACGGCGGGATTATTTGCGCGGCTTGACGTCAGGACGGTCAACGATCTGTTGCATTATTTTCCGAAAAACTATGTAATGTTTCCCCATAAAAAAGTGATCACAGAACTGAAGGACAGGGAAAGCTGCGTGATCTCCGGCTATATCATCGGTACGCCGCGGATGTTCCGCAAGGGAAGTAAGACGGTTCTTTCTTTTCAGGTAACGGACCGCACAGGAGAAGTTACGCTGACTTATTTTAATATGCCGTATCTGAAAAAACAGATTGTGGCGGGAAAGCAGATTCTGGTATATGGTATCTGCAGGATCGGGGAGCATGGAAGGAAACGTCTGGAACAGCCCAAAATGCTGAAGGCTGAAGAATATGAGGAATGGAAGGACACACTGCAGCCTGTCTATGGGCTGACAGAGGGCCTGACGAATAAGAAGATCAGTAAGGCGGTATCAGCAGTGCTTTCCTGTGTTGGAAAGATACAGGAATATCTGCCGGCGGATGTTGTCAAAGAGGAAGGACTTGGCAGTATAGAACAGGCGGTGCGGCAGATGCATTTCCCAGAAACTATGGAAAGCGTCTATGAGGCGAGGAAGCGGCTGGCTTTTGATGAGTTCTTCTTATTCCAGATGAGGATCCGTGAGCTTAGAAAAAATAAGCAAAAGCATGTGACCGTCAACAAGATGAAGGATGACGGAAGCTGTGATGCACTGGAAGCAAAACTCCCGTTTGCGCTGACCGACGGGCAGAAACATGCTGTGGAGGAGATCAAAAAGGATCTGTGTTCCGGCTATCAGATGAACCGTCTGGTGCAGGGAGATGTGGGCTGCGGAAAAACTATTGTTGCATGGATGGCGGTACTGATGACAGTGTCCAACGGATATCAGGCGGCAATGATGGCACCGACGGAGGTGCTGGCAGCGCAGCATTATCAGGATATCTTACATATGAAAGAGGAATATGATCTTCCTGTCAGACCGGTTCTTCTTACGGGATCAATGACCTCTAAGGAGAAAAAACTGATCAGGGAGGGAATCGCATCTGGGGAGTATGATCTGATGATCGGTACCCATGCGTTGATTCAGGATACGGTGGTCTATCATAATCTTGCGCTTGTAATCACGGATGAACAGCATCGTTTTGGTGTCAGACAGAGAAGTACGCTGATGGGTAAGGGTATGGAGGTGCATGTGCTTGTCATGAGTGCAACGCCGATACCAAGAACACTTGGGCTGGTGTTATATGGAGATCTGGACGTTACAGTGATTAAGGAACTGCCGGCACAGAGACTTCCGATTAAGAATGCCGTCGTAGATACAAGCTACCGTGAGAAAGCTTATGCCTTTATCCTGAAACAGATCGCGGAAGGCAGGCAGGCGTATATCATCTGTCCTATGGTAGAAGAAGGCGGGATGGAGGATCTTGTCAATGTAACCGATTATTCCGAAGAGTTAAAAGCGCGGTTTGCCGGCGCGGCGCGGGTTGCTATGCTGCATGGGAAGATGAAGCCTAAAGAGAAGGATGCCGTTATGACGGCATTTAAGGAGCATCAGACGGATATTCTGATTTCCACCACCGTGGTGGAAGTTGGCGTGAATGTGCCGAATGCTACCGTGATCATGGTGGAAAATGCAGAACGCTTCGGATTGTCCCAGCTTCACCAGCTCCGGGGGAGGGTCGGCAGAGGAGATCAGCAGTCTTACTGTATGTTTGTGGTCGGCAATGACAGTAAAAAAGCGAAGGAGCGTCTGGCGATTCTGGCAAAGACCAATGACGGTTTTCAGATTGCGGAAGAAGATCTGAAGCAGAGGGGGCCGGGAGATTTCTTCGGGCTGCGCCAGGCTGGTATTTTGCAGTTTCAGGTGGCGGATATCTTTACCGATGCTATGATCCTGAAGCGGTCCAAGGAAGTGCTTGAACGGATAGAGCGGGAGAATGCGGAAGAATTTGAAAAGCTGTATGGGATCTTTTTGAAACAGGAAGAGATGAGTTTTATTGATTTGCATGCGGTTTGTCTATAATTAAGAAGGGACTGATTATTAGTATGAAAAAACAGGTATATAATCCTTTTTTACCAGTTGATGTGTGTATACCCGACGGGGAGCCTCATGTGTTTGGGGAAAGGGTATATCTTTACGGTTCCCATGATCAGGAGGGTGGGGATACCTTTTGTATGCTGGATTATACCGTGTATTCCGCTCCGGTAGAAGATCTTAGCGACTGGCGGTGTGAAGGGGTGATCTACCGTGCAGAGCAGGACCCGGATTTTCCAAACCGTCCATATATGTATGCGCCGGACGTGGTAAGAGGAAATGACGGGAGATATTATCTTTATTACTGCATGTCCGGCAGATGCGGCGTGGGCGGATATTTCGGGCCCATCAGCGTTGCGGTCTGTGACTCTCCGGCAGGGCAGTATGAGTATCTTGGTTATGTCAGGAACAAAGATGGGAGTCCGATGCTAAAATATGTCTGTTTTGATCCCGGCGTGATCAATGATGATGGGGTGATCAGAATCTATTATGGTACGCAGTATGATTTTGTGGAGCGGATCTATTCGGAGCTGACAAATCCAAAGGATTTTCGAAAGGTTTTTGAATCCTGTGAAGATATCATAAGGACGGAACAGGAGATGTTTCATAAAAGCCGTGAGGAAATCCTGGATACGCAGGACAGTGTTATGGGACCGGTACAGGCTGTATTGGAAGACGATATGCTTACGATCAAAGAGGAAGCGCACCATATCATTCCTTACCGGGTGAAGGGGACGGATTTTGAAGAACATCCTTTTTTTGAGGCAAGCTCGATCCGCAAGATCGGCGATATCTATTATTTTATTTATTCTTCACAGCAGAATCATGAACTGTGCTACGCCACCAGCAAGTATCCTGACAGGGAATTTAAGTTTGGCGGTACGATCGTTTCCAATGGGGACGTGGGTCTGAACGGTCGAAAAGAAGCTGACAGGCTGAATATGACAGGAACGACACATGGCAGCATTGAGAAGATCAATGGTCAGTGGTATGTATTTTACCACCGGCTTACACATAAATCTGATTACAGCAGGCAGGCATGTGCCGAAAAGATCATGATTGAAGCGGACGGCAGCATTGCACAGGTGGAGATTACTTCCTGCGGATTGAATGACGGCGCATTGAAAGCAGAAGGTGTTTATCCAGCGGTTATTGCCTGTCATCTTACGAATGGGCATATGCCGCATGGTTCTAATAAAATCTTTACGGAAAGTTTTCCGAACTGCACCCATCAGGGAGAAGACCGGTTTATCGGGGAGATTGCAGATGGAACTTTGATCCGGTATAAATATTTTAAATTTGACAGCGGATCTCCGGTTGTGTTTGGGGTGACGTTTCGTTCCGAAGGCAGTGGCGTATTGGAGGTTTATATGGAAGGTGGGACGGAAAAGACCGGGGAAACAGAGGATGGGCCATGCGGGATCATAGAGATCGCCCCTGTGAAAGGATGGACAAAGCAGACTGTTGCGTTTGCCGTGAATGACGGCATATATTCCCTGGCTATCAAGTATAAGGGGAATGGACAGATGGAATTAAAAGAGATCAGCTGGCAGTAATAATACTGCGCCATATAAGATCCCCAGTATANTAAGGTTGGCAAAGGTGAAGAGGCCAAGATATAAGCTCCTTTTGTCTGGGTATTCTCTGGCAATNTGTTTATAGGAGATCAGGCTTGCCATGGAGGCGATCAATGTGCCCAGTCCGCCTAAGTNGACGCNAATGATCAGATCGGCATATTGATTTGTAAAGCCGGAGAGCAGTAAGGCGGCGGGAACATTGCTGATGACCTGGCTGGAAAGGATCGCTACGGGGATCTCATGGGAGGCGATGACGCCCTGCAGGGAAGCCCGGAAGCTTTCGATCTGTGAAATATTGCCGATAAAGATGAAGAAACCAATAAAAGTTGCGAGCAGCGAATAATCGATTTGCGGAAATATACCCCGGTCCCAGATCACCAGATAGAGACAGATAATACCTGTCAGCCACAGTGGGGAAAAATACTTCAGTACGCACAGGATACAAAGGATCAGCAGGATACTATAGGAGAAAAGTGAGAACCCTGTGATCTTTACTTTGCCAGAGGGTGCCATAACGATTTCTACCGGCGTATTTTTGATGAAAAATACGGCAAGGAACAAAATGACTGCCGCTAATAAAAACAGCGGAAGCATCAGTTTTATAAAATCAGACAGAGTCAGTCCTGAGAGTGAGTAGAGATAGAGATTCTGCGGGTTTCCCATCGGCATAAGCATACTGCCCAGATTGGCGGCAAGAGTTTGAAGAACCACGATGGGGAGAAGGATTGATTCTTTGTCGGCAAGCTTTAAAATAATCAAGGCAAATGGGACAAATGTGATCAGCGCAACGTCGTTGGTGATCAGCATGCTAAAGAAAAAAGGCAGGAACACAAGGATCAGTGTAAGCTGTCTTGAAGTATGGATCTTTTTCAGCAGGGCACTGCCGATCAAGGAAAAGACACCAAGCTTTTGGAAGCCGGCTACCACCGCAATCAGGTTAAACAACAAAAGAATTGTATTCCAATCAATATAATCTGCATAGGCTGCACTCGGCGGGACAATGAACATAGAAACCGCTGCAAGCAGAAGTGCAATGGTCAGGATCGTTTCTTTTTTGATAAATTCCAGTATATGGTTTTGCTTTTTATTGTCTGTGGTCATTTTTCTGCGATTCCTTCCGTGGTAGAAATATGATTGTTTTAACAGGATAAAATTTTAGCAGTATCCTAAATTTTTTGCAATACCATACTATAATAAGAAGCGGGATTTAAATGGTTGCATGGGTGTAATTAAAAATATAATTGATTGATAATTTCCTTGAGAAAGGGGATCACAAATGAATCTGGTATTAATTGGAAAGTTCATTGCAGAAGAAAGAAAAAGAAAAGGATATACACAAAAGCAGCTTTCCGAAAAATTAGGGATTAGTGATAAAACAATTTCAGAATGGGAATGTGGAAATGAATTTCCAGATGCATCCTTGATTTTTCCATTATGCAATGAATTGGACATTACAGTGAATGATCTCATATCAGGACAACGGGTTTCTCTTGTTGTAAAAGAAGAAAAAAAGAAAAAGCTGGTGTTAACGATTGCGATTGGTGTTATTTCTGCGGTGGCTGTTATGACATTACTATTGCTTGTCTGTATATATACCTGATGTTATTGTTATATCTACGAAGGGTAGAATCCGCATAAAATCACCATATTCTACGTTTCGTGGGTGTGAATATTAATAGAAATGTTGGATAATTTTCCTAGAAAGGAGGGGCACATATGGACTTGTTATTAATTGGGAAGTTCATTGCAGAAGAAAGAAAACGAAAAGGATATACGCAAAAGCAGCTTTCCGAAAAATTAGGAATCAGTGATAAGACAGTATCAAAATGGGAATGCGGAAACGGATTTCCGGAAATATCATTACTTATGCCATTGTGTAATGAATTGGATATTACAGTGAATGAACTATTATCCGGGCAACGAGTTTCCGAGGAAGATTATCAAAAAAAGGCGGAGGAAAATATGGTGAATATGATTAGGGAAAAAGAAGAAAACAAGAACAAGTTTGTACTAACGATTATTATTGGCGTTATCTCTACAGTGACCTTTATTACCTTATTATTGATTGTCTGTATGTATACGGATGTGATCACACTTCCTGTAAAGGTCGTTTTGATTACGATAGCATGTGCCATTTTTGTAGTGGGGATGGCAGTTACCATGGAGGGAGAGAGAAAGATTGGATTTTATAAATGTGGAAAATGCAATGAATTGTTTATTCCGTCATTTACAGCATATACATTTGGGGTGCATATTGTTACAACAAGATATTTAAAATGCCCTCATTGTGGAGCAAAATCATGGTGTAAGAAAGTGATGTCTAAGGAAGGTTAANTTTCATAAGACGGAACGTAAAGTAATTAATTTGTAAAATGATTTGAAGTTTTATTTTCAGTGCGCTATAATCAAAATAGTTAGAAAAATGATAAGAGGTATTAGCATATTGTTTGACCTGATTATGGGGGAGGTTATCTGACATGAGTATGAAAAAGAAGGCCATTCTTTTATGGTGTGCTTTCGTGGTATGCCTGATTTCCACAGTTGTCATGTGGTTTGTCGTAGACGCGCAGGAAATCGAATACGAGGAAGTTAAAGTGCGTGTTATAAGCGCGGTAACAAGGGAGTATAGAAATTATTCCACAGGTTCGTATTATGATTTCCATGAAGTTACGGTAGAGTACAATGGCGAAACATATGAGCTTGAAAATGCATACAATACATATCAATATCCTCAGGGAGCAACGGTCAAGGCGTATTTGGCGAACAACGGCAGACTGTTTGCAAATATAGAGGGCGTATCTACTTCGACACCACTTGCGACAGTTTATTTTGTGTGCGTGTTCGGAAGTCTTGGGTTGTTGGTTGTGGCTGCAATTTATTCAACAAAAGTAAAACAGGAAAAGATGGCACGTTGAGCTTTGGAAAATTGATAAAAATGGCAGATGGGCAGTTATCCTTTGTTGGAGACTGCCTTTTCGTTTGTTTTCGCAAAACGGTTTACTAAAAGGCATTTGATGGCAAATTTCTAAATTAATAAAAAATTTGTTAAAATAATGAACCAAAGTTCTTTTTAATGTCTCTTATAAACAGATGCATCTAAAAGCGGTAGGAACTATAAGGAGCAAAACAGTAATATGACGGATGAAAAACTTGTAATACAGCTAAAGGAGAATAGGGAGGGCAAAAAGGAAGCCTTTGACGAGCTGTATCATAGGTATAAGGATCTGGCTATCAGAAATGCATATCTGATCACAGGAAACCGATCGGATGCGGAGGATGTCGTGCAGGAAGCATTTGTAACGAGTTATCTTCACATCGGCGAGCTGAAAAACCACAGTGGATATAAAGCGTGGCTGATGCAGATTCTGATCCGGCTCTCTTATCGGACGGCAAAACGCAGAAAACGGGAGTTCCCGGAGGAACATACGGAAGAGATCAGGGAACAGAGGGAATTAAAAGACGTTATGCAGCACGGATCTGCGGAATATACTTCTGCGGAACGGAGTTCACCGCTGGCACAATTGATCACAAGGGAAGAGGCTGACAGGGTTATGACAGCAGTCAATGCATTGCCGGCAAAACAAAAGGTTGTGATCGTCCTGTATTATTATGATGAACTGAGCGTCGAGGAGATCGCTTCGATCGTCAGGGCCAGTACAGGCACGGTGAAATCAAGGCTTTTTACCGCAAGGAAGAATCTGAAACATTTATTGAAGCAAGAGGAAGCCGGTGTCATGGCACACCAGAATTTTGGCAGAGAAGGAAAGGGAGTAACATCAATATGAAAAAGTCAGATAATATAATAACCAATGCTTTGAAATTCCATGCGGATGCCATAGAAGCTTCCCCGGTCATGAAGGAAAAAATTGATCAGGNAATATTGAAACAGAATACTGTTTTCGAGAAGGAAAGGAGTACATCTATGAAATGGAATTTTAAGAAAGTGGCAGTTGCGGCTTTGGGAGTATGTCTGTTGACGGGAGGTGTCTGCTATGCGGGCAGTAAGGTAGCGTATTATGGAAGTACTGGAAACATTGATGATTTTCAGGCTAGTTTTTCAGCTCTTAGCAGTCTGGAGGAAGAGGCGGGAATCAATGTCAGTGCGGTGGAGACCTTTGCTAACGGATATACGTTTGATTCCGCAGGCACAAATAATACGTCAGCATACAGTGAGGAAGATCAGGAATTATTTGAGTTTCAGGAGATCACAATACGTTATAAGAATGGGGATCTGCCCGGAATCAGCGTATATGCGGCGGATGCGGTCTATTGTGGCGATGAGGAAACAATTCCTGATATGGTAAGGGAGTGTGACGGCATAGAGATTCGGTATGCTAGCTATGTTAATAAGTTTGTTCCGGCGGATTATGAGCTGACAGACGAGGATAAAGCCAACATGGAAAATCCCAATTTTAATCTTGCTTATGGAGCAAGTGAGGTAGAGATCATGCAGGGAATGTTTGTCAATTGGGNNAAAGANGGTGTTCATTATAACATGCTTGGATTTGACCTGTCGCTTTCCGCAGAGGAAATGCTCGATATGGCGGAAGAAATGATCAGAGCGGAATAAACGATAGTTTTAGCAAGAAAGTAAAACGAAAGGCAGAAATTTATCGTAAGCGGTAGGTTTCTGCTTTTTCTGTAAAGGCATATAAAAGTATCTTTTTCGGCAGGATAAAATTTTAGCAGTATCTGGGATATTAAAAGAAAATTTATAATTTTCTGTTTATTTAACAGCATAGAAAACATTTGAGGAATATTTAAATGCGGAAAGTTTTAGCTGCGGAAGATGGGGAATCATATCAGAGGAACAAGGATGAATTACGGTATGCAAGATAAAAGGATAGAAAACAACGGCAGAAATACTCAGATGAGTAGACGGCAGATAAAATATAGAAAAAGGATGCAACAGAAAAAATGGATCTTGTTTTTGGTCAAAGCAGTTGTTTTGATAATATTCATATTATGCATCAAAAAAATCTATGCGCGTTTAGATGATATACAAATGGATGTACAAAGGATAGAAATACAGCACAATGGAACTGTTCAAACCGATGCAGAAGCATATATATCGGAGGACATGGATTATGTCGGCAGCATTGCTCCCAGGGAAGTGGAAAAGCCTATAGAACGGACAGAGGCGGAAGTTTTACAACGACTGGAAGAACTTGCACAGGACAATTCCGTGATTGGGGACATTTACCGGAATCATTCCCGGTATTCGGAAGAACTGCTGGCTGCACTGGCAAATAATCCGGAAATGGCGGATTTTGTTGCAGGGTATCCGGACGGGAGAGGGGGAGCAGCAACAGGGGGAATTACTGCTTTAGAAAAAGAACAGGAATTTCCACTGTTTCTCCAATGGGATCCGCGCTGGGGATATGAGCCATATGGAGAGAGTTGTATAGGATTGGCGGGTTGTGGTCCAACGTGTTTGTCTATGGTATTATTCTATCTGACTGGGGATGAAACAATTACTCCGGATAAGATTGCAAGGTACAGCATGGAAAATGGATACTATGTCAAAGGAACCGGTACGGCATGGGCGCTGATGAAGGATGTACCCACGCTATATCGTATCAAGGCTGCAGAAATTAGCTCGTCCGAACAAAATATTAGAACAGAGCTGGATAAGGGGAATATCATCATATGTGCTATGGGAAGGGGATTTTTTACAACATTCGGGCACTATATCGTCATATATGGATATGATAAAGATGGATTTATGGTAAATGATCCGAATTGTGTGGCAAGAAGCAACGTAAGATGGACGTTTGAAGAAATTCAGTATCAAATAAAAAATATCTGGTCTTATGGAATCTCATGACGAAAGAAATAAGGAATCATGTATATGCAATTAAATAAACTAGCCAGACCAGAAAAATTAATGGAAGTGTCACAAGGATTGAAGAAATAACTATTTTAACTTTATTTTTTTCGCGAATTCCCTGTATTAACAAGGCAATGAATATAAGCCACCAAACAAGCACAAACGGAAAATTCCCTTGAAACATTTTGTTTTCCTCGACATTTTTCGTACAGTAAGCTGCAAAATTTTGAAATCAGTATACCAAAGCTTTCTCCGCTTATCAAGACTTATGATTAGTGAGGAAAGCTGTTTTTTAATTTGTATATATTTTGCTTATGTAAGCCGGAGATCAACATTTGATTATTATAAAAATAACATAATGAATCATATTACATAAAATAGGACTGCATATACGGACAATTAGAATGGCAGCATTAAGAAATATTTTAAAATGTTTGCTAAATTCTGTAAGTAGTGATATACTATATCTTGATTGCTCAAATTAAAACAACACATAATATGCTGAACATTTAGATTTAATATTAAATTTGCTTTTAATATATTTGGCATATTGGAATGTTATAGAATATTATGGAATATTACAGAAACGGAGTAATGCAGTCATGGCAAATAATACAAACAGCAGTACATACGGAGCAGAGAATATCACCGTGCTGGACGGTCTGGAGGCAGTCAGAAAACTTCCGGGAATGTATATCGGCAGTACATCGGTAAAGGGTCTGAACCATCTGGTATATGAGATTGTGGATAATTCC
>WFLX010076473.1_pt1 | contig 13139 bp, 8 predicted proteins | sample 4967041 | NCBI WGS metagenome assembly WFLX01 (sample SAMN12857096, study PRJNA449069) | gut metagenome | isolation source: stool from male and female vole | host: Microtus ochrogaster | place: USA:Florida | collected 2017
TTACCGAAGATTTCAACTGTTCATATTTTCGTTTAGAACGCTGATATATAGAATCACATGCGGCGGCAAAGAAGGGATTGGACAAGGTCTTCAATTCGTCAAGGTCTTCCTTGGTCAAAGTCATTGATTCCGCCTTTGCGGCATTAGCGGCATAGAGTTTGAACGATTTCGACAAATCTCCCTTCGCTCCACGGGCATTCCAATCTATAAGACCGATTTGTGTGCGGGGAAAAACAAGTTTTGGATTGTCAATGTCAAACCATTTGGTCACTTCTGCATAATCAGCATCAGTCAATGTTCCCTGTATTGAATCTTTTAGATTACTCTCATTCCATTCATTATGCGTGCTGCAGTAGTTATGCTCAAGGATATATCTGTATCTTGCTATAGCTTCAAGCACATCGTTCTGAAGTTCCGTCTTTTTTATTTCCTTTATCATCTCCGGAGCATCCAGAGAAGCGATAGAATCTAAGAAACTGTCATATTTTCCCTTTACCATCGCCATGTATTGAGGACCGGTCATCCTGTAGTCACCAAAATCCCCGGTGTAAAGATTAAGACCATAATACGGATATTCCCTCGAACCTTTTTCTTTCATCAAGTCAAAGTTGCTGTACTTTCCGTTGTGAATAGACCAGCAGGCATTTCCCTGTTTATCAGGATTACGATGCTTCATTGCTTGAAGACCGGATAAGCGCATATCAACGTAGCAATCTATGGTCTCTCCGGGATAGAACGTGTAGTCTCCTAATGTAAAAGGATTGCTTGCATCAACCAAAAATCCTGTTGCAGTACCATATTGGTCGAAAGATACGGTTGCATTCCCATTACCGTCAAACATGACAGGTATTTCCTGCTGTTTTCCACCCATTTTGTTGACATATAGGTTCATATCCCCCACCATTTGCTTGATATTTGGAAGCAGGTGGAAGTTTATTGTCGTGGTTCCTATCTCAAAAGCTGGGTAAGGCATTGGGCCGTCTTTGAGTTCTTTATTAAACTCATTGGGCAGTCCATCAGGATACTCTAAGTCACTATTGCCGGAGAGGTCGATATTGATAAGTCTGAAATCTCCAGGCTCCTCTCCTTCCACACAGTCGAATTTTTGGACAGTCAAAGGAAGTGGCTCAAATATTAATTTGAACTCTGCCTTACCATCATCGGGCATCCACAATAATGAATCGGGGGTGATATTCTCCGAAGCAGTCAATGCATATTTCTTTCCATTTGCACTCAGATACAATCCGGAAGATATTTTTATCCAATAATGTGGTCGGTAGTATGCGTTGAAATGAACCACCGTATTCGAATCATTCAGTTCAACCTTTGATATATCTAAAACACTGGTATTTGCGTAATTGATTACCGGATAGTCTACCACACGATTATTCGACATGGAAGTTGCCAAGGTAGTGATTGTTCCCATCAAGGCAAGAGATGCAATAAAGAATCTATTTTTCATATTCTAATATTGTTTTTTTGATTACTAATAATTTATCCTTTTTATTTTAAGTCAATAGAAATATTACGATGTGCGCTAATTAAGCTGCTAATGATTCTTTATATCGTTTATGTTTTTGAGCTACTTATGAACGACTTTGCTACTTAGTTCTTTAATGATCTTTTCCAATCCCTTCAGGTCTCTTGCATCTATAGGCTCATTAACTATTTTGCCTTCCGGATCAACCAATATGTAGGTTGGATAACCATTAACATTCAGATATTCTTCCAATGCTCTCTGCTGCTTTTCAGGTAGATTATAATGATTAACATATTCTCCGGTAACATTTTCCCCAGAAACGATAGTTTTTATCACTTCATCAGAAGATTTGTTGGCAAAGAAAAGAAATGCATCTCCATAAGTGGAAAGTATCTCATACTCCTTGGCAAAGTCTTACATTGCTTCCTTGCAAGGACCGCACCAATTGCCCCAGACATCTATTAGCACAAACTTACCACTATAAGGCATGATAAATTTCTCGAACAAAGCCTTACCATCTGAGTCCTCACTTACACCATCAGCTTTATCAATGACGAGATTAAACGATTTGGATTTGGCTGCCATATTTTCATATTTGTCATTAACACGCAAGATTAATTCGCGGATCAAAGGATGGGAAATGACCGAGTCAAGGCTGTTTCTAAGGAATTTGCTCAATGGAGCTACATTATGCTCCATCTCTTCGATATACAAATACTTCATAGAGATATCCCTTACTTCCGGAGTTGCGTCAAGATCCTTAAGAATATCCAAATGACATTTCAATTCTTTATATTGATATTCGTTTTCTTTAGATATTCTCTGAGATTTGACGAAATCGCTAATCCTATCGTCTATTCTTTGATATGCCGAGGAAACACTGTCTGGAATTTTCATCGCAAAATCCATATTACAGTCATTTATGAGTTTCGTATCCGACTTCACTTCATCTACCAACTCTTTCGGAATACAAGTGATTATAAAACCATCTTCATATTTTGTAAGAAGCGTATATTCAGAGTTATACAATACACTGTAAACAAAATCTCTTATGAACGACAAATAAGAAGGATAAAGTGTAATGAGTTGAGGCATTTTCTCCCAGAAATTCTTCTTTGCATAATCATTTTCAGAATCAGACAACCTAAGTCTCGGAGACAAAAAGCGAGACTGTCCAAAATGGGATGCACCTCTTGACAATTCTTTGTGATATATAAATTCCAATGCCAGATCTGATAATGTCGGTACCGTGGAACTCAGACTGTCTATAGAGTTATTCAGAACTTTATTCCATGTCGCCACACGCTTTATATAATTTTCATCTTCAGTCTCTTTCATTGGTGGATCCGTCTTAATGTCGTATGCCATAATCTCGTTCTGGATTCTTGTGTCGTTGCCCATTATAATAATCTTCTTTCCTTTATTGTCCCAAAGAAGATAATAATCTTTGCCAGGCTCTACAGGGATGAAAAGTGAACCAATATTTATTCCTGTAGAGTTGATCACTGGAAAAGATATGGAGAACCGTCCTATAGAGTCCAATTCCGCTGAAATAATCTTGAATCCTTCTAACGAAGAATAGAATACTGAGATTTTATTGTCCCTTTGCTGAATCAATTCCGATGAAAAGCCACGAAGCCAACCGGAAATTGTTACAGTATCCAACGATTGATAGCCTGTGTCTACAAATTTAGTGCGGTATTCCTTGGAGGGATAAGCCGGAAGAGCTTCGCCGGATATTCGGCTTAATCTACGTGCTTTGTCTGACCCAATCTTAAAACTACGCCTGTTATTTTCCTCTTTTCCAATCTTTATTGTCAGCTTTTCATTATCAGAATTATGGAGAAGTAATTTCCCGGTTTTTTCATCCTGGCCGGAATACTCCCAAAACTTGCTGTCGTAGACAACGCCTTCGGGGAATATACCTATAATCCAGTCACCGGTTACATCATCACGCCAGCAACTTTCGTGCATTTGCAGTAATTTATCCTTTTGATCAGCAGCAAAGGAAGCTTCAAAAGGATAAATACAAAGAAGTCCGGTAAAAATTGCAAGGAGAAATTTTACAATATATTTATTCATAATTAATTTTTATTAGCCACTTATAAATATTTGACGTGTGCTGTTTTAAATAATCACAATCTCACTCCTACTCCAAGCATTAGATTTTGCGGATCTTTGAAGTTGCCGAGACGATAGCCGACATTAATTAGGAAACTATTTGTTCCCGGTATCCAAACAGGATTGGCTTCGGCTCCAATACGCCACGAAAGTTTACTTTGAAATCCCGAATAAATGGAATCGGTTTCCTGTGCAACACATTGAAAACTTGCCGATGCCCATAATATAATATATGTTGCAAGACGTTTCAGATTCATAATAAGAGCGATTTCGTTTCAATGTAATAGTCTATCGGCTGACGAAGATTAAGTTTTCCCCACACAATCCGTTCGATGTCAGTATTAGGCATCTTTACGGTTGTTGCAAAGCCGGTTTCAAGAATTGCATAAGTCACATGTACCCTATAACTTACAGATGAATTAGGGGGAATTTCAACATAAGCCTCTTCATCTATATTCACCATGCCTGATGCAAACGAATTGGGTGTCCCGATTGTCGCCTCAACATCTTCAGTCTTATACATAGTCCATTCTCCGTCTTTGAAGAAGGGTATGGAAATATTCCCAACAGCATGTTCGCTCCAATATGCATCATCCTCAGGTGTCAATGTGAGCTTTGATTGGGCATCCTTGTATGGATATATTATACTTTTTACGGTATTGGGAGTGTTGTTGTGTACTGTATTAGGGATTCCTGAAATTACTTCAGTAGTGGTGACATATTTATCAATAAAATAATTAAAGTCCACAATGTCGTAAGGTTTTCCAACTCCAATCTTGATTATTGTTGACTTTACGGCGTATCCATAGTCAAAGCTAACAATGATATCCAACGGAGCTATATAAGCATTGTCAAGCGATATGATTTCCACCTCGTCATCCATGAAATTTAATTCCAGGGCGAAATAATTGGAGGAAGAAATCACTTTTGAGACTTCATCCATACTTTTCGGAGTCCGGATCTCACTACCGTCATGTCCGTAATATGTTGTATACGGTTCCCAGTTAAAACCATAATAATGGTCAAAATGAATGCTTTTCAATCCTTTCTTTTTGAATTTTATGGTTTTTGATCCATTGAAACCTTCAAGAGATATTGACTCCTCCATATCCGGAACCGGGTCGACGAAGATATCGGAGTTGCAGGCTGACGCAAGCAACAAAACAAAAATAAAAGCTGAAAGCTCAGACAATAATCTTACTGTTTTCATCAATATTTTGTTGTTTTTGTTGTTTCTATGTTTTGGGCGCAAAGTTAATCAATATTTTTAATATGGAACGCACACAAAAGTGTGCATTTGTAATAAAAAGACGCAACAATTTATTAATAGATTTAAATTGCTCTGTTAAAGTTTGTTAATTCACTCCTTCAGATATTCCACAGGATCAACTTTCATGATGCTTCGGATCTTCCATGCTATCGTGCAGACAGTGATGGCTATGACAAACAGCAATGTAAAGATATATGGAATCACTATGTTGTCAGTATAGATATGAAATTTGAAATCAAGTTCACCGAGTCTTGGCATGCAGATTAATCCCAACGGAAGAGCAATCAATGCAGCTAACGAGATGATCACAATATAAGAACGTATAAAAATCATGGCAATTACCGAGCGCCCTGCGCCATTCAATTTTCTCAATGCCATCTCCTTACGTCTACGACGAGTGTCGAGCGAGACGCCGGCATAAACAGCTGCCATTGTTGTTATGACGCTTATGATTGCCAGAATATAGATGATTGTGATGAATGCTCTTATTGTGCTGTAAGCACCGGGGGCATATAAATTGAAGAAACTTTCTAATTTAATATCCAAACGCGATGGCAGTTCCTCCTTTATTATCTGTTTTATTGCATCACGAGCTTCTTTGTCTTTTCCCTCCTTCGGAAGAATCAGCCGGATGATTTCTCCAAAGAAATCTGGAGAAGATGTTCGGTCAGTTACTATTATAGCTTTCTTTATAAATTCTTCTTTTAATGGGATTTGGTCAAACACGCCTCTTACTTCAAATTCAATATCATCTCGATTCGGCAAAAATAGAGTCTTGCCATTCCACAGATTTTTGTCGATAAGCATCTGTTTGAACTCCTCATTGATGAGAACATATCTGTCAGGATTCGTTTTACCTGGCAGTTCCCTGATGTCAAGTTCATAGAAATCGACTATATCGTTATTATTCTGATAATACTCAGTATAATATGAATGATTTGGGAAGCCATCATTCTCATCAAATACTGTCATTATCTCATTATAATTAAAGACTCGCTCCACAGACTGCAAGGTGTCTATCCGGGCAAAGATTTTATCCGAATCTTCATTTGATACTCCTTTTAATGTTATGGACAAAGTTCGTTTGAATTTATCTACATTATCGGGTATGCCATACCAATTCATGATGTAATCAACCGAAAGAAAATATAGAGATGTCAACCACAGGAACAATATGCTTATAGTCATCTGAATTATGAGCCCGACATTCCTTAACTTATGTTTTGGGCGTGGTTTCATTCTCAGTGCAAGCCCTGTCTGGTCGCGTCTGATTCTTCTTACAGTGATGGCTGCAACTATGATACCGATAAATATGAGTATGGCTGTTGAAATCAGTGCGATTGGAAAAGAATCCCCTAAATTGTAATTATCAACCCTTGAATAGTAGTTTGTCATCAAGAAGCCAATGACAACTGTTGTGAGGGTAAGTGTCAATGCAAGAGTTAACAGCAAAACAACCATTATCTCCGTTGCAAAAAGTGAAAATAAAGAATTCGGACTGCCTCCTACACATGACCGCAATGCCACTTCACGCTCACGCAAGCGGAAAAGCTGGGTCTGTTGTCTTAAATAATTGGAAAATGATACCAAGACAAACAGGAATAGAAATAATATTATGGATCTTCGTATGTTTATATATTCGGTTTCATCATAAGCGGCCTTTACATTATGAAGGAGAATCTTTCTTCCCGATAAAAGTTCTTCCAATTCCTTTTGGAGATCCTCTCTGCTTGCGCCCTCACGCAAAACAAAATACAGGAAGCAAACATCGTCGGGAATTTTTTCAGTAAATATGTAGATATGTTCATTATTATACAAAAAGTTGTTGTTTGATGCAGGGCGCTTAATCACATCCTTTACAACATAATTGCCCTCTTTAATGAGAGTTCTCAAATAATGAGGTAATTGTAAAGAAACAGTCTTTCCTATAGGGTTCTCATCTTCAAACAGTTTCTTTGCCAACCAATCTGTAATTACAACCTCATTGTCTTTGAATGTACCAACTGTTTCACCAGAATATANCGATTTCTCACCAAGAANNTTANGNTATCCATGGTCTTTCAACCCACCATAGACCATCATCNTATGCTCATCCTTACCGGATGNGTTGGCNGTGACCATTATATTATATTCAGAGGTGGCGGTTAGATGCAACTCCTTGACATTCCTGAACTGATGTCCCTTTATCAACTCTCTGTCTTCTGTCCCAACAGTCCGTGACATCTCATCTTGCGCGAACATTTCAACCTTGTCGGCATAGGGTTGGTTGAGCAATGGAGTCGGTCTGAAAGACAACATAATTGATGAGACTATAGCCATCAATGTCAGGCTCACAGCTATCGCGCAGATGCTGATGGCTGTCTGCATCTTGTATTTCCGCAGATTCCTCAACGAAATCCTAAAATAATGTCCAATCATAATTTATATTTTAAGCTTCGTAAACTCAACTATAGGGTTATGGGGTTATAGGGTTATTTGGATCCCTTATTTGAACAAATATTAAATTCCCATTATCCTACCTCATAACTTCCTAACCCTATAACCCCATAACATATAACCCCATAACCCTCTACTTTCGCAACGCGAAAATGGAATCACTCCTTCAGATATTCCACAGGATCAACTTTCATGATGTTGCGTATCTTCCATCCTATGGTGCAGACAGTGATGGCTATGACAAGCAGCAAAGCAATTATGTAAGCAATCAGCACATTTCCCATATTTAGACCATTGAAGAAGTCTGTGAGCCATTCTTCTACAAATATTAGACATAATGGTAAAGCAGCAAGGGCAGCCACAACGATAATCCAAATATAAGTCCGCAAAAATATCATAGCGATTACCATCCGTCCAGCTCCATTAAGTTTCCTTAAAGCCATCTCTTTCCTTCTTCGACGGGTATCAAGCGAAACACCGGCATATACTCCAGCAATAGTGGTGACGAGACTTATGGCAGACAGAATATAGATTATGTAAATTATCGCATTCATCACGTCATAATTTCCCGCGACACTTTTATAGAAATTTTTTGCAGTTATGTCGATACGCGAAGGAAGCACCTCCCTGATAATATCATTGATGGCATTATGGGTCTCATTTTCCTTGCCTGTTTTAGGCAATATAACTCGGTCTAATACTGATTCCCCGTATATGGGATTATTGGCATAGACAATCACAACGTTCCTCTCATTGGCCTCTATAAACGGAATTGTCTCAATTAACCCTTTAACTTCAAATTCTCCAATATTTGTAAAATTCACAGTCTTGCCATTCCATAGATTATTTTCAATCAGTTTTTGCTTAAAATCCTCGGTAATCAAGATATACCTATCAGGATTTACATGTTCTTGGATATCTTTGATTTTCAAATTATAAAAATCAATTACATCATTACCATCTTGATGAATCTCATAATATGGAAAGTATTTGTTTTTATCGTAATCCACAACGAAACTTGTGTACAAATTAACAAAGTTATATACATTTTCCACACTTTCAACAGATTCTATCTTATCATAGATTTCCTTTTTCTTATCCTCAGATAATCCATTGCCACTCAGGAGTAGGCAATTTTTATACTTAACCACATCCGCGGGGATACCATAATAATCCTTGATACTGCTGACCGACATCAAAAACATAACCGTGACCCATGCAAACAATATGCATACTGTCATCTGCACAGTCAGTCCAACATTACGTAGCCTGTGCTTGGGACGAGGCTTCATTCTCAGTGCAAGCCCTGTCTGGTCAAGTCGTATTCTTCTCACTGTCAATGCTACGGCTATGATGCTTATTACAATCAGTATGCCAACAGTGATCAGTGTTAGTGGAATTGCTCCGTCAAATGAGTAATTTCCTAATTCAAATAAGTCTGTATAGCTTGAGGTTAAAAAACCTATAAGCAAATAGGTTAGGGTTAATGACAATATCAGCGTCAAACATAATACTATCATTATCTCGGTCGAAAAGAGAGTGAACAGAGAAGAGGCTTGACTACCGACACAGGTTCGTAGGGCAATCTCCCGTTCCCGCAGGCGGAATAGTTGTAACTGTTGTCTGAGATAGTTGAAAAAAGATACCAATACAAACAGAAAAAGGAACAATATTACACTTTTTTGAATCATCAAAGACGTCTCATCGGTGTGCTTCTCCTTGACATTTTGCAACGAGACATTTTCATTAGGGAATATTTCCTTCAGTTCATTGGCAAGGGCCTCTCGAGAAGAACCTTCTTTCAATACAAAATAGCAATACATATGATTAGATATCGGCAAATGCTCCTCTGATATCCAAAGATAATCGCTACAATCAATGAATTGGTTTCCCGGTGATGGATTCTCCATAACGTCTTTAATGACCCAATTCATATCAAACTGCTCATAATCACCACCCCAATAATAAAAATGCACATTCAATGATTGTCCAATAGGATTTTCCTTCCCATACAACTTCCTTGCCAACTTTTCATTTATAATAACCCCATCACTTGCAATTGATTCTATCACCTTTCCGGAATATGCTGATTTCATCCCTTGAAATTTTAGATATTCCTTATCTCCCATACGGATATGGCTGACGAGTGAATGCTCATCTTTACTCCCCGAATTTGCAGTTACCATGACGGTATTGCCACTTGTTCCAAGGAAATGAATTTCTTCAGCATTTTTTAATTGGTTTCCGGCAATCAAAGACCAATCTTCTTTAGTAGCGATAAGATAGGTTCTGTGATCCCTTTCAAATGTAAGCTGCTCAATTCTGTCTGCGAAGGGTTGATTCAATAGAGGAGCTGGCTTTATCGACATGACGAACGATGCCACCACAGCCATTAACGTGAGGCTGACAGCCATCGCGCAGATGCTGATTGCTGTCTGGGTCTTGTATTTACGTAGATTTCGTAGGGAAATCCTTAAATAATGTAGTATCATTTTTTTTTAATTCATAATTCACAATTCATAATGCATAATTAGATGTGCACATGTTTATGCAAGCTTATTCTTTAAGATACTCTACGGGATCAACTTTCATGATGCTTCGGATCTTCCATCCTATGGTGCACGCTGTCACCACAACAATAAGCAACAAAATGCAAAGATATGGCACCACGTAATTATCAGTAGCGAAATCAAAAATGAAAGAAAACTCTCTTAGTTTTGGTATGCCGACTAATCCTAACGGAAGTGCAATCAATGCTGCTACAGAGATTATAATGATATAGGTGCGCACAAATATCATCGCTATCACTCTCTTCCCGGCGCCATTCAGTTTCCTTAAGGCCATTTCCTTGCGTCTCCGGCGTGTGTCAAGCGACACTCCTGCATATATTGAAGCCATCGACGTGATGACACTGATCGCCGACAATATATAGANAATTGCGATTATCGCGCTGATCATGCTGTAGTCTCTCGGAGCANANNAATTNAAGAAATTGTCGATCTTTATGTCAATGCGTGTTGGCTGTTNCTCTTTAAGAATCTTTTCAATTGCCTGGCGAGCTTCTTTATCTTTGCCGACCACCGGAAGAATTATCTTNTTNGANTCGNCGTAGAAATAGATATTGNTTTCCCTATCAGTGACANTAACAGCTTTCCTTGANTGAGCTTCTTTGAAAGGAATNTTGTCAAACACTNCNNTCACTTCAAATTCTATATTATCANGATATGNCNGAAGCAGGGATTTGCCGTTCCATTGGTTCTTNTNTATGAGCATCTGCTTGAACTCCTCATTGATCAAGACATATCTGTCAGGATTCGTTTTGCCGGGCAGTTCTCTGATGTCAAGGTTGTAGAAATCAACGATATCATTCTTATTCTGATAATATTCTGTATATACCGAATGATTTGGAAAACCTTCGTTAATGTCAAAAACACCTATTGCTTCTTGATAATTATAGACCCTTTCCACAGTTTTCAGGGTATCTATCCGGGCAAATATCTTGTCGGAGTCTTCATTTGACAGACCTTTTATATTCAGGTACATGCCTCTTTTATACCTGTCCACATGATCCGGAATGCCATAAAAATCTTTTATTGAGTCGACCGTAAGAAAATATAATGATGTCAACCACAGGAACAAGATGCTGATTGTCATCTGAACTATGAGTCCGGCATTGCGCAACCTTTGTTTAGGTTGGGGTTTCATCCTGAGAGCAAGTCCCGTCTGGTCACGCCTGATTCTCTTTACGGTAATGACTACAACAACCATGCTGATGGCAGCAAGCAGTGCAGTTGTGATAAGCACAATAGGATATGACCTGACTAAATCATAGTTATCAATCAATGAACTGTAGTTTATAGCCATGAAATTTATAACGGCAAATATCAGTGCCAGCGCCAATGCAAGGGTCAGAATCAATACCATTGTAATCTCAAATGCAAAAAGCAAAAATAACGATGCCGGTTGACTTCCAACACATGTCCGTAGCGCTATCTCACGTTCGCGCAGACGGAATAGTTGGGTCTGCTGCCTGATATAGTTGGAAAATGCCACCAACACAAAGAGGAAGAGAAATAATATTATGCCTCTCCGTATGGCCAGCGATTTGGTTTCATCGTAGGTTTCCTTCACATTATACAGGATAAAATCTTGATTGTGCAAAAGTTCTACCAATTCCTTGTGAAGTTCCTCTCGGTTTGCTCCATCACGTAAAACAAAATACAGGTAACTGATATCTTCAGGTAATCGATCTGTAAAGATATACAGATGTTCATCACTGAACAGGAATCTATTGTCAGACGAAGGCCTTTCTATCACATCTTTAACAATATATTCACCCTCATTAATGAGAGAACCCAAATAAGGCGATTGCAGCGTGATTGCCTTTCCTATAGGGTTCTCATCTTCAAAAAGTTTCTGAGCCAACCAATCAGTGATAACGACCTCATTGTCTTTGAATGTACCAACAGTTTCACCTGAATATACCGATTTCTCTCCAAGAAAATTAAGATATCCATGGTCTTTCAACCCACCATAGACCATCATCGTATGCTCATCCTTGCCGGAGGGATTGGCAGTGACCAATATATTGTATTCTGAAGTGGCGGTAAGATGCAGCTCCTTGACACTCCTGAACTGATGTCCCTTTATCAACTCTCTGTATTCTATCCCAACAGTCCGTGACATCTCATTTTGCGCGAACATTTCAACCTTGTCGGCATAAGGTTGGCTGAGCAATGGAGTCGGTCTGAAAGACAACATAATTGATGAGACTATTGCCATCAATGTCAGGCTCACAGCCATAGCACTGATACTTATGGCTGTCTGAGTCTTATATTTCCGCAGATTCCTCAACGAAATCCTTAAATAATGCAGTATCATAATCTGTATTTTTAGTTTCGTCAACTCAACTTAAAGGGTTATAGGGTTATAGGGTTATTTGGATCCCTTATTCGAATAAATATTAAGACCCCATAATCCCATAACCCTCCACTTTTGCAACGCGAAAATGGAAATCACATTTGGAGTTCAGAAACGAGATGTCCATCAAACAGCTTGACAATTCGGTTGGCATAACCGGCATCATGCTGAGAGTGAGTAACCATTACTATTGTTGTGCCTTCCTTATGAAGTTCTGAAAGTAGCTGCATCACCTCCTCCCCATTCTTGGAATCAAGGTTACCCGTAGGTTCATCAGCAAGGATAATCTTGGGGTTGGCTATTACGGCACGTGCTATCGCCACGCGTTGCTGCTGACCACCTGACAATTGTGCAGGAAAATGCTTGTTGCGGTGTGAAATATTGACGCGTTCCATCACTTCCTTCACCCTTTGCTTCCTTTCTTTCTTGGGAATACCCATATAGAGAAGCGGCAACTCTATGTTTTCCTCCACTGTCAGTTCATCTATTAGGTTGAAACTCTGGAAGACAAAACCAATCACTCCCTTTCGCACATTGATCCGATCCGTCTCTTTCATCTTGCTCACATCGATATCGTTGAGGGTGTATGTCCCGTCTGTCGGGTTGTCGAGTAGGCCCAATATGTTGAGCAAGGTGGACTTTCCACATCCTGAGGGACCCATAATTGCAACGAATTCACCTTCGTTTACTCTCAATGTCACATTGTCGAGAGCCCAAGTCTCGACCTCATCCGTTCGGAAAACTTTCTTAATGTCGTTTAACTGTATCATAATCTTTTAAGTTATCATTGATAATTTATAATTTATCATTGTAAAAAGATTTCTACAGAATCATACAACTAATCATAACCTCTGACTATAACAATATCTCCTTGTCTAAGCCTCGGAATAACCTCATATTAATGGCTTTTCT
>WFLX010043478.1_pt1 | contig 13136 bp, 9 predicted proteins | sample 4967041 | NCBI WGS metagenome assembly WFLX01 (sample SAMN12857096, study PRJNA449069) | gut metagenome | isolation source: stool from male and female vole | host: Microtus ochrogaster | place: USA:Florida | collected 2017
TGCGGCAGAGCATTTGGTACAGATTGGCTTTTTTCAGCACGAGAGGCTGATTCATTTGATTGTAACTGTTACATTTGCTCTTTTGGAGATGATGTCCATATGTATGACACTCGTGTCATTTTCTCTTTTCTTAGGACTGCTTACCGCGCTGATTTTAGTGCTTTTGATTCCCTATATCAGACACTATTATATTTTGGAAAATGAAGTGCAGAAGATGTATGGGCAGTATGACCGAATGATGGGACATTTGGATGAACACGCTTTTGGAAAAAATAAAAATTAAACAAAATAAATCTTTATCCCCTATCTATTTAATGTTATAATGATTTGGATAGGGTAGATTTGTGTCTGTACGGCATCCGCAAATCTGCTTTATATAAAAAGCCGTGCAGAAACGAGGATAAAAATGAAGGTATATATTTGTTTTCCAGAGGGAAAGGCAAAGGCTCTCACCATGAGTTATGATGACGGTAAGGAGGAGGATATCCGCCTGCTGGAGATTTTTAATAAATATGGAATCAAAGGCACCTTTAATTTAAATTATGGCATGATGTGTCAGGATCAGACCGGACAGAAGCATCCCCGTATCAGCAAGGACAGGATTAAAGAACTTTACAAGGGACATGAGATTGCTACCCATACCATGACTCATCCTACCATTGCCCGTTGTCCCCTCACGGAAGTGGCAGAGGAAATTCTGGAAGACAGAAAAGGTCTGGAAAGCATTACCGGAACCTTGGTGAGAGGCCATGCTTATCCCAATGGCTCTTATAATGAAGAGATTAAGCAGTTGTTTCGCCAGATGGGCATTGCTTATGCCAGAGTGACGGAATCCATGGCGGATATGGAGGGTGTTCCTGAATTTGCAAAATGGCGCAGCATAACGGATTATTCTCTGCCGGAGGATCCTATGGAGTGGCGCCCCACCTGCCATCACGAGGACCCAAGGCTCATGGAGAAAGCTGAGTTTTTTGCAAATTTTGCAAAGGACCAATACCTGAAGCTTATGTATGTCTGGGGACATAGTTATGAATTTGCGGATAATAATAATTGGGAAATCATAGAGGAATTTTGCAAATATATGGGGGGCAGAGAGGATATCTGGTATGCCACCAATATTGAGATTATAGATTACATGGAGGCAGCCCGTAATCTCAGATTTACGGCTGACCATAATTCCGTTTATAATCCTAATGCACAGAGCATCTGGCTGCAGTTGANCGGTAAAAAATGCGTGGAGNTTAAAGGCGGTGCCTTCGTGNATTTNAACGAAGTGCTTTGATAATCCCTCCAACATNAGCAGTATAAAGCCTTGNCAGCATNTTGCACAAGGCTTAAAAATTATATAATAAAATNTATATTGAACANGGAGACATGTTTTGCAGNTTANAGNAAGNTATGGTTATTAGTATGAAACAATACATTATGGCATTGGATCAGGGAACTACAAGTTCAAGGTGCATTCTTTTTGACAAGAACGGCAATATCTGCTCCATGGCGCAGAAGGAATTTACCCAGATTTATCCAAAACCGGGGTGGGTGGAGCATAATCCCATGGAAATCTGGTCTTCCCAGCTTGCGGTGGCAATCGAATGTATGGCCATGAAAGGTGTGTCGGCAGAGCAGATAGCGGCAATCGGCATTACAAACCAGAGAGAAACTACTATCCTCTGGGACAAGGCCACAGGAGAACCTGTATACAACGCTATTGTATGGCAATGCCGCCGTACCTCGGACAAGATTGAAGAGTTAAAACAGGACGGATTTGACAAAATTATCAGAGATAAAACCGGTCTGATACCGGACGCATATTTCAGCGCTTCCAAAATCGGCTGGATTCTTGACAATGTGCCGGAAGCCAGACAAAAGGCAGAGAATGGGGAACTTTGTTTTGGAACGGTGGATACATGGCTGATTTGGAACCTGACCAAGGGGGCGGTTCATGCCACGGATTATACCAATGCTTCCCGCACCATGCTCTATGACATTCATAAGCTGTGCTGGGATAAAGATATTATGGAAAGATTTCAGATACCCGAATCTCTGCTTCCTAAGGTGTGTGCTTCCAGCGGCATATTTGGGGAGACGGAAGCCTCGGTATTTGGCAGAGCCATTCCCATTGCGGGCGTGGCAGGGGATCAGCAGGCCGCACTTTTCGGGCAGTGCTGCTTTGAGCAGGGAGAGGTAAAAAACACTTACGGAACCGGATGTTTTATGCTGATGAATACGGGGCATGACGCCATTACATCAAAATCCGGTCTCTTGACCACCATTGCTGCCAGCGTTTCAGAGCAGGTAGAATATGCCCTTGAGGGCAGCGTGTTTGTGGCAGGGGCAGGCATTCAGTGGCTTCGGGACAGCATGGGAATGATAAAGACGGCTCCGGAATCGGAGGATGCGGCAAAACAGGTGGAGGACACTGCGGGAATGTATATTGTGCCTGCTTTTGCAGGGATGGGCGCGCCCTATTGGAATCAATATGCCAGAGGGATGGCAGTGGGGTTAACCAGAGGCTGCAGCAGGGAGCATTNTATCANAGCTNNCCTAGNGTCCATTGNTTATCAGACTGCGGATGTGCTGNCTGCCNTGGAGCAGGACAGCGGAATTCATTTAAAGAGCNTGAAGGTGGACGGCGNCGCCAGNGCCAACGATTTTTTGATGCAATTTCAATCCGATATTCTGGACACAAGGGTACATCGGCCCAAGTGTATTGAAACTACTGCGCTGGGTGCGGCTTATCTGGCGGGGCTTGCCGTGGGCTATTGGAAGGACAAGGCGGAAATCTGCGAGAATTGGCAGATAGATGAGGACTTTTCGCCGGATATGAAAGAGGAGTGCAGGAAGCAGCTTTTAAACGGCTGGCACAAAGCGGTGAAGTGCGCATTAGCCTGGGCTGATGAGTCTGAAACAGAATAAAAAAGTAAAGAGTTGGAGGAAGATATGTTAGTACAAAAATATAAAGATATGTTATCAGGAAAATCAGTTATCAGGCAGCTTTCGGAATTTGCCACTGCAAGAGGACAGGAAATCGGATATGAAAATGTATTTGATTACAGTCTGGGCAATCCTTCCGTGCCGGTGCCTGAGGAATTCACAAAAGAAATGATTCGGATGCTGTCCGAGGAGGAGACTTCTGTTTTGCATGGTTACAGTCCCAGCCTTGGCATCACTAGTGTTAGGGAGACGATTGCCGATTCTTTAAAGAGAAGGTTTGGACTGCCCTATCAAAAGGAGCATATTTTTATGGCATCGGGGGCAGCGGGAGCGCTGGCTCATGCTTTTCGGTTGGTGACCCAGCCCGGTGACGAGATATTGACCTTTGCTCCGTTTTTTCCGGAGTATCATCCTTATGTGGATTTGACAGGAGCTGTTTTAAAGGTAGTACCCCCTGACACTCAGAATTTTCAGATTAACTTCGAGGCATTTGAGGAAATGCTGACGGATAAAGTGATGGCAGTTTTGATTAACACTCCCAATAATCCTTCTGGAGTGGTGTATTCGGCAGAGACATTACAACGTCTGGCGGATATTTTGAAACAGAAGTCTGAGCAGTATGGGCATATCATTTATTTGATTTCGGATGAGCCTTATCGGGAGATTATTNTTGAAGGNGTGGATTCTCCTTGTGTGTCAAGCTTTTATGNTGACTNCATTATGTGTTATTCTTTTTCCAAATCCCTGTCCCTGCCCGGAGAGCGCATCGGATATGTGGCTGTGAATCCGGCCTGTAAGGATGCTGAGGACATGGTCAATATGTGTGGTCAGATTTCAAGGGGCATTGGACATAACTGTCCGCCCTCCATTATTCAGCTGGCGGTGGCAAAGGTAATTGACCGGACGGCGGATTTAAGTGTTTATGAGACTAACATGAATATTTTATATAAAGAGCTGGTGAATCTGGGATTTACCTGTGTAAAGCCGGGCGGAACTTTCTATATTTTCCCCAAGGCGCTGGAGGAGGACGCCAAGGAGTTCTGCCAAAAGGCATTAAAGTACGACTTGGTATTAGTGCCGGGAGATACCTTTGGAGCCCCCGGATATTTCCGCATGGCGTACTGTATTGATACCGAGAAGGTGCAGCGTTCTCTGGAGGCATTGAGGAAATTTGTGGGTGAGACCTATCGTTAACACCAACAAAATAAGGAAGGGAATGCAGGGAGGTATATAGAATGTATCAGGCAGGACTAGTCATGGAAGGCGGCGGGCTAAAGGCCATTTATACCGCAGGCGTGCTTGATTGCTTTTTGGACAAGGGTTTGGAATTTTCCCATATATATGCAGTATCTGCCGCGGCAGGGCATATGTGCAGTTATCTGTCAAAGCAGCGGGGCAGGGCTTTGGATGTAAGTATTGATTATTTGGATTCCCGGCATTATTGGGGACTGAAAAGCCTTGCTGTCACAGGAGATTTATTTAATGTGGACACTTGCTATTATGTAATTCCTGAATATTTAAATCCCTATGATTATGAGAGCTTTAACGAATATCAGGGAAAAGCTTACAGCGTAGTGACGGACATTGCCACAGGCAAACCGGAATATTTTCGTATACGGGATTTAAGGGAGGATATCGTAAAAATTCGGGCTTCCGCATCCCTGCCTTTGGTGGCGCGAAATGTGAAAATCAATGGCCGGTACTATCTGGATGGTGGTATCAGTGACGCTATTCCGCTGCAGAAATCCATTATGGATGGCAATGCCAAAAATGTGGTGATTATGACCAAAGAGGAAGGTTTTGTGAGGACTTCTGTATCTCCTGCTCAATTGGCACTCATAAAGACAAAGTATTTAAAATATCCTAAAGTATATGAATTGATGGCGGATAGACATTATCGCTATAATGAGACCTTGGACTTTATTGCAAGGCAGCAGAAAAACGGTCAGGCATTTTTGATTCGCCCTAAGGACGGTGCAGGAGTGAAGCGTTTGGAAACAGATAAGGATAAGCTTAATGCGCTTTACAAAGAAGGCTATCAGGATGCGGAGAACTGTTATGAGGAGCTGGTGGCATATTTGGAAGGGGATTCCAAGGCGGGAGTTTAAACAGAACAAGGCGTTTAAGATGCGCAGAAATGAGGAGAATTATGTTGGAAGTAATCAAAGCCATTATTTATGGAATTGTGGAAGGCATCACGGAGTGGCTGCCTATCAGCAGTACGGGACATTTGATTTTGGTGGAGGAGCTGATGCCTTTTCAGGGCACCAGCGAAAATTTTTTTGGAATGTTTGACGTGGTTATCCAGCTGGGAGCAATTCTTGCAGTGGTGGTATTGTTCTTTGGCAAAATCTGGCCTTTTGCCCTGACCAAAAAGGAGCAGGAAAAGTCAGGCAGCAAATCCATTATCAAGACGGATATTTTTATTTTATGGTTTAAAATTCTGGTTTCCTGCGTACCGGCGGCAGTGATCGGCGTGCTTTTTGACGATGTGTTTGACGCTCTCTTTTACAATCCTGTCTGTGTGGCTCTGGCATTAATTATTTTTGGTATTGCCTTTATCGTTGTTGAAAATTGGAATAAAGGGCGTGCTCCCAAGGTGACTGCCTTGAGTGAAATCACTTATCAGACGGCATTGTTAATCGGTGTATTTCAAGTGATTGCAGCGGTATTTCCCGGAACCTCCCGTTCTGGCGCAACTATCGTGGGAGCTCTTTTAATTGGGGTGTCCAGAACGGTGGCGGCGGAATATACTTTTTTTCTTGCCATTCCGGTGATGTTTGGTGCAAGCCTTTTAAAGGTGGTAAAATTCGGTTTTGATTTTACTTCTCTGGAATTAATCTTGCTGCTTATCGGTACGGTGGTGGCATTTGTGGTTTCATTGGCAGTGCTGCGGTTTCTCATGGGATATATCAAAAAGCATGATTTTAAAGTATTTGGATGGTATCGNATTNNNNTGGGAATCGTGGTGCTGGCATACTTTGGACTGATGAAAATGTGAGCAGTGTGAAACCAACCGAAGGAAACCGAAAAAACGGGAGAGAAAATGGAAGAACTGTGGGGTTTTTTAAAATTATATGCGGATGAAGATATGTTTGTAAGTTCTTTTACGGCTTCCGGAGGGATGCTTTTTTGGCTTGTGCTCTTGTATTCCAACGCAATTTTTTATATGATAGATTTCCATAGTCTGGTGAAGAGAAAATCCACGGCGGAAACCTTTGCGGTGCTGGCGGTTCCCTGTGCGGTATCCTTTGTGGGGGCAGCCATGTTGACTATGCTTGTCCATGTGCCTGCGCCGGAAAGGACGGGGCGTTTTGCCAAAGCCCTTGAGAGCGGCAGTTTAAATCAAATGCTTTTGCTGACAGCAGGCATATATGTGATTCTCTGGTTCATATCTTTGGCTTCTCAATTGGAAGTTCTTCAAAGAAAAACCTTTTTAGGAAACCTGTTTCGTGAAAAGCGAAAAAAGGAAGAGGTGAGGCGCTGGGTGCTTTTTGGCATTCCCGATTATCTCTATGCTGCTATGATTGTTTTCTTTTCTCTGTGGCGCATGGTGATGGGACAAAGTTTTTTTGCCGGGGGACACAGGCTGCTTTTGTGGATTTATTTATATGCCATTTATTTTTTGTGCTGCAAGATTATTCTGCTTTCAGTGGCGCTTGTGGTGCGCATTTATTCGGCAAAGATCACTGTTTTCAAATGGAGGGAAGGGAAAAATCCTTCTGCTTTTTTGTTCCGGTATTTTCTTTTTTATCAGAGTGCTATGGTCAGAAACCTGTTGTTGTTTGAATTGGGGATTTTGATTCCGATTACCGCAGCTTTGGTCAGTGACATGGGAGGCGTTTCCCTCTATGAGGCTGTCGGCATGCTGGGATTTTTATGGTTTGCCGCAGTCTTTGTGATTCTTTTCAGTGCAACTCCTGCCATGCGGGCATTGGAAAAATTTCAAATGTGGGGGGAATCCCGCCGTATGAAAGAAATGTTCTGCCGCGAATATTTTGCGGAGGAGCCCCTGTTTCAAAATGACAATTATACCGTAACAAGGCATTTTCTAGTGGATGAGTTGAGTTCATGCACGCTCTATTATTGGCCTGTGCTGGAGAGCGTAAGCGGGTGGGTAATGGACAAAAAAGGGAGTGTCAGGACTATCCGCTTTTCGGACAGAAGCTATTGCAATATCTCAAAGGAGGAAGCGGAAAATCTTGCTCCGGTGTTTGAATATGCCAAGAAATGGAAAGACAGCAATTCGATGCAGAAAGACATTAATTTGCAGGATACCACAAAGAGGCAGAACAGAGTATACCCGCAGAGTCTGTTTTTTCAGGGGACAAACGGACCTTATATCAATCAACTCTGGGTGGGCAGCCCACAGAAAATGGGCATGAAATTTGAGGAGCCGGGCGCGCCGGAAAGCGCATACGGCAATTTCATAAAAAAGTTGGCAATGATTTTGGTAGTCCTTATTATGCTGGCAGCAGGGTCTTTGAATGTTAAATTCTAGTCAGATGCTTAGATAAAAAGCAGAGTTGAGGAGAAAAATATTGGACGGACAAGGTGGAAAAGAACTGAAAGATGGAATTGCACCCGGGAAGGGAAAGGGTGGTCTGATTGCTGTAAGTCTGATAGTGATTATCCTGTTGCTGCTAGGATTAGGAGCTGTGTTGTACTTTACCGGAAAGGGCTACAAAGCGAATCAAGAGCCTCTTGAAAAGCAAGAGGAAGCGAAGCAGCAGGAGAATACGCCGCAGTCCAGACAGTTTAGCGAGTATCTGGATAAGGAACTTGTGCCGAAGTATGGTTATGCCGATTTGGATAAGCGGATTAGGGAAGTCTCTATGGAAGGAGCCTATGACATACAGGATTTTATGGCAGACTTAAACGGCATTGCAAATTCTCAAATTTGTGATTTGGATGATGACGGAAAAGAGGAAATGCTGGTGTTTCTGTATGAAGCCGGAAAGCTGTCCATAAGTGTCTATGAAGCGGAGGACAACATCGTGGAAAAATTGGCGGAAACTTCCATAACAGAGAATTTAAATCTCTTTACCATGGGGGATGATGTCTGGGCGTTAGTTGAGGGGAAAGATGGAAAGTATCTGTATTTTTCGCAGCATCATTCTGCAACTTACTACCTTGCAGACGGAGTTTATGATGCGGTGGGGCTGCTTCGGTATGATGGCGAGAAACTGTATATGCCGCTTTTGGTGGAACATGCGTGGGGGTCTGCTGATTTTATCTACGCGGCGGCTCAGTTTGACGGAGAAGAAACTACGGAGGAAATAGTCTATGACGGAGAAGAACTTTATGGGCAGCAATATAATGAGGAATATTATTTGAAACGCCTGCCCGAATTGTTTGCGGAATACGGCATAGAGATTGAGGCGAAACAATACCTTCAGGTTCAAGTGACAACCGATGCCTATGAAGAAATTCTGAAATGCAGCCAATGGGCGGATGGGCGTATCAATGACAGAATGAAGAGCGATTTCTGCGACACATTGGTGATTCATTATAATGATGAGGACAGCCCCTTGTATGCTTATGAACGCTTTTTAAAGGGGGAAGAAGCGGCGTATGTCAGGAAGGAAAATATAGGTATAGGTGAGAACGCACTCATTGCATCAGAGCGCATCCAATGGACTTTGCAGGATATTCTTGCAGAAATACAAAAATACTTCGGCGGGAGGTACAGGGAACTGACACCCCAAATTGAGTATGCCTATATGGACTGCGGTGAGGACGGGTATGAGGAGATGCTGCTTAAAATTAAGGGGTTGGATATCTACTCACCGGGAGACGACAGCGATTTGACTTTGATAATCACCGGAAAAAACGGGCGTCTTGAGATTATTTATGCCTATGAAACATGGGCAAGAAGCTATACGGAGGCTGACTATTACGGATGCATTACGGGAGGGGGATCTGCTGGCGCCGGAGACTATGTTTTTAATATGGAATATGTGGATGAAAACGGTGATATTCATACAGTCTATAAGGGAGACAGGCTGGGTGGATGGTGGATGAGCGGTATTTCAGGGCATGCCTATAATGAGGCGTTTCCTTCAAACGCAAATCAACCGGGGATGTCGATAACCATCTATAAGATAATGGGCAAAACCTATTATTCCATAGATGATACTTCAAACCTTTCTCAGGCAGAGCAGAAATTTATTTCTTTGTGTGAGGCAGAGGGAACGGAATTTACTTCTGCAGAAGAAATAGATGTGTTGATAGGCGAACGCAAAAAAGAACTAGGAATCAAAGAAGAGTGGAACGCAGGAAAAGGAGTTTGTTGGAATGCTTGGCGGTATGAATATTGAAAAGCTAAATAGATGAAGGAGTTCTAGACGAACCCCTTCATCTCCTGCATAAAATCTTCTTCAATGTCAATGAGCTCTTTGGCCATTTCCTGACTTTCTCTGGATGCATCGGGATATTTATTCACATACTCGCTGACGGACTGAATTCCCATATTACAGCCATCCATCATAATTTTTGCCACTTCATGGTCGGTGGGATGCATAAGCATTTTCACATTCATTTCCGCCTGTGCCATAGTTTCCGCCATTATGCTGGGTGAACTTTCCGGTTCTCCGTAGCTTTTCAGCTGGTCGGAAATTTTTCCCTCCAGCTTGCGGTGCTTTTCGCCATAGGCTTCCAGCAGATGGTTTAATTCTGTATCCTTGGCATATTCCCTCATTTTTTTTACACTTTGCATTGCCATCTGACAGCCGGAGCTGCATTCTTTTAAAAGCTCAACGGTATTGGCATCCATAGATATCCTCATTTCTGCACGCCTTGTATATTACGGCCTTGTATCGGACGTGCGCAGATACGGTTTATGAGCCGCTATCTTGCAGTTTTCCCCTTTTTGTGGTATGCTATAAAGGAAAAAATAGGAAAGCTTTGTATGAAGCAGCAAAAAGAAATAATGTTAATACGGGCAGAACGACAAAAAGCGGCGTAAATAATGCCTGCTAAAGCAGGCAGGGAGGTAAGATATGAATCTGGAACAGCAGTTAAATGAAATTACAGGAAAATTGTATGGAAAGGATATTGCAGCCTGCACCAACGCACAATTGTATAACGGCGTACTGCAGTTAGTAAAAAATAAAATAGAAGCGGCGCCTGCCATTACGGGAAACAGGAAAGTTTATTATATTTCCATGGAATTTCTGATTGGGAAGCTGCTTTCCAATAATTTGATAAACTTGGGAATTTATGAAGAATTAAGAGATGTGCTTAAGGCTAATGGCAAGAATCTCTCCGATATCGAGGAGGTGGAGCCGGAGCCTTCTTTAGGAAACGGCGGATTGGGGCGGTTAGCAGCCTGTTTTCTGGATTCCATTGCCACCTTGGGGCTTCCTGGAGACGGCATCGGACTGAATTACCATTTTGGACTGTTCAAACAGGTCTTTGAGGACCGCCNGCAANAAGCGGAAAAGNATGATTGGNTAGAGGAGCGTTNATGGNTGAAAGATACCGNAATTTCCTTTGAGGTTGCTTTCGGGGAAAAGAAAGTAAAAGCTTTACTTTATGACATTGATGTCATTGGTTATGACAATGGTGTCAATAAATTGCATTTATTTGATGTGGCTTCTCTGGATGAAGGTCTGGTGAAAAAGGGCATTACCTTTGACAAGGAGCAGGTGGAGAAGAACCTGACCCTCTTCCTTTATCCCGACGATTCCGACAAGGCAGGCAATCTGTTGCGTATTTATCAGGAATATTTTATGGTGTGCAGCGGTGCCCAGCTGATTATCAAGGAGCAGAAGGAGAAAGGAAATGATTTGCACAGGCTGAATGAGTATGTGGCTATCCAGATTAATGATACCCATCCTACCATGGTAATTCCGGAGCTGATTCGTATTTTGACCACTCAGGAAGGCTTCACTATGGATGAGGCTATTGAAGTGGTAAGCAAGACCTGCGCTTATACCAACCATACTATTCTGGCGGAGGCTCTGGAAAAATGGCCCCTTGACTATATTGAGAAGGTGGTGCCGCAGTTAGTGCCCATTATTCAGGAATTAAGCGACAGAGTGGCAGAGAAATTTACCGACGCCAAGGTGCAGATTATCGACAAGGACGATAAGGTGCATATGGCGCACATTGATATTCATTATGGCTACAGTGTCAACGGCGTTGCGGCAATTCATACGGATATTTTGAAGGAGACCGAATTAAATCATTTTTATAAGATTTATCCGGAGAAATTTAACAATAAGACCAACGGCATTACCTTCCGCCGCTGNCTGCTGTCCTGTAACANGGAGTTGGCGGCCTTTTTGACACAGACCATCGGCGACGGCTACAAGAAGAATGCGGATGAACTGAAGAAGCTGTTGGAAAAGAAGGATGACCANAGTGTTCTTGACGGAATTTATCAGATTAAGCAGAGCAAGAAAAAAGAATTGGNNGCCTACATCAAAGAAAAGGAAGGGATTACATTAAATCCCGACTCCATTTTTGACATTCAGGTGAAGCGCCTCCATGAGTACAAGAGACAGCAGATGAATGCCCTTTATATTATCCACAAATATCTGGAGATTAAGTCAGGGAAAAAGCCCACCACGCCCATCACTTTCCTGTTTGGGGCAAAGGCGGCGCCGGCTTATGTGATTGCGCAGGATATCATTCATCTTTTGCTGGTGCTTTCAGAGATTGTAAACAATGACCCGGAGGTAAGCCCTTATCTGAAGGTGGTCATGGTGGAAAATTATAATGTGAGCTATGCGGAGAAGCTGATTCCCGCCTGCGACATTTCTGAGCAGATTTCTCTGGCGTCCAAGGAGGCTTCCGGCACCGGCAACATGAAATTTATGTTGAACGGCGCAGTGACTCTGGGCACCAGCGACGGCGCAAATGTGGAGATTCATGAGCTGGTGGGGGATGACAATATTTATATCTTCGGAGAGAAGAGCGACAAGGTGATTGCCCATTATGCAAAAGCGGATTATGTCTCCAAAGAGTATTATGAGAAGAGTCCTGTCATCAAAGAGGCAGTGGATTTCATTATTGGCAAAGAAGCCTTAAAGGTTGGCCACAAGGAGAATCTGGAGCGGCTGTACAAGGAGCTGTTAAATAAGGATTGGTTCATGACCCTGCTTGATTTGGAGGATTATATCAAAGTGAAGGATCAGGCGTTTGCAGATTATGAGGATAAGCAGAAATGGAAGAAGATGATGCTTGTAAATATTGCAAAGGCAGGCTTCTTCTCCTCAGACAGAACCATTGCAGAGTATAACAGGGATATTTGGAAGCTGTAGATCGGTACAGCATATGGATAAGGGTAGAGCAAAGTGATTAAGAGAAAATTTATCAGTACGCGTTTATTAAAAAACGGAATGAAAATAGATCAGTCCATTGTTGACGGTACCGGGCGCGCCTTAATTGCCAAGGGAGCCTTCTTGGATGATTTTCAGATTGAATATCTCCATGAGAAGGGAATAGGCGGAGTATATATCCAAGAAGGCGAATTGGATCCGGAAGAATTGGAAATAAACATTTCAGAGCATACCAAAGCCGTCATTGAAAAGAACCGTGTGCAGGACCGCGCAAAGGTAACGCTGACGGAGAGCGTCCGCAAACGTGTGGGAGAAGGCGTGCAATATCTGTATAGCAATGCTGATTCCGAGGGTTTTATGGAAGCCACCAACAATGTGACCAACGAGCTGATGAATGCTATTTTTGAGAATGATGCAGTGGCAGTGGACATTGGTATGCTGAAGGTCAGTGACGAGTATACCTTTAAGCATAGCGTGGATGTGGCAACTATGGCTATGATTATTGCCAAAAAACACGGTCTAAAGGATGGAGAGATACGAGAGCTGGGGATTTCCGGATTGTTGCATGATGTGGGTAAATCCAAGATTCCCAATGAAGTGTTGAACAAACCGGGAAAGCTGACGGATGAAGAATTTGCCTTGATGAAACAGCATTCCCTATTTGGCTTTGAGATTCTGAAAAAGAGAAATCAATTTTCGGATGGCATTGTCAGAGGTGTTTTNCAGCATCATGAAAAGATGAACGGCAAGGGCTATCCTCTGGGNGTGCCTNCAGAAAAGATACACAAATACNCCAGGATTATATCCGTGGCGGATGTTTATGATGCCTTGGTGACGGAAAGACCTTACAAGAAAGCATTTTCCAAACGTGATGCCGTGGAGATGATTATGGCAATGACGGGGGATTTGGATATT
>WFLX010046620.1_pt1 | contig 13135 bp, 4 predicted proteins | sample 4967041 | NCBI WGS metagenome assembly WFLX01 (sample SAMN12857096, study PRJNA449069) | gut metagenome | isolation source: stool from male and female vole | host: Microtus ochrogaster | place: USA:Florida | collected 2017
AAATATCCCATTTCTCTACATTCGGCGAAATCAACCCCGATGAAGCTACCAGCAAAGAATTTGCCACCACCCAGCTGCGAATGGCGCTGCATCATCACGCCTCCGCTTATCGCAAGAAAGACAACTCTTTGCTTATCTTCGGCGGCTACGGCAACCGCTCATACTCCGACAAGCTTCTCCGCTACGACTTCAACGAAAACCGTTGGGACACTCTCAAATTAGCTGGCGACAGGATACCTCCGCGCTTCTATGCCTCCATGATGACATCGCCTTCTGGCGATTCGCTCTACATCTACGGAGGCAAGGGCAATCTCGACGGCAACCAGGATTTGGGCGTGCGCTACTATTACGATTGCTATCTCGTTGATTTAAACTCTCTTAAAGCGAAAAAGCTCTGGGAGCAGACTCCGCCGGCTGTCGACAAAGTGCCAGCACGAACCCTCGTGCCCGACCGCGACGGCAAGGGCTTCTACGCCATGATGTATCCCGAATATCGCCCTCATAGCTCGCTTCAGCTCTATCAGATCAGCCTTGCCGACGGCGCGGCAATCGCTGTAGGCGATTCCATACCGATGGTGTCGGAAGAGATTGCCACAAACGTGGCTCTCTATCCCAATCCCAACTTTGGCAACCTTTTCTGTGTGATTCAGGAATTTGAGAAAGAGGGAGCCACCTCAACCCGCGTCTACACCATCGCCTATCCTCCCGTGGCCGAGTCGCAAATCGGAGTGGTGCCGGCAAAACGACACCGTGCGCTCTGGTGGATACTTGGCGGCCTCCTCGTAGCCGCCGTAGTGGCCCTCATCTGTTTCTATCCCAAGAAGAGACGCGCCGCCACAACCAAAGACTCTGAGTCCTCTCCCCAAGACTCCGAGCCCACACCCAAAGACCCTGAGTCCTCTCCCAAAGACCCTGAACCCNTAGAATCCGTTCCAGTGCCAAGGGAAACTCCTGCGCCAAAGGAAACCCCGGAGCCTAAAGATACTCCTGCGCCGCAAAACCTGCCGACTCAGCAAGAGCCATCTGCTCCCATTATCCCCGATCCGATAGAGGAACCAAAGCCCAATCTTTATGCGCTTCCGGCAAGCAACCGCATCTCGCTGTTCGGAACATTTACCGTGCTCGATGCCAAAGGCTCCGACATCGCCTACATGTTCAGCCCCAAACTCAAAGCCATATTCCTCTACATCCTCCTCGCCACAGAGAGCAAGGGGGGCGTCCAGTCTTCCGACCTCAACGCTATCTTCTGGCCCGACAAACCAGCCGACAAGGTAAAGAATCTTCGAAACGTAACTCTCAACAAACTGCGCAAGATACTGACGGAAATGGAAGGCATAGAACTCACCTACAACAAAGGTATGTTCTTCCTCTCCATTGCCCCCGGATGTTTCTGCGACTACAGCCTCCTGCGCCGCCTCACATCAGGATTCAAGGATATCAATCTCAGCAATGAGGCCGCTCATGAAATAGCTCCCATACTCTATCAAGGCAAATTCCTGCTCGCCACCGACGAACCCGAATTCGACAACTTCAAGCAAGAGGTGGAGCAATTCATGGTGCGCTATCTCTCCGGCATGACAGAAAAGTATTATCGCGAAGGTCGCTTCACCGACACTCTCCGACTCGCGAACTCTCTCCTGCTCATCGAGCCCACATCAGATATCGCATTGAAACACGTCATCTTGGCCTATCGCAAGATGGGCCTTCACGACCGGGCAGCCGTGATGTATGCCAACTTCTCCAAAGAATACCTACGCCTAATGGGCGAGCCCTATCCCATCCCCCTCGCAGATATTACCGACTAAAACAGCTCACCACCCACAAAACGTAATAAACTCACCACACAAAAACGCAATAAAAAGGCGCCGGGATCTACCCCGACGCCCTACACTGTGTTAATTCACGATTGATAATTACCTATAACTTACATCAAACCTAAAAACTATCTTCACTACCAAAAGGGGGCGACTTAGAAGAGATTGAACTCGCTCACAGTGACGTGCGGACCACCGTTTACAGCCGTGATGGTCAATCTCACATACCGCCCGTCGGCGGCCTGAGGCAGAAAGGAACGGTATTGACCCGCTGCCGGAATATCCTTGAACGTGCCTGCCTCAGTCCAATTCGAAAGATCATCGCTCACTTCGAGAGTCATCTCCTTCGGGCCGTCGTAGCCCTCTTCGCGAGCCTGCACGGCCACACCCTGAATGTGGGTAGTCTTACCCAAGTCTACGATAATCCAATGTGGCGGTTGCGGATGAGTGGTAGCCCAGTCTGTTCCCCAGAAAGTATTGAGATCGTCGTCGATACAAGCCTCCTTCAAGCCGCTGTGGCCCCAGTCGCCCTCGCGCGGCTCCTCTGAAGATGCGTCGAGCACTACCCAGCCCGTGCGGTCGAGAAGCTCCATGTTGCTCGCATCCATACTGCCGCGATAGAGGAANTAGACCGTCTGGCAGCAGTGGCTGCAATCTATTCCGTCGGCCGAAACGATGCTCACCGGAAGGATATACTCCGTGAAGGGCTCCACATTTCCCTTCGCGTTGAGGGTGATAGTCACAGGTTCCGATTCCGATTCACCCGCATGGAGAGCCACCGACTCGCTCACTGTATACGCCTGGGCAGGCAGAACAGGATAATCCGTATTGTGGAGCAGATTATAGCTCTCAGCCTTCTCCGGATCTGCGGCCAAGTAGATTGTGGCCTCCGAAGATGCCCCCATNGGATTCAGGTCGGGATACGACTTCGGTGTGATCTTGATGGTGAAGGTTCTCACATCGGGCTCATCGGTGATGTAATAGTTGGCCTTCACGATTGCTCCGGCGTTCGGGATATATACGGTGGCATCGCCATCATTGTCGCTGCATGAAGCCATCGCCCCTACCAACAGGGCAGCCGCAGCCATGAGTTTGAATTTTGATATTGCCATGATTTTAAAATTATTAAAAGGTTAGTTCCCAATCAATTTATTCCCAATCAATTAATAAGCTCGCCTCACTCCCAGCCGGGATTGTTGGGAAGCAGATTCGGGTTGAGAGTTGTTTCCTCGATCGGAAGCGGATGCAGATAGAGCTTGTCGTCCCACTTGCGCGAATTCCTGTCGGGATACACTACCANGTAGCCGTCGCCGTTCACCGTGCGGTTGAAGTCGTCATACTGCTCGCGNAGCGTATCGCTCACCTTCATGCCGAGCATCGATTNCGGATTCTCCAGAAGTTTGCCCGCTTTCCAGCGCACGATGTCATCCCAACGGAAACCCTCGCCGAGAAGCTCCACGGCGCGCTCGCGTCTTATCTCCTGAAGAAGCGGCGAAAGCTCGTAGCCATAATTGGGCCAGTTAGGNTCGGTGAAACCTACGGCAGCCGTCAGGTGAGGCATATCCACGCGGTCGCGCAACTCATTGATTGTCATATCGAGCACCTCGTCGTCGCATTGGCCGAGNTCAGCCTTCGCCTCGGCATAGTTGAGAAGCACCTCGGCATAGCGGAAGATAAACACGTCGAGCGTAGAAAGACCGATGTTCCACTGCACAGGGTCGGGCGAATGATACTTCATCACATGATAGCCCGTGGTGCAATACTTCGTATCGATCGAGGGCACATCGTTATACGAAGGTGTGCCGTCGCCCTGAAGCTTGAATGCCAAAGAGGGATTGTCGATGCTCTGGGCAAGACGCGGGTCGCGCTTGGCCAATTCATCGGCCGGCATAGCNGCCTCCGAGCCGTAGGTGGNGCTCACCCCCGTGGGGAGGCCGTCGGCGCAAAGATANTGCTCAAACATCGAGCGGCTCATACCCGTATACGACTCCTCAAGCTGGCGTGTATTGTTGTGGGTGAGCAACTTCGCCTCATACACTCTCGGCATGATGCACTCGCTGTTGGTAGAAAGATCCTCCTGGATGAAGAGATTGTAGTAGTCTTTCTCAGGGTGTCCCGTAGAGTAGATCTCATATCTGTCGCTGTCGATGATTTCGAACGCAGCGTCGGCACATTCCTTGTAGAGCTCCTCGTAATCGCCCAAGCCGTGATATTTGCGGAAGGAGGCCTCATAGAGACACATTCTCGACTTATAGGCCAAAGCCGCATACTTGTGAAGCCTTCCCACAGCCGGCGACGTAGGCAGATTCTCNATGGCGAAATCGATATCCTCCAAGATATGCTTGAACACCTCCTTGCGGCTGTCGCGCCCCTTGTAGAGCTCTTCGGAGTCGATGTTCAGATCGGTTTCATACCAGGGCACATCGCCGAAACGGCGCACCTTGTAGAAGTATTCCCAGGCGCGGAAGAATCTGATCACNGCCACCTGGCGATTAATCTCCTCTTCACTTCCTTTGGCCTTCTGATAACGCTGCATGAAGAANTTGAGCGAGCGTATGTTGCCCCAGTCGCCGGAGCCCCAGCCGCCCCCCGACGTCGGGATAGTCTCCAGATTGAAAATCCAGGTGTTGGGTTTCTCATTCACGAAGCAGTCGCTCTGATCGTCGGCTCCCGGTCCTTGCGCTCCCGGGAGGAGCCCGTAGAAACCGTTGGCGAAGAGCTCAAGATCTGTAGGATTGTTGAAGAANGTATCCTCGGAGATAGAGTCTTCCGGATAGAGGTCAAGCTTGTCTTCACAGCTTGCGAAGAGCGAGAGGCAGCAGATGGCTGCGAGTTTTATATGGAGTTTCATGTCGGTTGTTACTTTATCAAAGATTTTGCTATCAAAGAGTTACGGTGACNCCAAGAGAGAAAGACTTCTGAAGCGGATAAGAATTCAATCCGAGCGTCTCGGGGTCGTAGATATCGAAGAGATGATCTATGGTGAAGAGGTTCTGGCCGCTGAAATAGAAGCGCACGGTGTCGAAACCGATGGCCGTCATCCATTTCTTGGGCAGCGTGTAGCCNATCGTGAGATTCTTCAGGCGGAAGTANGAGGCATCCTGAAGATAGCGGCTCTGCGTCACTCGGTTGCCTGTCACATTGTCGTAGGTAGATCTCGGGAAGTAGGCGTCGCGGTTATCCTCTGTCCAGGAGTCGAGAGCATGCTTGAAGGGCACATGCCATTCGTTGCCGAAGCCCCAGAACTGGTTGCCGCCCAGCTCCACATCCCTCTTTCCGATACCCTGGAAGAAGATGTTGAGGTCGAAATCCCTGTAAGCGGCGTTTATCTTGATGCCGTAAGCGTAGCGGGGCTCGCTGTTGCCGATTATCTTGCGGTCGCCCGGATCGTCGAGAGTGCCCTTGCCGTAGGTGATCTTGTTGTCGCCGTCAAGGTCGCGGAGCTTTACGTCGCCCGGATACCAGCCGCCACCCCAGATCTCGCTCTGGTCGGCATGAGCGGCCACCTCCTCTTCCGTCTGGAAGAGACCCTCTGTCTCGAAGCCCCAGATCTCGCCCCATACTTTGCCTACGTAATGGCCCGAGATNATGTTCTGAGGATTATTGAATTTGGTGATGGTGGCTTTGTAGTCGGAGAGCACGAGCGATACGTCATACGAGAGGCCGAAGGGCAGGCGGTCGCGCCAGCCGATGTTGAGCTCCCAGCCGTCGGTGCGGAGGTCGGCCGTGTTGGCCTGTGGCGCGCCTGTGCCGAGCACTGCGGGGAGCGGCGTGCCGCTCGTCACCATATCTTTCGTGATTCGGCGATACCAGTCGAAGCTACCGAAGAGGCGGTTGTTGAGCGCGCCGAAATCTACGCCGAAGTCCATCTGCTTCACAGTCTCCCAGGTCAGGAAGGGGCTCACGAGACCTGGAGTGCCCACACAGGCTATCTTTTTGCCATCGATCAGATAACCCATCTCGCCGTTGGCGCCCATCGTGGCGATATAAGGATAATCGCCGCCTACCGATTGGTTGCCGAGCTTGCCGTAAGAACCACGGAATTTGAGTTCATTCACATATTCCACCACCGGCTCCCAGAAGTGCTCGCCCGAAATTCTCCAGCCTGCCGAGAATGAGGGGAAGAAGGCGTAACGTTTCTTCTTGGGGAATTTTGAAGAGCCATCGTAGCGGCCGTTGAGCTCCAGGAGGTAGCGGCCATCGTAATTATAGTTGATTCGGCCGAAGTAGCCCTCGGTGGCGCTGGCGTGGCTGCCGCTGCCGTTATACTTCTCGCCGTAGGCCATGCCCAACGACGCTATGTCGGGGCTGATCAGGTTCTGACGCTCGGCGTCAAACCACATCCACGAATGATGCTCGTAGTTGTAGCCGAGCAGCACTTTCAGATTGTGCAGGCCGAAGTCGCGCGTGTAGTCGGTGTAGATGTTGAGAGCGTCATAGTAGTTGTTGTCGTTGGTAAATTTCACCGAGCTCGGAGTGATGTGGGGGAAGATGGTGGTCACTTCCGGATTGGCATAATGCTCTATGATCTCCTTGCCGTGATATTTCTTATTGATAGAGTAGATGTTGCGCGTNTAGTCGAGGTTGATGTTCCATCCTGCGAGGGGCACGATTCTCAGGATGCCTGTCAACCAGAGATCATTCTCCTTGTGCACGCGGCTGCCGGAGAGAGCCTGTGTGGCCACCATGTTGGTCCAGCTTCCCTGACCGGAATAATTGCCGTCGGGGTGATACACCGGCATGAAGGGGCGAAGGTCGGCTCCATAGTAGGCAGAGCCCATGTCGTTGTTGTTCGAGCCGAATGGGGTGTCGCGGTTGGTGTAGTTGTAGTTGGCCTTCATTCCGATATTGAGCCATGAGAGCACCTGCGAATTGATATTCATCGTGGCGTTGAAGCGCTGATACTTGTCGTCGTAATGCTTCAGCTGGCCCTCCTGATTCATGAAACCGGCCGATCCGTAGTAGGTGGTCTTGCCTGTGCCTCCCGAGATAGAGACGTTATATTGTTGAGTGAGTGTGGTGGTCTTACGGGTCTCGGCAATCCAGTCGGTGTTTCCGCAGTAGAGATATTTGTCGGGATTCGAGGGGTCGATATATACGGGCAGATTGTGCAGCGGATCGGTATAGTAGGCGTAGATATGATCCATCTGGGTCTGGTCGTAATAGTTGCCGCCTCCGGAGTTGCGGTTGGTCAGGTTGTGGAAATTGGCGAATGTCCAGGAGTCCATATACTCCGGAATTCTTGTAGGTCGGTTCCAAGCCAAATTGGCCGAGAAGGTGAGCTTCGGCTTCTGCTCCCTGCCCTTCTTGGTGGTGATGAGCACCACGCCGTAAGCCGCCTGGGTGCCATAGATAGAGGCCGAAGCCGCATCCTTGAGCACGGATACGCTCTCCACGTCGGCCGGGTTGATCATGTTGGGGTCCATCTGCACTCCATCTACGAGCACGAGCGGGCCGGATGAATTCACCGACGTTGTGCCTCGCACGTTAAATCCGAAGCCGCGTCCCGGAGTGCCGTCGCTGGCCGATATATTGAGGTTGCCGATAAGGCCCTGGAGGCCCTGGCTCAGGTTGGTGATCGGACGGTCTTCCAGCTCCTGCGCTGTCACGCCTGAGACGGCTCCCGTAAGATTCTCCTTTTTCTGTGTGCCGTAGCCCACCACTACCACTTCATCAAGCGCGAGGCTCGATTCTTTCATCTTTACGGAGAGGTCGGTGTTATTGCCCAATGTGATCGTGACGGGAGCGAAACCCACCATGGAGAAGGTGAGCTTGTCGCCCTTCTTTGCCTGAATGTTGAAACCGCCGTTGATGTCAGACACTGTGGCCTTATTTTTACCTTCGAGAATAATTGTTACGCCGGGTAAGCCTTCACCGTCGGCCTCCGTCACCTTTCCGGTGAAGGTGGTCAAGGCTGCCGCAGCCTTCGAATCGGCCACGTTTCCATTGGCTTCGCTTGTCGGCAATGCCAGGGCGCTCGCCGGGAAAAAGCTGCCGCAAATTGCGAGAGCAAGAGGCACTCTCATTAATTTTACTGCTTCAAGTTTTTTCATGATCTGTCAAATTTTCATGATTGCGTTGGTTTGAGATTGAGTTGTGGGCCGGGGAGCCCGAGCGGTTCTGAAACTGGTGCAAAGTTATGTCGCAGGGTATTATTCAAGTGGTTAAGCAAGGGTTAATTTCCTCGTTAACCCCCTGATTTTTTTATTAACCCGCAAAATTAACAAATTTTTTGGAGCTTTTCCACTCCGATAACCCTTCATTAATACCCTAAATAACCCCCGATGTAGTAACTTTGCACCGAGTTCTGAAACTACTCGCTCCTCTCTCCTCCCCTCACTTTCCCTCTTCTCCCCCCTCCCCTCACACACTCTCTCCTTCCACCCCTCACTCCTCTTTATTATTCACCTTCAAAAAACTCCAACTTTAACTCACATGAAACTCCACACCCTCACACTGGCCAGCCTTCTCGCCGCAGCAGCCTCCTCCTTCTCTTCGGCTGCCCAGCCCGCTCCCGCCCCTTACGGCCCCCTCCCCAACGAGCGACAGAAGGAATGGTACGACCGCGAAATAATCGCTTTCTTCCACTTCGGTATAAATACGTTTGAAGATTTCGTCAACGAAGGCGACGGCCGTGCCCCCGCCGCNATATTCAACCCCACGGCCCTCGATTGCAATCAATGGATGGAGACTCTCACCAACGCCGGCATCCCNGCCGCCATCATCACCGCAAAACATGCCGATGGCTTCTGTCTATGGCCAAGCGCCTACACCGACTANGGCGTGAAAAACTCCGCCTGGAAGAATGGCAAGGGCGACGTGGTGCGTGAATTTGTCGACGCCTGCGAAGAAAACGGTATCAAGGCCGGCATCTACCTCGGCCCTCACGACCGCCACGAACACCTCCACCCCGACTACTCCACCGACAAGTATCGCCAATACTACTCCAATCAGCTTCGCGAACTCATGACCGGCTACGGCAAAATCTGGGAGACATGGTGGGATGGCGCAGGGGCCGACGAGCTCACCACGCCCCTCTACACCGAATGGTATGGCATAGTGCGCGAGGCGCAACCCGACTGCGTGATTTTCGGCACCAAAAATTCCTACCCCTTCGCCGATGTGCGCTGGATGGGCAACGAGGCCGGACATTGCGGCGACCCTTGCTGGTCTACCACCGATTCTATCGCCATTCGCGACGANGCCGCCCACTATGAGGGGCTCAACAACGGCGTGCTCAACGGCAACGCCTACATCCCTGCCGAAACCGACGTCTCCATACGTCCCAGCTGGTTCTATCACCCCGAAGAGGACTCGCGCGTGAAGCCTGTGAGCGAACTTTGGGACATCTACTGCAACTCCGTGGGGCGCAACAGCGTGCTCCTGCTCAATTTCCCGCCCGACCGCCGCGGCCTGCTCCATCCGCTCGATTCGCTCAACGCCGTGACGCTTCGCAAGGGTATCGACGAGACATTCTCCCGCAATCTCCTGAAGGGCTCGAAAGTGAAGGCCACAAATGTGCGCGGCTCGAAGTATGACGCACGCTATCTTATCGANNNNGACCCTTCTACCTATTATGCCGGACGCGACGGTGTAGTGACGGGCGACATCACATTCTCCCTCCCNAAAGCNGAGACGTTCGACTGCCTGATGCTTCAGGAAGTGATCAGCCTNGGCCATCGCACCACCCGCTGGAGCGTTGAATATTCCGACAACGGCAAGACNTGGCTCCCNGTGCCCGGNGCCACAGATCGCCAGTCGATCGGCCATAAGTGGATTATCCGCTTCGANCCNGTGANAGCCAAATACGTGCGCCTGCGCATTCAGGATGGCAACGCCACCCCTGCCCTNCACACATTCGGCGTCTACCGTCAATCTGAAATCCTGAAGTAATCCCGACAGAAGTATGAAAGCANTNAGATCATTTCTTCTTGCCTCNGCCCTCGCATCGCAGTTGCCGCTCCTGGCCCTCAACCTCACCCCGGGACAGAACTATCAACTCCACTCCGCNGCCGGGCTGGTGATNGACAATCAGGAGAGTTTCTCACCNGGGTCGAAACTCTGTCTGTCGCGCCCTCAAAGCGACAAGGAGTCGCAGGTGTGGCAATTCGTGAAAGTCGACGGCGATATATATTGCATCTTCAGCCCGCTCACGGAGTTTGCCATCGACAACGGCGGCAATCCCCGCCAGGGTTCAGTGGCCATACAATGGTCGCTCGATAAATCAAACCGCAATCAGCTCTGGAAAATCACTGAAAATGAAGATGGCACGGTGTCGATCGTAGGTGCCGACAACGGTCTGGCTCTCTCCACCTCCGACGCCCCTCAATTCGGTGAGCCCCTCATCCAGGCCAATGGGAAGGAGGGCGCGGTGCCTCAGAAATGGAAACTTATAAAGTCGGGCCTTAAAGTGATTGTGGAGCCGCCGAAAACCAAGAGCAAGAACGATTGGGAAAACCAGCACGTCTTCGCCATAAACAAGGAGGACGGTTTCGCCACCTACGTTCCCTTTGCTTCCGTGGCTGAGATGCGTGCCGACGCCTGGTATGAGCATCCCTGGCAGCGCACAGCTTCNAGCCGCCAGATGCTGCTCAACGGGCTCTGGAAGTTCAATTGGGTCAAGGCTCCCGAAGAGCGTCCGAAAGATTTCTACAAACCATCCTATAATGTGAGCGGCTGGGCCGAGATTCCCGTGCCCTCAAATTGGGAGATGCTCGGCTACGGCACTCCCATCTACACCAACATCACCTATCCCTTCCGCAATAATCCCCCCTTCATCCAGGGGCAGAAGGGCTACACCGTAGAGAANGAGCCGAATGCCGTGGGCTCCTATCGCCGCGACTTCACCCTGCCTGCCGATTGGGCCGACAAGGAGGTGTTTATCACCTTCGAAGGCTGCTACAGCGCGATGTATGTGTGGGTCAACGGCAAGAAGGTGGGTTACAGCCAAGGTTCAACCAACGATGCCCGCTTCGACATAACCCGCTATGTGAAACCGGGGCAGAACACGCTCGCTGTGGAGGTGTATCGCTGGAGCGACGGCAGCTATCTCGAAGATCAGGATATGTTCCGCCTCAGCGGCATCCACCGCGACGTGTATCTCACGGCTACCCCAAAGACCCATCTTCGCGACCTCCATCTTACCTCCGAACTGAGCCCTCGCTACGACCGGGCCATCCTTAACGTCGACGCCGCCGTGCGCAACCACGATAATATTTCCGGCATCGTGAAAGTGCGCACGTCGGTGATCGACAACGAAGGGCGCGTGCTGCGCCGCGTCACCTCCACGCCGGTCGCTGTAGGTAAGAATGGCGAGGTGTGCGCGAAATGCCGCTGCTCGCTGCGCGATCCGAAGCTCTGGAGCGCGGAGGTGCCCAACCTCTACACCGTAGAAATCGAACTCCTCGACGCCGACGGCAATCTCTTGGAGGCCACAGCCCAGAAGTATGGTTTCCGCAATATCGAAATCAAAGGCAACAAGGTGTATATCAACGGGATGCTGACTTTCTTCAAGGGTGCCAACCACCACGACACTCACCCCCGCTTCGGAAAGGCTGTGCCCGTAGAGACGATGATTCAAGACGTTGAGCTCTTCAAACGCTACAACCTCAACACTATCCGCACGAGCCATTATCCCAAAGACCCGAAAATGTATGCCCTCTTCGACTATTACGGGCTATACGTGATGGATGAGGCCGATCAGGAGTGTCACGGCAACTCTTCGCTCACCGACAATCCCTCCTGGAAGGCTGCTTTCGTAGATCGGGCCGTGCGCATGGTGGAGCGCGATAAGAATCACCCCTCCATCATTTTCTGGAGTCTCGGCAATGAGAGCGGCGGTGGCTGCAATGCCGAGGCTGAATATGCGGCCGTCAAGGCGATTGANACCTCGCGTCCTATCCACTATGAGGGGATGAACTCGATAGCCGACATGGATTCGCGCATGTATCCCTCTATCGAAAGCATGATCGCCACAGATCGCAACGGCAATCAGAAGCCCTTCTTCCTCTGCGAATACGATCATGCCATGGGCAACTCTATCGGCAATCTCGACCAGTATTGGGATTACATCCAGAATCATTCCGACCGTATGATTGGCGGCTGCATCTGGGATTGGGTAGATCAAGGCCTCAACAAGGTGGATGAGCCCGACAATCACTACTACTTCGGAGGCAGCTTCGGCGATGCTCCCAACGATTGTGATTTCTGCTGCAACGGTATCATCACCCCCGACCGCCGCGTCACTCCGAAACTCGAAGAGGTGAAGAGCGTCTATCAGTATATCCGTTTCCGCCTAAACGATCCCAACAGCGTCTCGCTTCAGAACGACTACACTGTGCATAATCTCACCGATTTCAATCTCCGCTACGCTATCCAGAAAGATGGCGAAACTATCCGCACCGAAGAATTCGGTCTGCCCGATTGCAAACCGACGGAAAACCGCACAATCCTTATTCCGATGGAGCGTTACCTCTCGGCTCCTGGCGAGTATTTCATTAATCTTGAAGTGCTTACCAAGCGTCCCTCCGTATGGGCTCCGGCAGGGCACGTCGTGGCCACGGCTCAGATTCCGCTCCGCAACAATTCTTGCGCAGTCTCCTACTCTCCGGAAGGCACGATATCGCTGACTGAAGCTCCTCAGAGCCTCTCTTTTGCCGGCGATGGTTGGAACGTCAGCTTCGATAAGTCTACCGGCCGCATGGCTCATCTGCGCTACGGCGACATGGAGATGATTCACAACGCCGAAGGCCCGCTCCTCAACACCAATCGCTCTATCAGCAACGAGCCGCGCGGGTGGCATTCGCACGAGAGTGTCTTGAAATCACTTGATTACCAGTTGGCCGACGACAATTCGAGTGCTTTGGTCACAGCGGAGTTTGCCACCGCCATCGGTAAGGATGAAGTGACCCATACTCTCGAATATCTGATCTATCCCGACGGCAGTGTCGAAGTGAGTGGCAAATTCCTTACATCGGCAGATTCGCAATTTCCGCGCATAGGCTTGCAGGGATTGTTCAACAAGGCCCTTGAGAATATCGAATGGTTCGGTCGCGGACCAATCGAAAACTACCCCGACCGCAAGGCTGCCGCTCACGTGGGCCGTTACGCCTCCACCGTGACCGATATGCGCGAGCATTACGTCCGCTCCCAGAGCATGGGCACACGTACCGACACTCGTTGGCTCACGCTCAGCGACGGCCACGGCCATGGCCTGAAAGTGACCGCCTTAGACGACAATTTCGACTTCACAGCCCTTCATTTCACCGACGAAGACCTTTGGGATGCGAAATACGGCCACGAGCTCGACCGCGTTCAGCGTC